>QLAH01000399.1_pt1 | contig 24387 bp, 38 predicted proteins | sample 4693081 | NCBI WGS metagenome assembly QLAH01 (sample SAMN09425401, study PRJNA476045) | Lake water metagenome, whole genome shotgun sequencing project. | reverse complement strand
CCCATCGGAGGTGTCAAAGCCCTCGGCCTTGAGAGCCTTGTAAACGGTGGATTTAGGCAGGTTTCGGGCTTTGCAGTACGCAGAAAGGGAAAGGTTACTCATGGTTGGAAACGGGTTAGAAACGTTGGGAAAACTGGGCAGCGAGTAGAACCCCTGTTCTGGCAATGTGCCTAGGCCGTTCACTGCTACGAATAGTAATAACATATTTTTAGTAGTAGTGCTACTATTTAGAGGTTAGTAGCCTATTTTTAGTTGAGGTAGTATTGATGGCAACACCCTTAGACAGCGACACCATGCGGCTTCAAGTCGAAGTATCGGAAGACATTAAGGTGCGGCTCAAGGTCGCAGCGGCCAAACAGAACCGGACTATGAGCGAGTTAGCCGAAGAGGCTCTATCCGCTTATCTGGCCAAAATCGAGGGCAGCAAGTAATGACCATCAACGACAAGGCCAAACGCGCCACGGTGCAGATCGGCCCGTTGTCGGTCGATGGCTTCCAGATGCCCGATGGCAGCTACCGAATGAGCATCAGCGGTGTAGCTGGCTCTGTGGGCTTAACAGCGAGAAACGCTTTCGCTTTTTTGCGCTCAAAGGCAGCAGAACGCTTGCTGGGTGAAGGTTATACGGATTCGGTTTCTGAAGTAGAAGTAGAATCAGCCCCCGATCAAGCCAGGGGGCAAACTCGCATTCAGGCAGTCCCACTCAACATCGTTAGTAAATACTGGCTTTGGCAGTCCTACCGGGGCAATAAACAAGCCTTTGCCCTTGTGGATGCCCTGCTGGAGGAATCCCTAGAGCGGCGTTTTGATGCAGCCTTTGGGGTTGCGCGTAGCGAGTCTGACCGCGATGCCCTCCTGGCCCAACGGCTACAAGCCGATCTGTCGAGGGCCATTGAAGCCCTAGCAGAACCCGACATCAGGACAGAGAGAGAGGCCCGACTAGAACAACAACTCAGAGATGCTGGCCTAGAACCCTGGCAGCTACCGACCGAGGACACCCCGCAATGACCCACGCAAGCTTATCCCCGGCTCCCTACGGCTATCGGCGGAGGCCTCCAGCCTCCACCCCTATCGCACTCCCTAAGCGTGATCACGTATCCAAACTGGAGAATTTTAAGCCCCTGGTGCTCACTCCCTCGACCTGGCCCCAACTGCTGCGGGACGATCACCCGCTGGGGGCGGTTCTGGATTTTGGGCGGGGCTAAAAAAGGAGTTTTGGGAGTAGATCGCGTGATCAGTTCAGGAGGTGATGACCTATGTGATTAGATTGAGCAAAAGCCTTTAAAAAGCAAAAAATCGACCCAAGCAGCCAAGCAGTGTCGATTTCCGCTTACCCAAAACACGCCGCGAGACGTGGAGGCTATTTGTTTAACAGTATCTCGCCATTCTATACAGCCCCGGATCTACTTGTCCAGGGGGCACTTATTCTGTTGCACTTGGCTGCACAATGGCGATCACAGTTTTTCAAAATCTGACCAAATCGAACCGCGCTATCCTAAAGGGTAGGTTGGTTTTTTGTGCCCTTGGCCAAGCCAACGAAATTTTTACCCACCCCGCCACGACTCAGGCGGTAGCTCTCTTAAACCCTTCCCTAAACCGAAACCCCGCCCTAGGAGTACCTGGGAGCGGGGTTTTGGCGTTAAACCTTTTTCGCTGGGCGGCGGGGAGGTTTAGAGGTGAGCTACTGCTCAGTGGCGCTATTCGAGACAGGAACCTCAAAATGGGCGCTTCTTTTTGTAGTTTAACCCAAAAAACCCAACCCCGTAACGACTTCGACTTAGGTTTTCAGGGATTCGACGGTGGCCTACCGGGTAAAAGGCCAAAACCTCCATGGGATAGGCGTTACAGTCACGACTCACCACTTCGGGTAGAACCGTATCTCCTCGCCCCTGGCCCGTGGTGGTGCTTCTCTGAAACCTATACCGGGCGTAGTTTCGCTGGCCGTTTTAATGTGGTTGAGGTTGACTTTATCGTTCGGGTTTTCCGAACGTGGGTCGGCCCGATAGACCCACGGGATTTTGGGGCTGTTGCTGCACGGGCGATTGAGATTTGCCACACCGAGTCTCAGGAGGTGGCGCTATGACTTCCCTTCCTGGCTTTGAGGCTTACCCCCAGTGGGAGCGTGAACTACTGGTAGAGAGTGCGATATCCCCCACCCTAGCGGCTGCGGCCTGTGGGGTGATTGAGGATGAGGGGCGATGGGAGCCGAACTACGCCCTAAACCTAGATATCAAAGTCAACTGGCAAACCCGTCCACCCCACAGCTTTGGGGCATTGCTGGCCTTCTACCGCGAAGATGGCGAACTGTGGCAGGGTAAGCCCCTGAATCCTCGGATCTTCGATGGCGACCCCAACAAATACGAATCGGTGAAGGGTGCCAGTGACCAGATCTATCTGCCCCCGGTGGATGCTGATACCCGCCGCAAGGTTGGGGAGCGGTTGGGCGTTGTGGTGCCCATGGATGGCTCGTTCTGGGATTGGGTAGCAGCCCATCCTGAGTTGCCTATCGTCTTTACCGAAGGGGCAAAGAAAGCCCTTGCCCTACTCTCTCAGGGCATTATTGCAATCAGCCTCTACGGGTGCCATGGCGGGTATCGCACGGTGAAGGTGGCCCGCATCGTCATCAGTCGCCATTTGCGAGATGAGGTGGCGCGTTTTGCGGTTCCCGGTCGCCCCATCACCCTAGCACTGGATAAGGATGCCAAGCCCGAAACTATCCTCACCGTGGCACAAGCCAGCGCTACTTTTGCTGAGTTGCTACAGGCTCAAGGCTGCACAGTGGTCTCTGCTGATTGGGAGCCAGCGCTGGGCAAGGGCGTCGACGACTTGATCGCCGCTCATGGCATTGAGGCGTATTTGGATTGCCCCCGCCGCAATCTGGGGCAAACCGCTATCGACAAAATCAAGGGTGCGATTCGGCGGGAGAAGCAACAGATTATCCGGGAACGAGAACGGCAGCAATGGCTGGCCAGTGTAGCAGCACTCGCTGGGGTGCCAGAAGACTCCGACCGGGCAACCATCGCGGGGGCATTTCACACCCAGCACACCCTATCTGGCCCGTCTGAGGTGGGCACGTTCCCGGCCTTGGCCCTGCCTACCGAACGACGGCTAACGGTTTTGGATGGGCAGAAAATGACCCGCAAAACCTCCAAGGCATTGGCGACGGCGGTGCATGATGCGGAACGTTCTGGGCTGCGAGGGGTGGTGTACGCCCCTACCAGGGTACTGGCCCGGTCGCTGTCTACGGTGCTGGGCATCCACACCGTAGACCAGTTCAACGCCCTACCCCAGGACAAGCGCCCCCCTATCCCGTGGATTGCGGCCTGTCCTGAGTCAGCATGGAAACTGGCGGATCTAAACCCTGACGTGATGATTTTTGATGAGGGCAACGAATCCTGCCCTCGTCTACAATCCGGCATTCTGGGCAACCATCCTCAACAAAGCAGGGAAGTGGTAAAACAGCAGCTCCTTGGCTGTCGGTGGTGCATCGTGGCCCAAGACGGGGTTTATCGTCCCACAGTGGCGACGTTGCAGCGGTGGGGACAGTTCGCCCCCGATGAGGTAGAGACCATCCGGCGGGGGCGGGTGGCTACCGAGATGGCCATCGTTCTTTATCAGGGGATGGGCGGCCAAACCGAATCATGGGATGGAACCGCTCTAAAGAAAGCTCCGCAAACCGACTTCGCGTTTTATACCTGGTTTGATGGCATTGTTCATGCGCTCAAAGCAGGGCAGAAAGTGATTATCCCCTGCGGCTCTGAGGGACGGCTACGGGCGATCCACCGTGTTCTAAGGTCGATATTCCCAGACAAGCGGGGGCAAGTGATCGACGGCAAATACACTCCCCAGGGGGTGCGGTCGGCCTTTGCCGATAACCCATCGGGATTTGCTGAGTCCCGTGGCCTAGACTGGCTGGGCTACTCCCCAACCTTCGACAGCGGTGTGAGCATCGAGGGCACCTACTTCGATGCCCAGTTTGAATACGTCCGAGCGTTTGAGCCTGCCACTAATGCCAGCCAACGGGGCGAACGATACCGCGATGCCATCCGAGGAGAGAAGCTAACCGAGCGTCATGTTTACGTTGCCCAGCGTGGCCTGCCCTCCATGCCCCCGGTTGAGGGGTTCACCCCAGGCTATTGGCGCGATCTGTTGACCCATCCCACTGATACCGAAATCATTAACCTAGCTCGGCAGATCGGCGGCGATGACCTGGTGCAACGCCTCGATCAGGATGCTTCTGAGGACTGGCTAGAACTGCCTCAGTTCATGGCCATCCAGGCTAAGGAAACCTATTTCAAAGTAGAACTGCTCACTCAGGAATGGCAGCGCAACGGATGGGAAATCCTGCCCAGTGTTGAGGATGCAGAAGCGGCGGCGCGATGGTCGGTCGTCTTCTACGACTTCAACCAAGGCATTGTTGAACAGAAATCCAGGGCACTGGCCAAAGCCAAGGGCAAGAAATCAGAGGGCGACGAGATGGCGGGGGCGATTGAAGCCACCAAGGCCCATAAATGGGAGCTAACCCAGACCCTTGGCCCTGACTTTGCGCTACTCAGCAGCCCCGATTTCATGGAGTCCTGGGTGGTCGCTGGTGACGGTTCCCTACAGGCGCTACAGGTGCGGGCGCTGGTGACGATGGCCCATACCCAGCCTGACCTGTGGCAGCAAATCCGCCAAGTCTTCGCCCTAGCTGCGGTGGCCCGCGCTGATGGGATGGACACCCCCGATCTGCCCTGTAGCCCCCGCGTCTACGAACTCGCCAAACTGCTGGCCAGTGCCCCCGGCCTGTGGGAGATGATCAGCGGTGCCACACCAGAATGGATGAATAAAGCCTCCGCCATCTTGGCCTTGGCAGATTGGTCACGACACCATGCCAAGGCGTTGGGACGGCTCACGGCACGCTCACAGCACCCTACGGGGCTACAGTTCACGCCTAAGACTCCGGCTATTAAGTGCGTCAACAAACTGTTGGGCATGGTCGGCCTTGAAACTAAATCTCGCAGGGACGGGAGCAACGGTCGGGACTACTGGTATCGCCCGGTGGCAGCTAACGACATTGCGGCCAAGCTGGCTAAATCCAAACGCCCCCATGATCTGCGGCGACGGCTTTACCGGGTAGACACCCAAACTGAGGTGCTAACAGCCCTCGCTGGGGTGATTGAAGCCAAGGCCCTGGCCCCTGAATGGGCTGCGGTGAATGCCGATCTACTGGACAGATACCAGGCGTCCACAACTTCAGTAAGGAAAAATCTAATTACTGAAGTTCTAGACGGCACCCAATTCCTAGACCGTAGGGGCTGGGCAGAACTCCGAAAAATGCTAACTGAGGCTATTCAGATCGGTGCGGCTGCGGTTGCTGACCTGCGAGAAATCGTCTTGGACACCTTCGGCCCCAGCATTTGGGAGCAACTTAGTTTCTGATCGGCCCAAACAGCCCCTCCCATCCACCCCCAACAGCGGGGGCTTGCTCGGTGCTGGCCCACGGGCGCATTGCTTGCGCGGCAAAACCCATAGTGGGCGGGGGCTTACTCCACCCTGCGATAGCTGTGGGCGGTGTTGCTCTTGCCGGAGTAGCCCGTGGACTCTAAGCCGAACTGCTGGCGTAGCTCGGCGGGGTTGCGCTTCGCCCAATTCCGAAAAGCGTCATTGCTTCCCCGGTAGCCATGCTGCTGGCAATACTGCCAAGCCTCGGTGGTGGTCAGTCCCTCCCCGGTGCTCGGTAGTAATGCAGAACTAGCGGCGGGTGGTGGCGGCGGGGAAACGGACGGTGCGGGTGATGTTCTCCTGGCCATCCCCTCAAGACGTTCTACCCTTGATACCAAGTCAAATACCAGTTCTGCCAACCCTGGTATCTCGCTGCTATCTCCTGATACCACGTCCCCAACCCCATCCAAATAAGCGATCACGGCATTCTCGATCCATGCCGATAGGGAGAGTCCCGCATCCTTGGCGGCGGCTCTGGCCCTGGCTCTGGTATCAGCAGACAGTCGGACGTTGGTTTGTGGGTTAGGCATGGTATCAGGCTGGTATTGGGTTGGTATCAGGCTGCTGATATTGTCCGACGTTTGGCCCCTCCATCGAACCGTGGGTATCCTTGGGTTAGTTTGGGGCACTGTGGCTCCGGCAAAGGTTTTAGGCAGCATGAATATCTGCAAGGGCGATCACGTCGTCCTACCTTCCGGGCGGCGCGGCGTGGTGGTGGAACCTGCGGGGAATCCCGTGATTCCTTCGAGCGTGCTGATTCAGCTTGATCAGCCAGAAGGCGGGCTTACCTGCCTCTGGGCCAATGAAAGTTTGGTGAAACTATGTCCCTAGTCGCTGTTGACCCTGGCCTCCATGGTGGTGTGGCCCTGCTGCGGAAGGATGGCTCCATCCTGGCCCGTCCTATGCCCCTGGCGGGGCGGGAACTCGATCTAGTTGAGTTGGCCCGCATCATTCGAGACTGTGGACCACAGTGGCTGATTGTGGAAAAGGTCGGCTCTCGGCCTGGTCAAGGGGTGGCCAGCACCTTCAAGTTTGGCCTGGGCTATGGTGCCCTCCTGGGCCTAGCGGCTGGGCTGGGGGTTCCCGTCGAACTGGTCACGCCCCAACGATGGAAGGCCACGGTGCTGCATGGCTCGGCCAAAGACAAGGATGCCGCGATTGCGTACTGTCGGCGGGCATTCCCCACGGTGGCTCTGGTGCCTCCCGGCTGCCGGAAAAGCCACGATGGGATGGCCGATGCCCTGTGCCTTCTAGAATATGGGCGGCGGACATTGGCGGGGGCGACGGAACCAGCCACGGTTAGTCCCTAGGGGTTGGGTAGGATAGAACCAGGTTGACCATACGACGGTTCAACCTGTGAACCCTAGCCCTGTGGGGGCTTTTATGGCCAAATCACTCCCAGAATTGACCCAACGACAGATCCAAAAGGTCTGGAGGACAACCGATCAAAGTCGGCGTGAAATTGCTTTGCAGTTTGGGGTAAGCGAGTCCACCGTAAAGCGCTTAACCATGGGGATAAGTAGGGAACCTGCTGCTGGCGCGGCGGTGGTGGGTGCGGCGGTGGCCAATGGTGCAACCGTGACCATCGACGGGGTGCCCATTGGGCGCTATGTGGCAGATACTATCGTGGCCCTGGCGGCTGAACTGCCCAATGCCCCCGCCAAAAGTAAAGAGGGTGTGGCGGGGGCGCTACTGAAGTATCTGGAGTTTCACAACAAACTCAATCCCCAGCGGCTAGAGGATGTGGTGGATCAACTGCTGGCCCATCCTGATTTCAGTCTTGAATCCGCCAGGGAACTGATCACCCGCCGTTACGCTGGCTGAACTCGCTCAATCCGGGTGTAGTTGCCCCAACGTTGGGGACGCTGGCTTAGCTCAGCCTCGATGACTTCAAGCTCCTGGGGGGTCACTTGGATTTTTGCGTCAACGATATAGCGCTTCCCTGCGATGGTGGTTGCCATCAGGGCATCATTTCTCAGGATGATGGCCACGGTCGGCGCGGTTTCCGATGCGGGGATTCCCGCTTCGCTCGTAACGGTGGCGGTTTTAGATGCGGGGATTCCCGCATCTAAACTGAGAGTCGCAACGGGGGCGGGTGGCAAGCCTCCGGGCTGGGTCAGCGTCGTTACCAGTTGCTCAAGCTCCTGCGGGGTGCGGCTGGCCAAAGCGGCGATCAAGCTGGTGCTTACAGCCTCCGGTAGGGTGTCCCGAAGTGCGATTAGATTCTCTTTCCATTCGGGGGGGACTTTGATGGCAACTTTTTCAGCCATGCGTAACGCTCCAGAAATTTTTTAGAACTGGGTTGACAACTTGCGGGTTCTGGTATCAGCGTAACGCGCACTGGGCAAGGGTTACGGTCAATAAGGCGGGTGCGTTCTCAATAAGCGTAACGATTTTGGGCCTCTCTCCGGTGCGGGGGCTGAAACCCTTAAACGTCGTTCCTGTTTTGTATAAAATAGGAACAGTGAAGGGAATTAAGGATTATGGCCAAAACGAATCGTTCGGGACAGGCGGCGATATTTTCTCCAGCCCAGTTACGAGATTTTTGGGCGGAACTGGATCAGCCCTATCGACTCGTTACGCAGATTTGCTACTTCACGGCGGCGCGGTGTGGGGAGGTGGTGTCGTTGGAGGCTTCCGATCTCCAGGGGGATCGGATTATCTACCGGGCGGCCAAAACGAAAACCAAAACGACACGAGAGGCGGTGGTGTCTCAGCAGTTGGCGGCGGCGATCGCGGCGGTGGTGTTGCCTTCGACGGGGTATCTATTCCCCTCGACGGCGGCGGCTGGCCATCTGACGGTTCGGGCGGTGGATAAGCAGGTGCGGCGGGCGGCGGCGTTGATTGGGGTGGATGGTGCCTCTACCCATAGCTTCCGGCGATCCATGGCGACTCATCTTCACCTTCAGGGGGTATCCCTCCGGGCGATTCAGCGGATCACTGGCCACGCTACCCTAGCGGCCTTAGAAAGGTATCTCGATGTGAGCGGCCTTGAGGCGGCGACTCAGCAACAGGCGGTTTTGGATGCCTTGTTCCCTGCGGCCTAGGGCTGGGCCTCAAAATGACATACAGCCCGTGGTGTACGTGGTTTTTGCCTTGCTGCGGGGGCTAGACTTTCCCCTCGATGGCGGCGATCTGCTTTTTGATGCGGTTGGCCTGCCGCTCTAGCTGGGTGATGGCCTTGCCCCTGGCGACGGCGGCGGCGGTGCGGGGGATTTCTTCTATGGGAACGTAGCGAGATTTTCGCTCCTTGCCCCTGCCCCACATAAGGCGGGCATACTTGGCCCGCCGCTGGCTTGGTGCCCCTGCGGTGCCTCCGGGGGCGGCGTACTCCAGGCGGGCGTGGACGACTTCACCTTCGGCCCGAATGGCGGCGATCTGCTGGTGGATGGCTGCAAGCTCGGATTCAAGGCGGGTGAGGCGGTCTGCTGCGGTTTTCATTCGTTGTACATCACTCAATATACCTATTCTATCAAGTATTCTGAGAATTGTACAACGAATGATTGAAGCGTCTAGGGCGGGTGGCGCTTAAACTTGGTGCAGTGTCGCCCAGGCCGCTGGCCTGGGCCAAGCCCTGGGGTGAGTGGCTAGTTCCTAGTGGGTGCCCGTGGGACGGCTCCACCAAAACAAGCGGGGCAGGATGCGCTGCTCCAGGGCGGCGATCAGAGTTTCGGTGACGTCGGTGGCCCAATAATGCCCCCGCTGGTGTAGGGCAGAGCTGACCGGGGAAAGGACGTGTTTGATCAGGTCGTCCCCGTGGGTGGATAGTGCGATAAATAGGCGTTTCATGGTCGATTCTTCTCCGATAGGGTTTACTGCCCTCGCTTAGCGCTGTGGGCCTCGGCGCGGATGGGCTACAGCAGGGAAAGCTGCTCGATTCGTGGCTTGGGTTCCTCCCCCTCAACGTGGGGGCGTAGGTCGGTGAATTTTCCCTTCCAGATGCCCCCGCCGTCGGTGGCCACGGTGGCGTAGCTGTATCCGGCCTTGGTGATGGTGCCAAGGGTGCCATCGGGCAGAATCACGCGGGAATCGTAATCAAGCTGGTGCGGGTTCATTTCCAGCAGTTCTAGCGGGCGTGTATGGGCATTGCCAAGCCATAACGGTGTTCTCCGGTTTAGGTGGATGGGTGATGCCCCTAGGCGGCTAGGGGCTGGTGTTGGGCTACAAGTTGAACTTCCGGGCGGCCTGAATGAACAAGGTGGTGGCCGCTCCCTGGATGGCCTCGGCGGGGGCTTCGTGGGGTTCAAGCTGGTGCTTGGCGGTGCTGTAGGAATAGGCGTACAGGGCGGCTAGATCTTGCAGGTATTGGGCGATCTGGCGCTTGCGGTCATCGGGAATGGTCGGGGCTGGGCCTGCGGGGGCGGCCTGGTGCTGCGGTTCGGTCTGCCCCTGCGGCTGAATGATGGTGAGGTCGTCCCCGGTCAAGGTGGCCTGATAGGTTTGGCCCTTCTTCAGCCAGTCCAGTTCGGGCGATCCTTCGTTGTAGGATTTCCAGCGCTGGCTACCGTCAGGCAGGGCGAAAAGCACGGGGCGATAGTCGGGCTTGCCCTCGTATTTGCTGGGCTTGGGGCGTCCGATAGTTTCACAAGTGATGGTGGTCAAGGTGTCGGTGGGCATGGTGGTTTTGCTCCTGGGGTGGCGGTGGATGCCCCTAGGGTGGCCTAAGGGCTATGGGTGGATCTAGCTGGCCAGTAAAGCGGGTGTCGCGGCCTCGGCTTCCCTCCAGGTGGTGTAGGTGCCGATCACCTTCAAAGTGGCCTTCGGTGCAAGGTGAATCAGCCATCCATCCCCGTCGGGAATGCCCACGTAGCAAAGGCGGTCATCGGCTGGCCAGTGGCAAAGCTGCTTTCCAAAATCTCGAATGTCCATGGGTTCCCTCGGTGTAGCGGTGTGGGTGGTCATGCCCCCGGGGGCGGGGGCGTTGGCGGTCGTTAGGCGGCGTGGTGCCACAGTGGCCCATCAGCCCCTTGCGGGTATTGGGCGGCGATGGCTTCAACCATCTGGGCCTTGGTCATGTGGCGGTTTTTGCCCCGTGCATTTTTCCAGGAAATCCCCCGTTCGGAACACTCGCGGCGCAATACGGGGGTGGTCATGGCCTCCAGAAACTCCACCACGGTCGGGTGCTGCTGGGCTGCGGCCTGGTCTGCAACCTCGTCGGCTAGGTCAATCAGCCATTGGTCGGGGTTCTCGCTGGCCTCCTGGGGCATGGCTTCGGCGGGGGCGTCCACCATTTCCCCGGCGGCGGGAAGATGGGCGGGGGCATCCTCCACCATGGCGCTGCTCACCTGGGCATCCACCCAGTTTTGCAGCAGAATCCGGGCGCTCTGGCCTAGGGCGTAGGCGATCACAGCCCCAACGTACAGTGACCAGATCGCAATCTTGGCGGCCTCCACCGTGCGGGGGTGGCTGACTAGGCCATGGATGCGGTGAACATCGCGGCGGGCTTTGCGGTAGCAGATGTGGGCGGTATCAACGGCGGTCTCGGCGGTGATTTGAACTTGTGCAGCGTAGGTCATGGGTCTAAGCTCCAAAATCTTGTGGTGTTGTGGCCCCTGTAGCGGTGGGGCGGGTGCCCCCATTGCTGGGGGCTGGGCTGTGCGGTCTAGGCCACCATGGCGGCGGCGGTCATCGTGGGGAATAGGCGGCGTAGGCGGGCAATCTCGCCCCCGCCTTCAGCGGCCCAGTAGCCTTGGGGAATCGTGGCGGTAGCGGTGCCCGTGGGCAGCGTTACCTGGTAGGTGCGGGTTGCAATCCGGCCCGATCCACGGTCTTCAGCGGTTAGAATGGCTTGCATAATTACCTCGACTGGTAGTTAACAGCCCCCGCCCGGTTGCCCTGAGAAAGCCCGGTGCGGGGGTTTTGCATTTGTGCCCGTCGCGGATGGCTCGGTTAGGGCGGCTTCTACGGGGTATCAAGGCTATCTGCCCCGCTACGGTGGCCCTGCCCCACCCGCCTTCGGGGTTTTCTCTCCCCTCGGATATCTACTACTGTAAACAGTCTGCCTACACTTGTCAAGTGTCTATTTACGATTTACAGTAGGATTATCGAATTGAGGTTTTGTGTATGCCGACTGTGAAGGTGAAACGAGTAGTAGAACTGGTGGCTGATTTCCCTGGGCTGGGCAGTCGCATCAAGGCGGCGCGGGAAAGTGATCCTCGGTCGGTGTCGGCCATCTGTCGCGATGCGGGTATCAGTAGGCAGTATTGGTATCAGCTTGAGCGGGAAGACTTACGCGCCCCTGCGACCGAGGAAATTATTAGGCGAATAGAGTCCGTGTTAGGAGTGAGTTTGGAGGTGAGCTTCGATGACAACTAGCGATGACCGACTAGATCAGATTGAGGCGATATTGGCAGAGTTGGCCCGTCGTCAAGCCCAGACGCAAGAACAAATAGATGGGCGCTTGGGCCGGATTGAGCAAGTGGTGGAAAGTAATGCTCGTGCCATTGAGGCGTGGTCTAGTAGGTCTGATGCGGCTGATGATCGGCTGAGTCGGATTGAACAGGTGACTGAAAGTAATGCCCGTGCCATTGAGGCGTGGTCAGGGCGTATTGATGACGGGGGCACTCGGTTAGAGGCTGCGATCTCGGATACGGTAGCGATGATTGCCGATTTGGGCCGACAGCAGCAGGAGACCGATCAACGGTTCGAGGTTTTCCTTGAGGAGTCTAGGGCTGACCGGGCTGAGATGCGGGCATCACGGGAACAATCTGAGCGTGATCGGGCGCTGAATGAAAGTGAGCATCGGGCTTTTCGCGAAACGTTCCAAACGCTGCTGGCTGAAATTTCCCGGCTCTGGCAACGGGTTAGCTAACGTGGTATCCCCCCCCTGACCAACGAAACCCCCATCGGCGCGGTGCTGGTGGGGGTTCACTAAGGGCTTAGCTGTAGTAGTAAGCTGCTTTGATTCGTTCGGCCTGGATGGTCTTCTCCCATCCCTCCTCAAAGTCGTAGACATTGAATGGGTACTGGGGAGATTCCTTTAGGATGCCAACTTTGCAAAAACCTCGTAGGTATGCCCTCGCGGTGCTGCGGTTAAGATCGGCTCCTTCAGAGAACTGTAGGCTGGTGAATGGCTCCTTGCGCTTCATCATCCAGTCCCACGCTTGAATCATTTGTTGAGAAGGTCGGACAAATGAGGGTTCGGCCATCTATTGAACTCCTAAGTGTGGTTTTTTTCGGAGTTGTTTTGTCTGGTGATGTCTTGTGTTGTGATGTGCCGTGAGGAAATTGTAGCACCGCGAGGGCTACTTCTCCAACAGCACCGAAGCGAGGGCAAGGATGGCGGCGGTTTCCTCGGTACAGTTCAGCAGGTGGCGGATCACCTGGTAGCGCTCCATGACTTCGGACAGGGTATGGGTATGGTGTCGGGGGTCATCGGCTTAGCTGCTCCAGCAGGGCATCTACACGGCGTTTCTGGTCTCTGGCAACGTTCATCGGTGGCCCACCCTTGGCCCGTCGGCTGGCCTCCAGTGAAGCGGTACGGGCAGCAACAATCTGCTGGGGGTTGGGGTCTGCGGTGGGGAGGTGGTCAACGATGCGCTTACCAGCATCGGGGCTTTGGGTATAGCCATCCAACGCGGCAACCATCGCGGCCTGGGATAAGGGCTTACCAAACTTGGCCACCGCCTGGGCCTGAATATCCTGCTCGGCTTTCCTGAGCGTACCTAACCAGGATTGATCGGCGGCTTCAGGAGAGGCTGCACAGTGCTGGTAGGAGAAACTGCCCTGGTTCTGGCATCGCCCCTGCCAACCCGGATCGCGATGGCCCTGGTAGGCAGCGGTGGGGTTCCCGTTGGCGTCCCGTGTTCCCTCGGCTCTACCGATGGCACGTTTCAGGAGGTCATCGGGTAGCGGTTCCCCGGCATTGCCCCCGCTGGCCTTGGGTGCCTTGAATTGGCTAGGGTCTAGGGCAAAGGTTAGTACCTCAATGGGTGGATAGACCCGCTGGCCACCCTGCTTAACTCGGTAGTCGAGGTGTGCCCCGGTGCCTCTCCCACTGGCCCCCGTGGCGGCGAATTGTTGACCCTTGGTGATGGTTCCGGCCTTGCAGGTTCCGGGCTGTAGGTGGAGCCATTGGTGAGTCATGCCCTGATACTCAAATTCGGCATAGTGCCCACCAGCGGCCTCAGATTTGCAGGATACGGTCACATCTCCAGGGGCATAGAGGGGCGTCCCGGTGGGGGTGGCGACATCGATGCCGGGATGGTTGCTGCTACAACCAGGGCAAGGTGAGCGGCGGGGGCCATAACCCGATGTGACGCGATACCCGGCTACCTTGTCCCCAATGTTGATCGGGGTGATGTTGTGGGCGCTGGGGATACGGTAGCCCCCGCTGGTTTCTTCGGTGGTGCCTAGCAGGGGTTCGCGTTTGTAGAGGGTGCGACCTAATACTTTGACCTCGATGCCATGGTGCAACACCACATCAGCGGCTTGGTTCACCTGGGGATTGAGTAGAAACAGGAGCGGGGGCGTAGCGGCGATGGCCATCAATACGGCGGTGATGAGTCCCTGGTAGGGGAGTCTAAGTTCTATCGTTTGGTGGCTGGCTACCATCGGTCTGAATTTCGAGTAGGGCGGGTAGGTTGGGCACAAACTTAAAGCGGCCTTGCCCTGGCTCTAAGGCATCTAAAACAGCCAGAATCCAAAGCAAGGCCACGATGCCCCATAGGGCTTTTATCATCGGCGGAATGAGGTCGAAACGGCCTCAGAGGTGGCGTTAATTTGTTCGGGGGATGTCGCGGCATTTACGACTTGAGCCGACCGTTGAATGTGTGGCCGGACAACATCACTCATAACCCGACCTGCGGCGGTAGGGTCTGCACCATTTAATCGGGCGCTTCCGGGCTGTCCTGCGATGAGGTGGGCGGCTCCACCAATGACGAACAAAGCGGCGGATACTCCACCGATTACACCGAGGGTTCTGAGGGCAGTTTTGCCGGGGTGGGTGATGGCCCACCAAACCCCATAAAACCCCTGAGAAACCTCTAAGACAAAACTGCCTTCCCGGTGGCGACCAGTGCCCCCGGTGGGGCTGTAGTGGATGGTGGGTGGTTCATTCTGGCGAGACATAGTAGGACTCCTAAAACAGGTTGCGTTGACGGTTGCCTAGGGGTTGCGGGCGGTTGCCCATGTGAGGTTGGTTGCGTAGCGGTTGCGTTGCCAAACCCTTATGGGCGGGGGGATGCACCGACGCAACCAACGCAACAGCCCCTAGGATTCTGGTAGGTGATCGGGCGAAACCCGTAACCTCCATATCTGTGTTGCCCCTGGCTCTGTGGTTAGCCAGTGGCCTAGGCCGATAGTCCCCAGATGGTCTAGCAGGGATTGGATGTCATCGGCCTTTAATCCTTTGTGACGCCCCCAGTTTTGTTGCACCTTGCGGGGGTCTACTTCAATCATTTTTTTGCGCTTCAGGTAGGCGACCAAACTGTTAGCGTGGGGCATCTCTTCTAGGCGGTTCCAATCAATCGTTGGCTCACTGGATTCAGTGCCTTCGATGGGATGCCCCACCACTGGCCCCGCCGCTAAATGCTCCAATCGTTCGATGAACTCTGGGCTATTAAAATCTGCGACCAGGTCGTCAACGGCGGCTTTTACTTTTGGGTCTAACAGGGACTCGCCTAGGGGGTCTTGGTCGATGCCAATGCCCAACCATTCCAGGGATGCCCCTAGCTGCTGTTTGAGGCGTCCCGGCTTCAGTAGGGCGGGGATGGCGAATGGTTGAAAATTAGCATCCTCCCAGGCTTTCCCCGCTGGCTTAAATTCGGCTTTCCCGGTGAATCGTGGCTGGCCCCAATCATCGTAATCAGCCACAAGGCGGATACCGATAGCCTTATCTTTCAGCTTGCGTTGCCATCCAGAATTGATGTGGGTGCCACCCATCATGCCGTTCTCTTCCCCGTGGACGAGGTAGATCGGATAGTGCTGAAATTTACGGGCGTCGGCGGTGCCATGCTTCACCACATCGGCGGTGATGGCCCCTAGGGCGGTTTTGTCGCCCCCGCTCCCCCAGGATGAGAACTCGTCTAGGACGATGGTACGGGGGCTATCGGAGCGCTTGCGGTAGCGGTTCCAGGCGTCGGCTATCTGGTAGTCCGGCATGGTGCTGGCCAGCTTCTCAGAACCAAACACCTTGCCATTCATCCAGGTCTCCAGGTTGTCGTCGGCATGGGGGTCTAGGACGATGGTTTCCCATCCCCACAGCAGTTGGCGCAATAGGGCGATAGCGGCGGCAATGGTGGTTTTCCCGCTGCCCATATCCCCACAAAGGATGACGGCATGGGAACGCAGGCAGGCCCGCAACCAATCATTCCCATACAGCAGGTCTTGGATGCGGCTCTGTAGTTCGGCCTCCAGATCCTCGGAGGTGATGACCAGATGCCCGTTACCGTCATCCTTGGGGACGGGGGTGGGTGCGATGCTACGGGGCTGGGTATCGGCTAGGAGCGCTCCCACGATGCCCACAGGGATACCGAGGGCGGCTAGGAAATAGCCCGCTAGGCGTCCCGTCTGCCCCTGGGGGACAACATAGCTTTGGCGTAGCTTTCCGGTGTTGTAGGCGGCGGTGATGGCCTCCTGACTGCCCATCTGAGGATTGTTCAGCACCATGGCCCCACCTGTGAGTAGCAGGGTAGCGGCGGTGCCCGTGGCAAGCCACGCTAGGCGCTGTTGCGTTTGGTCTGAGAGATAACCCATTATTCGCTGGCCTCCTGTGCAGCATCGGCGGGGGTGGCGGTGCCTTGGGGTGCCCGGAAATCCACCACGGGGCCAAGGTTGGCGGGGAGTAACCGGGCAATGTCGAACATGGATAGGCGGTAGTTTTTCAGCCCCTTCAAGGTCTGTTGCGTATTGGGTTGGCGCTGCTCTACCGGGAACAAGGCCAGTAGGGCAGCGCGATACCTCAAAAGCCCCCGCATGGCCCCGTATACATCGTTTTCAGCGGATGCGGTGTGGTATTCCTTCAGGCCGTCAGCGGCGTAGCGCAACAAAACGCACTGTTGCGGCAACATCTGTTGTGTACAGTTCTGGAGGTCAATATCGGCAACGGGATCTACCGCTTCGATCTGCCCATCGGCGACCTCAGTTTGTGCGGATTGGGCCAATCGTAGGGACTCGGCGGTTAGCAGGGCGCTGATATCGTTGTCCACCTGGTCGGCTAACCAAGCATCGAAGGTGGGCATGATTTCTAGGATTTTGGCGAGGGCTTCTTGCGGCATATCGGTGCCACTCACCCCCGCCATGATGGCTGGATCGCCGCTCACAAAGTCGTAGGACAAGCGGCGGTTGCCCTGTAGTTCGGTGACGGGGGCGCGGGTGAGGGTGGCGAGAATCACCCCTGACCCGACCACAAGGGCACTGGCCCCTAGGACGGTTAAAACTTTGGTGCGCTGCGGGATGCGTCCCACGATGCGGGCGATGTGCCCGCCAGGGGTGGCAAGGTCTAGGCGCTGGGGGACTGCGGGTTTGAGTTTGGTCGGCTTCATGGCGGTGCATCCTGGCTAGTTCAGATAGTTTTCGGTGATGTAGTGCCCTAACTCCCACAGTTCGGGGGATAACTGGCCCCCGTTGGTGGCGAGGTCTAGGGCGATGGGTTCGGCGTACTCGTAGGGAACCCCACGGTCTAGAAACTGTTGGAGGTAGGAGTTATAGAGGTCGTCAGCGGTCATTACTCAACCTCGGTAAAGCCCGGACAATGGCGCATATCGGCATCGTCAGGATTGTTGTAGGGGTCGTTGAACGCATCCACCGCTGCATCGTCAGCCATGGCGCAACCTTCGCTGATGCACCAATGGCAGCAATCCAGGCATGATGCGGGGTCATCAGCGTGGCCTAGTGCGTACAAAAAAACGGCTTCGTCCATGACGGGTATCTCCTAAGCGGGGTGGATTTCGTTGGCGGAAATTTCGCAACCGGCAAAACCAGCAACCTGGTAGAGCCAGCCCTGGGCTGCGGCATCCCAGTAGGCACGGGTAATGGTGCTGCGGCAGGTTCGCCCTTCCAGGTACAGCACCACGGGCTGGCCTAGGGCAAATTTGGCGGGGGAAGTGGGCATGGTGGAGTCTCCTATCGGTGGCGGTGGTTGTAGGCGTTGACGAGGCTTTGGTGGATGGCTTGGGCATTGCGCATTGCGGTTAGGGCAAGCGCAACGGTGATGAACTTCCCTAGGTACTCCCCCTGCCAATCCCAGGCGTCAAAATGCAAGGGTTGTCGCACAATCCGCCCTAAGTCGCCTTTGTAAATCGCTGGTTCGCTCACGGGAAAACCTCAAAAAAACAGAACGGCGATCAATGCCCCCGCAAGGGCGAGGGCGATGTAAACCCCTACGGCTGGGGGCTTGCGGCGGGTTGGGGCTTTCCCAGGGCTTGCAGCGCGGCGAGGTGGGCGGCGAGGGCTTGAGTCTCGGCGGTCTGGGCCTGGTCAATCTGGGCGGCTTGCAGTTGGTATAGGCGCTGCTCTAGGGCAAGCTGCTGGGCCTTGGCTTCAATCTGCTGCTGGGCGGCTTTCGTTTGGGCGAGGCGCTGCTCACGGGCGGCAATGTCGGCAGCGAGGGCGTTCTGGATATGGTCAGCGGTAGCAAGAAACTGATGGGCAACATCTAACGGATCGGCGATAACCAATGCCTCAGAGTCCCGAAACTGCCCTAGATCCACCGTCAACCCCGCATAGCTAGGGGCTTCGATAGCAGTGCAGTGGTTTCCAGTGAGGACGGTCAAGCCCCCAGTAATGGCGGTAGCGTCGGTGGGTTCGGTGAGAGGGGCATCCAGAAAATAGGAGTCTGCCCACGCCACAGCGTCAGGGCTTAGCCCATCGGAGGTGTCAAAGCCCTCGGCCTTGAGAGCCTTGTAAACGGTGGATTTAGGCAGGTTTCGGGCTTTGCAGTACGCAGAAAGGGAAAGGTTACTCATGGTTGGAAACGGGTTAGAAACGTTGAAAAAACTGGGCAGGGAACAAAATCAGGCGTTCCCAGCAGCCGCCCCCTAGTTTTTGCAATGGTCACAGGGCGTTCACTGCTGTAAACAGTTGTAGCATATCCTAAGCATATTGAGATATGCTTAGGATGACATTTGCAGCACAGGTATGTTCTAGAGCCTGTCTGGATTACTATTGAGGCGAATCTTATGGTTGGACAAATGCCTAGGCGAATCACGATCACGTTGCCTGATACGGTGGCCACCGACCTGCAACGATGGGCAGACGCAAGGGGCCAAGCCATCGCAACAGCGGCGGCGATTGCTGTAGAGCTGGCTATGCGCGATGCCAAGGAAGCGGGCGAACTCCCCAGCGAGGGCAGCAAGTAATGACCCAAACTCAAACCCCGACCAAACCCCAGGCCCGCCTCCGCCCTAACCGCCTAGAGGCATTCCGGCCCCTGGTGCTCACTCCCTCGACCTGGCCCACGTTGCTACGGGACGATCACCCGGTCGGCAATATTCTGGGGTTTGGGCGGGGCTGAACCAACCACGGTTGGCCTGGTTTTTTCAAATTATTTGCTTACAAAATGGCTCTAAATTCACCTCAATCTCGCTCCCCGTAAGGGTTTAAGTCCCTTAGCCCTACAGAGACCTATCAAATGATTTCAGGTTAGTATTACGGTGAAAAGAATCTCCAAAACGAAAAACCCCGGTCTGCAAACCAGGGTTTCTCAAACGGACTTTTTCTTTTCCTTCACAAGCGCCCAATAGCTTTGACCGGCTCCAGTGGCGGCTTGCTCGTTGTCAAAGACGCTTTCGCGTCCATCCACCTATTGCAAAAATGCAAGAGATTTTTTTAATGCTATCGAATGCGCGTCAGAACTGCAATACACCTCATTTTAGCCTAGACCTAACTCGAAGTGACTCCGAGTTAAGACTACCTTCTCTAAATGAAGCGTTAGACCTCCTTGAAAATTGCCTATCCTGGCCCCCGCCGATACGGAAGGCGGTGATAGGGCTTTGGTGCCATGAGGCGGGAATGCACCCCACCGAGGTTTGGGACGTGGCACGGGCTTGGCTTGGGGAGGTATCGCTATGAACTCCCAGCCCTGGCTACAGGAATTTATTGATAGCGCCGTTGATCCAGCGGTGGCCCTGGCTAACGTGGTGTACCTCGATGGCGATGCAGCCCTAGAGGCATTCCTAGAGGACACCCTTGCCCAGCGTCAGAAGGTGCAAAGCTACCTCACCGCTGGCAATGCTCGGTTGGTGCAGCACTACAGCTTTCTAACGGCGGGGGCGTGGTTTGCGTCGTCTGCCTTCCCCAGCTCTCCCTACTGCAAGCCCGTAACCCCACAGTGGGATGCTGCGAAGGGCAAGCATCGCAGGTATGAGCAGCCCCCTGACTCAACACCAGACCCCATCTTCCCCCCAGAGCTTTTTTTGGTCGGGCTGGATTGGAAGGCCATCTTTGCCGATCCATCAATTCCGGTTGTGGTGTGCGAGGGCGTGAAAAAGGCGCTGGCCCTGATTAGCCTCGGTATCCCAGCGGTAGCGATACGAGGCATTACCCAATGGCGGGCGGCAAAGGGAAGTAAGGAGCTTCACCCCCTGTTGGCGGCGCTGGCCAAGGACGGGCGACGGGTGTTGGTGGCTTTTGACCAAGACGAAAAAGCCAAGACTCAGAGCGACGTGGCCACCCAAGCTGAACGGCTCGGTGCAGCCATCCAGGCAGCGGGCGGGGTGGCTCGGTTCCTGGTGTGGGATGGTGACTTAGGGAAGGGGATTGATGATGCCCTTGCGGCAATGCCCACCGAAGACCGGGCGGAATGGCTGCAAGGTCGGCTGGCTCGGTCGCTCACCCTTAAGGAATGGCGACGGCGGGCAACGACGGCCAAGGCTCGGCTTATCTTGGCCCAGCCCGCCCCAACCGCTCAACGCCATACCGAGGGCGAATACCTGCCCACCTTGCCCAGCCTCACCCGTGGGGCGGTGCATTGGGTCGCGGCCAATATGGGCAGCGGCAAAACCTACCGCATCGGGCGCGATTGGGTAGCAGCCTGGAAAGCCTCAAGCGGGGTAACGCTAGGCGGGGTAACGGTGGTGTTCTCTCCGCTCAACTCCCTAGGGCAACAGACCGCCCAGGATTGGGGGTTGCCCCACATCCACGATTACGGCCAAGGCAAACTGGATCGACAAGCCCTAGAAGCGGATGTGAGCGTTAACGGTGGCATCGTGGCCTGCATCAATTCGGCCCACCGAGTTGCCCAGCTTATCCCCCAAGATCGGCCCCTGCTACTGGTCATTGACGAGGCGGCCCAAACCCTCACCGATGCAGCCCAGGGCGGTACCCTCAAGGGCAACTGGGCTGAACGGTGGGAAGACCTGATCGCGCTACTGCAACGGGCAGCGGCGGGCGGTGCCATCGTTCTGGCAGAAGACGGCCTTGATCGGGACACTATCGACCTGGTGCAAACCTTGTCCGGCGCTGAACTGGTGAGAGGCATTACCCACACCAGAACGACAACACCCTGGCCCGTCAGCATTGACAAAGCGACTCCCCTAAACGGCTGGCGGGGGCGCTTGCTGCAAGCCCTGGAAGGTGGCGAACGGGTGCTTTATGTCACCACATCCCAGGCGGAAGGGCGACGGCTAGAGTATTGCGCCAAGGCGGCGGGTATTGCCGTTGAGCGCATCGACTCGGAGACCAACGAGGGTGGGCGCTACCGCCAATTCTTTGAGTCCCCCGAACCTTGGCTTTATGCCACGTTGCCCCAACTGGTGATTCTCTCCCCCAGTGGCAAAACTGGCCTCAGCATTGAGGGCGGTATCACAGCAGCGGGGGCGTACTTCGATAGCGTGTGGGGCTACTTCCCCAGCCTCGATACCGACACCGCCATGCAGCTCCTAGGGCGCTATCGGCCCCCGGTGCCTCGATACATCTGGGTACCTGCCTACATTCAGCCAGAATCAGGAGAACGGCCCGGTCGGTTAACCATTACCAACGAACTGGCCACCGAAGCGGCCCGGTATGCCAAGGCGGGCGGGTTTGAGCCATCCCCAGACGATCCGCACGATGCTGCGATCAAGCGGTACCTTGCGGCCCGTGGGCAGCGGCGATGGGCGCAAAAGGTGCAAGCGGCGGATGCCCTGATTGATCGACTCACAACAGCGGGGCACCTGGTCAGCGTCAGTACCAATGGCGACAAATCTGACCCCATCAAAGAACAGTGGGACGAAATCAAAGAAGCCCTAGCCCGTGAGGATTCCGCCTACCATGCGGGGCAAGTCCTGGACGACACCCACACCTGGGAATGGGCCAACCAAGTCATGCGCTCTACCGATAGCACCCGCGAGCAACGCGCTAAGGCGGCTAAGGTGCGGATGCTGGCCCGGTTCCCTGGGATAGATTGGGATTGCCCAGAGCTTTGGTATCAGGCTCAATTCTGCCCCCGATCCAAAGGTAGCAATGGTAAGCCCAGTAAAGGCCCGTTGGCCCCTGGTGCGGCGCTGTGGGCAGAATCCGGCCACTACAAAGCCCTGTGGGAACTTGATGCCAAAGAAGCCCAGCACATCCTAGGGCAACGGCTCAAGGCGGCTCACCTGCTCCCCCAGAATGGCCCTAAGGCGGCGCTTGCTGCGGTATTCCGGCCATTGATTGAAAAGCTCTGGAAAGCAGGCGAGGTAGCCCCCGGTGGCCAAACTGAGGGCAAACTTAAAGCCCTGGCCCTGCGGTACCGAGACGAAATCCGGCGCTACTGGCGGCTGACGATCCACGAAGACCAGAACGATACCGCCGTCTGCAACAAGATCGCCTGGAAATTTGGCTTTGTCACTCAGCAGAAGGACAAAACTCGAATCGAGGGCAAGCAGGTGTGGAGCTATTCGATTACCGCTCCAGATACTTGGCTGGCGCTGGTTGCAGCCCGTGAGTTGGCCCTCGGCGGGGGTGGTAAAAACTCGTTAGAGGGCACAATTAACGAATTTCTACCAACTCCCCCCCCAGATAGCTACTCTGGCTCCCCACCCCACCCCATCGAGGGCGATCCACCCCCAGCGCTGGCAGGGTAAGCGGCCAAAATCCACCGCCGATCACCCCATCCACCCCACCGCATCTCCATCCACTTCACCCCCAACGGCGGGGGCTTACTCGGTGCTGGCCCACGGGCGCATTGCTTGCGCGGCAAAACCCATAGTTGGCGGGGGCGGGCATTATTTCGGCGGGTGCCATCGGGCTTTAAGCAGCACCCAACCCTGGGCCTCCAACCAAGGCCCACTTTTTAGCCCCGTGACCTGCATCATGTCTCGGTCGCGGTTTTTGCTTTTGGCCTGAGCCTCGGTGATCGGTGCCCCCGCCAAAATCAGCGCATCCCCGGTATAGACGCCCTCCCCGGCTGCGGGTATCTCTGCATTACTAACGGCGGTCGGCTCCGGTGCGTCAGGCGGTGTTAGGCGCTGTTGGGCGTTTCTTGTTATGCGCTGCTCAACGGCTGTTGAACGTTTTTGGGTAGATGGCGTTAGGCGTTGCTCGATTTCCGTTAGGCGCTGCTCAATTTCCGTTAGGCGCTGCTCAACGTCCTGGCCCTCGGTCGGTGTCCCCATCCCCAAGTAAGCCCCTAGGGCAGATTCAACAACCTGAGTTTTGCTGCGGCCCGTAGTGGTTGCCCTGGCTTCAATGGCGGCGATCAATCTGCTGGGCAGTCTCACCCCAAAATTCTTGCGCGTGTCGTTGGGCATTGTTGGGCGCTCGTTAGGCGTTGGCTAAAATTACGTTGGGCGTTCGTTAGGCGTTTCTTGCAATTCTGCAATTCTCCCACAGGTGAGAGATATGGCTTCAGTCTCGGTCGGCGATCACGTTAGCTTGCCCAGTGGTCGGCGGGGGGTGGTCGTGGAACCTGCGGGAAACCGCGTGATGCCCCTCAATGCGCTGGTGCAGTTGGATAAGCCAGAAGGCAAGCTCACCCAGATATGGGTAGCTCCGGCACTGCTGGCCATAGTCGAGGGCAAATAACGATGGGCGCAAAATCTCGGCGTAAAGGCCAATGCGGTGAACGCGAGGCCATCCACGCACTAGAGGCGCTGTTGGGCGTTCCCCTCTCCCGCGAGCATGGCCAAAGTGCCAACGGAGGCCACGATTGCACAATTCCCCTAGGCGGCGGCGTGGTGGTGGCCCTCGAAATCAAGCGCTGCGAAACCGAAGAACATTTCTCCTGGTGGACTCAGGCGGCGCTATCGGCTGAACGTGTGCCCGGTGGCCTCCCGGTGGTGCTGTGGCGGCGCAGTCGTCAGCCATGGCGCAACCTTCGCTGATGCACCAGTTGGCGCAGTCTAGGCAGGATGCGGGCAGGTCGCTGGCATCAATTTCAAACTCGGTAACGTCAAACATGGTGGCGGTTCTCCTATCGGTCGTAATAAGCGTCAACTAGGCGTTGGTGGACTTCCTGGGCCTCGTACCTACATGGCGCGGGATGGGGTTGCGAATCCTCCGAGGTATTCCCCCCGCCAATCCCAAGCGTCTAGGGTTCGCTGGCTGGGCACGGCGACGATGCGGCCTAGAGGCCCGTGGTAAATCGTTTCGGTGATAACGGTGTCGTCCATCGGAAAAATCCTCAAAAAATGAACAGGGCGATCAATGCCCCCGCAAGGGCGAGGGCCAAGTAAACCTTTACGGCTGGGGGCTTTCGGCGGGTTGGGGCTTTCCCAGGGCTTGCAGCGCCTCTAGGTTTGCGGCAAGGGCGTGGGTTTCTTCGGTCTGAGCCTGATCCAACTGAGCAGCCTGCAACCGATACAACCGCTGCTCTAGGGCCAACTGTTGAGCCTTGGCTTCAATCTGCTGTTGGGCCTTGCGGGTCTGCTGTAACCGGGCTTCACGGGCGGCAATGTCGGCAGCGAGGGCGTTCTGGATATGGTCAGCGGTAGCAAGAAACTGATGGGCAACATCTAACGGATCGGCGATAACCAATGCCTCAGAGTCCCGAAACTGCCCTAGATCCA
>QLAH01000398.1_pt1 | contig 24390 bp, 19 predicted proteins | sample 4693081 | NCBI WGS metagenome assembly QLAH01 (sample SAMN09425401, study PRJNA476045) | Lake water metagenome, whole genome shotgun sequencing project. | reverse complement strand
GGGTCTTTCGAGAGCGTTTCCCGCTCAAAACCATGCTCTCCTTCATCCGCCAAGTCATTGAACGACATTTCCCCCTCGCCCAAGCTGTCTATCTCCCGATGTCTACATGAGTTTGTGATCTACTGATCCTCTTGTTTCTTCGAGTACTTCATTCCCCCAGATTCATGTTGAACCCGATCCATTGGGGTCTTGGATGGATTAGCGTAATTCTTTTTGTAGTTGTGGGTTTTCCAGGTTTCCTCGTTTGAACCTGCGAAATTAAACTTAATGGTATTTTTGGTTTTGACACTAGCCCCTAAATCCTTGGTTTTTGCCTTAGAGGGTTCCGTTGGTCGAACGGGCTTCTGTCGAGACTCTCTATCAAACAGAAAATCATCTAGCCCTTCCGCACTGAAGGCCTTTTCCTTCTGTTGGTTTACCCTGGCTCTTTCCTGGCGGGCAAAGTTGTAAACGTTACGAATAGCTTCTTCTTTTAATGGTTTGCTCTTTTCATATTTGCCGAGCCACTTTTTAGAATATTTTACGATTTGATCCAATATGGCAATTTGCTGATCATACTTCTCGTCATTGTCCTTAATTTTGTTGTATTTATCGATAGCTTTCTGAATATCCTCTGTGGTAGAGGTGCCAATCATCTGCTTGTGAATGACTTCCCTTGGCAAATTAGCAATATCTCCTGTTTTTCGTTGAACTTTAGCACTGGCTCCCTGTTGAATCGTGTGTGTGAGTTCGTGGGCGATCAATTCCTGGCCAGATTGACTGCTTGGCTGATAAGCCCCTTGACGGAAGAAAATATCTTGCCCGGTGGTAAAGGCTTTGGCATGGATAGCTTGATTCATCTGGTCAGACTGGCTATCGGCATGGATGGTAACGCCGCTAAAATCGGCCCCCATGGCTTGGCCCATTTGTCGTTGCAGATTGGGATCGAGGGCTTGGCCGCTGCCCCTGGCTTGGTGAATCGCAGCTTCCAAAGATTCGGAGGCTGGCCCACCGTCAACGGCTTCCGTGGTGGGGCGCATTTGCAATTCCTCGTCGTCTTCAATGGCGTCCCTTTGTAGGGAATCGGGTTTCATTTGCAGTTCGTCGTCTTCGATAGCTTCCCGCTGAACGGCAGCTTTGGTTTGGGGCGCATGAATTTGCCGCACCACTTGGCTAGCCACACGATCCGCTTCTTGCTCGTACCTATCGCCTGGTTCGCCGATGGTGAGTTTGGGCTGGATGGGGGCAGACCGAAGAGGTGGTGTTACAAGTTTATCGAGAATTGGAGGGGCGCTGTTGGCTAGGGAATGGGGAACCTCATCCACCGCTGGATCGGCAAAGGGGCGGGGCTGAAACGAATCGGAGGAAGGTTTGGGAGATGGGGCGAAATCGTCTTTTTTGTGAAGGGATGAGCGGTGACGCGCCATGGTGAACCTCCGGCGATGGAGAGGGCTATCCTATTGTCTGGGAATTTCGCGGAGTTGCCCTTAGACCATGGTCGAGTTGTGGCCCGTCAAATATTAGAAACCGACTCTGACCATCCTCCCCTTAGATCAACTTTCACAAGAGACTCATTCCCTAGGCGACCTTGGAGGCCCGCAGTTGGCCACAGGCGGCGTTTTCCTCAAGACCTCTGGAATAGCGGACGCTGACGGCGATGTGGCGCGATTCTAGCTGGGCCACAAACTCGCGGATGCTGGCTTCGCTGGGGCGCTGGTAGTCTACCTCGCTGATGGGGTTGTAGGGGATGAGGTTGACGTGGCTTTGGAAGCCGCGCAGGTGTTGGGCTAGTTCGGCGGCGTTTTGGGGTTGGTCGTTTAGCCCCGCCAGCAGGATGTATTCAAAGGTGACGCGCCGCCCGGTGAGTTTTACGTAGTCGCGGCATTCCGCCAGCAGTTCCGTCAGCGGGTAGGCCTTGGCGCTAGGGATGAGGTCTTGGCGCTGGGCTTGGTTGGAGGCGTGGAGGCTGACCGCTAGGGTAACCTGAAGCTGCTCGTCCGCCAGTTTGCGAATGCGGCCCGGAATGCCCACGGTGGAGAGGGTCATGGATCGCTGGCTGATGCCCACATCCTGATTCAGGCATCGGATGGCGGCAACCACGTTGTCGGTGTTCAGCAGCGGTTCGCCCATGCCCATAAACACAATATTGCTGACCCGCTGGCCAAAGTCTTCTTGTACGGTTAGCACCTGATCGACAATTTCGTGGGTGGCCAGGTTGCGCAAAAAGCCGCCCTTGCCCGTGGCACAAAAGTCGCAGGCCATGGGGCAACCCACCTGAGACGACACACACACCGTCAGCCGCTTGGCCGAGGGCATCCCCACCGCTTCAATGATCTGCCCATCGGCGAGCTTGAGCAGGTATTTGACGGTGCCATCGCTGGCCTCGGTGCGGTGGTAGATTTCCGAGCGACCCACCGAAACCCCTTCCACCTGCTGCCGCCACGCCTTGGGGAAAACGGTAATATCTTGCAGCGACCGCGCCCCCTGCTGATAGAGCCACTGGTGCAACTGCTTGCCCCGGTAGGCGGGTTGCTCTTGGGCCACCATCCAGGCCGTCAGCGCTTCCAGGGATTGGCCAAGGAGGGGTTGGTTGGCCTGAGCCCCTGTTTTCTGGGGATGCTCTGGATTCGGAGAGTTGTCTCGATGGGCTGAAGCCTCTGCCTCCGTGGGATTCTCGACAACCGCTGACTCCGTTTGCTGGCTAGGCTGAGGGGTGTCTCCACTGGCTTCTGGGGTGAGGGGAATAGCGGTCGGCGAGGAAGGAGCGGCCATAGCAGGAATAAGAAGAATACGGTCTTCCATGATAACGAGATGTCGGGGTGTCCTGGGCGATCCCCTTGGTTGCCCCGAAGCACTATCCAGGAGGGGTTAGGCTCACCGTAACGCATCAAAGCCTCAGCCCACATGGGTTACGCTACGCTAACCCATCCTACAACTACTCGCCGCCTAGCTCAGCCGTTTTTGGATGTGCTGAATCCACTCTTCGCATTTGTTGGCCCAGGTGGCATTGCCTTCTGTGCGGCTGTAAAGGGTTTTGGCTTGCCGATAGTGGTCGAGGGCTAGGGCAAAATTTCCCTGTTCGTAAAGAGATTGGGCTTGCTGATAGTGTTCAAGGGCCAGGGCAAAATTTTCTCGCTTATTCTGGGTTATGCCCTGCACAAAATGGGTGTGGGCTGGGCTGGTAGCTTTTTGCAGTTCTCTGGCCAGTTGTAGGGCTGGCTGGTAATACGTGAAAGCTATCTGATGCTGCCCTAGAGCATCAAAAGTATTCCCCAGATTGTATAGTGCGACTTGCTCACTCTGTCGATCCCAAATTTCACGGGCGATGGTGAGCTGTTGCTCGTAGCACTCAATCGCTTTAGCGTACTGGCTGAGGTGTTGATAGGCATTGCCTAAACTACACAGGATATTCCCTTCCCCGGAACGATCCCCCATCTCACGAACAATGGTGAGTTGTTGCTCGTAGCACTCAATGGCTTTGGCGTATCGTCCAAGACGGTGGTAAGCATTGCCCATAGAACCCAACGCCATCTCTTCAAAGGAGAGATCCCCCATCTCGCGGGCAACAGTAAGCGACTGCTCGTAGCACTCAATCGCTTTAGCGTACTGATCAAGACATTGATAAGCATCGCCTGCAAGCCCCAGAGTCTTCCCTTCCCCAGCGCGATCCCCCATCTCACGAACAATGGTGAGTTGTTGCTCGTAGCACTCAATGGCTTTGGCGTACTGGCCAAGACCTTGGTAAGCATTGCCCATACAGCCCAACGCCATCTCTTCAAAGGAGAGATCCCCCATCTCGCGGGCAACAGTAAGCGACTGCTCGCAGCACTCAAGTGCTTTGGCGTACTGACCAAGACCTTGATAAGCATCGCCTGCAAGCCCCAGAGTCCTCCCTTCCCTGGCGCGATCCCCCATCTCACGGGCAATGGTGAGGCACTGCTCATAGCACTCAATCGCTTTGGCGTACTGCCTAAGTTTTTTATAGGCGACGCCTAGAGCACCTAGAATTAACCCTTCACTCTGACGATCACCAGTCTTACGAACAATGATGAGCTGTTGCTCGTAGCACTCAAGTGCTTTGGCGTACTGGCAAAGATGTTGGTAAGCATCACCTGCACGACCCAGAGTTCTCCCTTCCCTGGCGCGATCCCCCATCTCACGGGCAATGGTGAGGCACTGCTCATAGTACTCAATCGCTTTGGCGTACTGCCTAAGTTTTTTATAGGCGACGCCTAGAGCACCTAGGATTAACCCTTCACTCTGACGATTACCAGTCTTACGGACGATGGTGAGCTGCTGCTTTAGGTACTTAATGGCTTTGTCATTCTGGCCAAGGTTCTCATAGGCTGTCAGCAAATAAGATAGTGCTATCTGTTCCGCAAAACGATCACCAATGTCACGGGTGACTAGGAAAGACTGCTTGTAGTGCTCAATGGCTTTGTCATACTGACTCAATCTCCAGTAGATGTTGCTTAAAAAATACACAACCGGCAATGTCTTATGGTGATGGCTAGTGTCACGGATAATGATGAGAACTTCCTCGTAGCACTCAATCGCTTTAGCATCCTGGCTGAGGCTGTCATAGGAACGGCCTAAGTTCCACATGGCAACTTCTTCCTCGGTGCGATCACCAATCTCACGAGCGATGATAAGCTGCTGCTCGTAGTATTCAATCGCCTTGCCATACTCGCTAAAGCTTTGATGGACATCGCCTAAACTACCCAAGGCATATCCTTCCTCAGCACGGCTACCGATCTCTCGGGCAATGGCAAGAGCATGCTCTAAGTACTCCGTAGCTTCGGTATGCTGACTGAGGCTGGTATAAACATTTCCTAAGCCCAGTAAAGCCCTCGCCTCTAGCTGCTGGTTCCCCAAAGTGTGGCTTATAGCTAGGAGGCGCTCGCTGTAGAGCAGTGCGGATTTGAACTGTCCCTGGCTACGTGTAACTGCGGATAGCCCAGATAAAAGCCAGCCCATTTTTTCTTGGTCTGCGGGAGATGGGGCGGGGCGGCGGTCAAACGCTGCTAGCAGTTGACCGCATAGTTCCGCCCGCAGAGTTTGGTGTCCCCAAGTCAGAAACCTCTCCAGCAACATGAGGGTGTCGTAGGCTTGGTCAAGGGCACCCTGAGCTAGGTAGTGGTATACCATCTCCAGGTGGGGGGCAATATCAGGGAGAGTTTTCCATTTAGATTCGGGCTGGGCAATCGATTGATAATACGCGATGGCGCGTTGGTGAGCGGTGGCGGGGTCTGGGATTTGTTGGCTCAGGTAGGCCATCACAAAGGGCAAGAATTGATACCGTCCTGCTTCAGGTTGGCTTAGCAGAGAACGGTTGAGAAGTTCCTGAAGCCACCACTGGGTCAGCAGGGGATCGGCAGTTTCATTGCCTTGGCCCAGCATGAAGGCAGCGGCATTTCGGTCGAAGGGTTGCCGATAGACGCTGAGACGCACTAAAACATCGTGCAGTTCAGGGGACAGGCGATCCAGGTGTTGTTGCAAAATCCAGGCGCGGCGCACCTCCCGTTGGGAGCGGTGGGAGCCAACGGCAGCATCAGCCAGTTGGTCAAATTCAGTCAATCCCAGTTCCGATGCACGACTGAGCTGAGCCTCGCAATATTCCCGCAAAAAGCCCGCTACCAGATAAAGGGTCAACGGGTGCCCATCCACCGCCGCCGCAAAGGCTTCTAGATCTGACAACTCACCCTGGATGCCCAATTCTTGCAGCAGTTTTCCCCCGGTGGTTGCCGTTATCCCTTGTAGTCCCAGCCAGCACGGCTTGGCTTGGAAGAGGACAGGCTTTTCCTGGGTCGTCATCACTAGCAGGCTGGTTTTGCCCTGGGCTGCCCAGCGATCAAAAAACTGGCCGTAGGATGAATCAACCCAGTGGCGCGATTCATCCAGAAGGGTTTCCAGGTTGTCGATCACCAACAGGCACCGCCGCTGGTTCAGGGTGGTCAACAAGTGATTGGTTAACTCCGTGGCATCCAACTGGATCAACTGGCCTAGAGAATAGCCCCCCAACGTGTTCAACGCCTGCTCGGCAAAGGCATCAAAACTGGGCTTTTGGCTCACATCAGCCCAAAACTTGGCCACAAATCCCTCAGTTTGGTCAAAGATCCGAGCCACCAGGGCCGACTTGCCCACCCCGCCTAGCCCATGTACTCCAACGATATCCACCGCAGGATCAGCCATCCAAGCCAAAATTTGGGCTATTTCTGTCTCGCGCCCTAACCAATGATCCACATTGGGTGGCACCGTAATCACATTGGTAGAGCCGGACTTTGGCACAGCTTTCTGCATTCGGCCCAGTACCGCCAAAACCTGATCGAGTTGCTCCTGCAACTGTTGATTCATGTCCTCCATCTGGCGTTGGGTGTCTTCAAAGCCTGACCCAATTTGTCCCTGCAAGTCTTTCTGCCAGTTCGCCAGTTCAGCCCGCAACTCCTTGACATTGAAATCAATCAGTTGCACCGCTCCCAAAAAATCTTGGGGATTGCTCAGCGCCTCGATGAGTTGACGCACCTCCAACTGAATATCCATCAGCAGGTTAACCTGCAAAATTTCGGCCACCTGTGGATTGGTCTTGATCGCCTCTGCCAGGTACAAACTCACCCAGGGTAGCCACTCCGCCTCAAACTCCTCTCGAAAACTAGGTGGTAGGGTCTCTACCTGAAACCGCCGCTCCATAGTCGCTTTCATCTGCCGCAGTTGGCCATTGATCTGCCGCTGCCCCATTGCATCTAGTTCCTCCGGGGTAGCTCGCAACAGCATCCCCCAAGCCTCCGTCGTTTCCAGGGAAGGTCTTTTTCCCCACTGCAACGCATCAATTTCTCGGTTAATCGTCTGAGTCTGTCTATTTAGCCATTGCTCAACCCGCTGCTGATCCAATTCTGATAGAGACTTTAGCCCCCGCCGAGTGGTGGTCTCCACTCCATCTCGCAGTGCCCTCAGCAATGTCCCTTGTAGATTATGATTTTCGGGTGTGGGCTTCCAAATCTGGTTTCGTAACCCTACTAGAGCGTGGTGAATCCCAACATCCAAACGGTTGGCGACTAACCTCGGTACTACAGACTGCAATAGCAGCTCACTAATCACCTCCAGCATGGCCCCAGTCTCCTATTCGGCAACCCGCAATCGCGGCACAACTCCAGGCTTAGTATGCCCAAGACCTTTCGCGTTCTCGCACATCATGGCCCCATCCATAGCGTTAGCCGTTAGGCTCCAAATCTATAGGTACGCCCCTCTAAAACGGTTAGGATCTAGGGTAACGAAGCGATCAAGAGCGTTAGGGAGCCTCGCCATCACAGTAACCTGTAGAAAGAATCTTGCAAGGGAGACGCGGATGATGGATTTACCTCAGCCAGATTTATCCCCCCAATTCGTCCCGGTCAGTGAAGGTTGACCCTAAATATATCGACTACTGGCGGCAACGCACGGCCAACCAAGCCGAGCAACAAACGCAAGCGATGGATCAGGCGTGGCGGGAGGTGCGGCAGATGGCCCAGTGTTTGCGCCAGGAGGTTGGCGCACAGCGTATTTTAGTGTTTGGATCGCTCGTTCGAGGTCGCTTTACCCCAGAGTCTGACATTGACTTAGCCGCAGATCACATCCCACCTGCCCGGTATTTTGAGGCGGTTGCCAGGGCCAATGACTTTAGCCAGCGCTGGGTTGATCTAAAGCCGCTAGAAGCACTCACCCCCCATTTTCGAGTCGAGTTTTGGCGACAGGGGTAGAGGTGGATGAAAGCCATTAGTGCCGCTGCCATGGGCGAACTCGCCGCTGATATTGAAATAGAGCTAGCCCGTTTAAGCCAGTTAGAGCAAGAGACTTATCGGGTACAGGGTAAAATTGCACCCCCTAGGAACCAGCGCGACGCCGGCGGCTGGGGAAGTCGTCATCATCGGGCTTGGGTTTGTTGGGGATGTCGGGTTCGATCAGGTGAGCGATACCTTCGGTCAAATTTTTAGGATCCATAAAGACAACCTTGGAGTTTTCGCTTTCCCCAAGTTTTTGATTGGCTTCTACATAGTCTTGGGCAATCAAAAATTGCAGGATGCTGGGGCCATTTTCCCGCTGTTGTAGGGCATCGGAGAGCATTTGGATAGATCGCACGGTGGCCTCGGCCCGTTTGATGGCGGCCTCTTGATCCCCCTGGGCTTTTAGGACGGTGGCCCGTCGTTCGAGTTCGGCGGCCTGCTGCTTCTGCATAGAGCGGCGCACCTCTTCGGGGGGAACAATTTCCTGCACCTCCACCCGTGTCACTTTTACGCCCCAGGGTTCGGTGGCGTCATCCAGTTGAGACAACAGCGCCCGGTTCAGTTCGTCGCGGGAGGAAAAGGTGTTTTCAAACTCCATTTTCCCGATTTCCGAACGCAGGGTGGTGATCACCAATTCCTGAATCGCCTTCTCCACATCTTCGATGGCGTAGTAGGTCAGCTCTAGCTCTAAGATGCGCCAGTACACCACCGCATCCACCTCTAGGGATACGTTATCTTTGGTGATCGCCCCCTGCTTAGCCACGTCGAGGATGCGCTCCCGCACGCTGTCCTTCAGGCGGATGTAGTCCAGCGTCGGCACGATAAAGTTCAACCCTGGCTTTAGCTTTCGGTGGTAACGGCCAAGACGTTCCACCAGTGCCTCTTCGCCCTGGTTGATGATGCGCACCGAGCTAATTAAGTAGCCGATAATAATAAACGAGAGAATCCCAATAATAGACGGCACAGCTCAACCCTTGCCCTAGCCTAGGGCCAATACCACAGCAATTAGTCTAGTGGGTTTCTCCGGCAGGGGGATGGAGACCGCTCCGCTTGGGCTGACCTAGAACTGAATCCCCACGCCTCCCTGGACAGAAATAGCCGTGTTGCTTCCGGTGCGGTAGGCATCGAAGGCAAAAATGGCGTTGCCGAAGGCCACTAGGTTGCTGTTGGGAAACATGTAGTCGACGCCGGGCTGTAAGACGAAGGCGGTTTTATCGCCCACAACACTGGGGGTGTTGCCGCCGCTGGGGATAGACACTCCGGCCCCAATGTAGGCATCGGCATTCCAACTGAGGGGGAAGTCGTAGGAGACGGTGGGCACCACGGCAAAGCTATCGCCAAACACAAAGGCCTGGGCGCGGGCGGAAATGGGCATGGTAAGGAAACGGTAGCGTCCGGCGATCACCCCTTGGATGCCACTACCTTGGCCCGTGGCGGCATCGTTGGTGAGACCAACCCCAGCCCCTAAACCCACATAGCTGCCGTAGGCGACCTGGGCCTGAGCCTCCTGTGGTCGCAGAGCGGCTTCTGCCCCCGCCACCGTGACCGCCAGCAGCGAAGCACATGCTGCATGACCTATCCAACGCCGTACGCTACTCATGTGTTTTTTCCTCACCATTGAACGATCCCAAGTCAATCGCGATTACCAACAGCTATTTACTCACCACATCAGCAGTCCCCATCGTTTGAGTGGGGCGCTCCGAGGGTTGTCGTCCATCGGGCTATAGCCATAGCTTATGCCGTTAAGCTTACTCCACGGCCAAAATTTCGGCACACTCAGTTATCAAACTCCCAGGCCATCGGGTGTTAAGTTTTGTCCGTATCGTCCATTGATAGCGCCCTATATTGCCATCGCCTATGCCTCAACGCGCCAGTAGCCCTAGGGCCGATGGGCCGACCAATCGGCATCGCGGATGGTCTAGGAGGCATCGCCACGGGATAGATCACGGTCGAAATGAACCGTGCTGTTACCCAAGTGGACGGACTACCTATTGCAGACCCGCCTCGGACACCAAGTCACTCCAGGCGACCACAATGGTCTGAAGGGCGATGGGGGCATCCTCTAGGGCGAGGTCAATGTATTCCGTTTCCAGATGCCGGGACGACAGGCGCACGGTGGGATAGTCGGCAAAGGCAGCCTCGGTGACGTAGCGCATTCGGTGCAGGTTGGGGAAGCGCTGATCCTCAAGCACCTGCTGGAAGGCGGCGACCTGTTCCGGTGACAGTCGAGCCTCGGCAATCACCCTACCGCTTTCCCGTTGGATCAAGCGGCCATCGGTCATCAGCATCGTTTCTTTGACGTAGCCCGCTAAGCTGCCCGACTCCACTGCCCGAAAGAGGTGGTCTTCGGGTTCAGCTTCCCCATCCGCCACCGGGTGAGGGATGAAGTCGGGAATCAGACCATTGCGGCTGCCGCTGGCGGTGGGGTTTTGCACCACGCCGTGGGTGCCGACCTCTTGGTGGGTGTGGTAGACCCAGCTTTGGTCGCCATCGGTAACCACCACCCGCAGGCCAAAAATGGCGATGGCGGTGCAGGCCATATCGGGTACATAGAGACCCATGCAGCCATCAAAGGTGGCCGTTTCGGCGGCGGCAATGCGAAGATCCGCCACGGGACGGTCTAAATCCAGGGCGACGTTTTGCAGAATGCGAGTCCGCACTGCCGGGGTGAGAACGTCATCCACGTTGGCGTCGCCCCAGTCGCCCGGTTGCTCATCGGTGGCCGGATCAACCACCACCGCTTCCCCAGGGGAGGAAGTTTCGGCATCGGGCAGAGGGGCACAGGCCAGGGCACCGGTGGTCAGGGTGCCCAGGGCGAACAGGGTCATCAGAGCTTTGGTTGAAAGAGTTAATGAAGACATAGGAATGTTTTGAACTTTGAACTTTGAACTTTGAACTTTGAACTTTGAACTTTGAACTTTGAACTTTGAACTTGTAGATCTGGAGGTGACGCCCCAGCCCTCCGGTCTATCTCACTAGACCGCTATAGGGCCGCCAGAACTGCACCTTTTGCCCCTGGGCCATCAAAAAGTCACCTCGGGGACTGAACTGAAAGAGCCCCACATCGTGCAGTTGCGACAGCGGCAACCCCGTCTCCACCGACCAGAGAGTGATGCCTTGGTGGGGGATGGGTTCGCCTCCGAGCAGCGGCATCAGCAGGGTACTGGTGGCCAGAGTTTGACCATCGGCACTAAAGGCCACCAGCCCTAGGTTGGTGGGCTGAATCGGGTGCCCAGCGGTCTGGTTCAGGGTGATGAAATGCACCGTTTCGCGGCGGGCCAGATTCCACAGGCGGGCGGTGGTGCCGTCGCTAGTGGCCAGCCCTTCGCCATTGGGGCTATAGGCCAGGTGGCGAATGGGTTCATGTACCTGCAGGGTGAGCTGACGGGCTCCGGTGTTGGCGTTCCAGAACTTAAGGCTGTTGTCGGCATCCCCCGTGGCTAGGGTGGTGCTGTCTGGGCTAAAGGCAAAGGGCAGGGGGGCAATACCATTTCCGGCCCGGTTCACCAGGGTGCGAATCAGCCGTCCGCTGGGCACCTCCCAGAGCTGGAGGGTGTTTTGGTCGGTGGCGGTGGCCAACCGTTCCCCATTGGGGCTAAAGGCCAGGGTATGGACGATGCCGTTTTCGGGATGGATAGAGAGGGTCTGCAACAGCCGTCCGGTTTGTAGATCCCACAGTTTGACGGTGTTATCGGCACTGGCGCTGGCCAGGGTTTGCCCTGTGGGGCTGATGGCAATGGCCCTCACCGCATAGCGATGGCCCTCCAGGGTGCGGATGGGTGCCCCCGTGGTGGCCGACCACAGCCGCACCACCCCATAGGACATCCCTGCCGCCACGATCTGGCTGTCGGGGGTGAAGGCCACCGCATTGGCCACATCCCCCACAATCCGATCCCCCTGGCCACCGGGTTCCTGGGGCGGGTTGCCCTGGGAAAACGCCTCCATCGCTGGCCCCCGTTGCAGGGTGATGATTCGGTTGCCCCGCTGGGCATTCCACAGGGCCAGGGTGCTTTCCCCTGGATTCGGACAGTTGCGCTCGTAGCTGTAGCTGCCGATGGCCACCACAGCGCCATTGGGGCTAATGGCTGAGGAAGAGGTACGGACAGGGCATTGCGAATCGGGATAGAGGGATTTGAGGTCGATGGTGTGGGCCAGTTGGGGCCGCTGCCAAGAGCCAATGTCTGGCACGGTCATTTCCAGGGCCGTTTCCACCCAGCTATAGAGGATGGGCAGGTATTGGTTAAACCGTTCACCCTGCACAAACATGGCGTCGATGGTGCAACTGCCGCAGCTTTCTGCCGACAGCAGTTGCGCAATTTGCGCCCAGCTCACCCCGGCCCAGGGCAGATGGCCCACCGGAGCCTCCAGAGAATGGGTGATCTCCATTTCGGTTAGCCAGTCTCCGGCGATGAAGGTGGGGTCTTCCATGCCGGGGAGGCGCGTCCAGCCTACCCGATCCCCAAAGGCTTTGGCTGCGGTAGCCGAATCCACCGGATTCTGCGCCCGCACCTCGGCCCAAATCCGCTGCTGCACGCTAAAGCCAAACCGCCCATCGCTGGCCTCTACCCACAGGTCATCCAGGGCTTGTAGCACCTCTGGGGGGATGTTGGTGGCCAAGGGCGTACCCAAAATGTTGCCACCGGGGTGAATCCAGGGGTCGAGGATGCGGCGGGTTTCGGCATCGGCGGCCTCCCAATCTTGGGCGGCCAGGTGAGATCGCAGGGCCGTCATATCCACGGGCTGCGCCTGCGCCCAGTTGATTTGCTGCACTGTGGGGTCGATCTGGGCCTGGGCCACGGGGGCCAACAGGGGATGCATCAGGGCTGCACTGGCTAAGCCCAGGCTGATTCGTGTCAGTATTTTGGTCGCTTTCATGGAATGTTCTTGGGTGCAGGGGGTTGATGAAGATGGTTGAGGGAGAGTTGCCCGCCAGGAGAGGGTTAAGGGAAGGGTTGGGGCAAGCCAAGTCATAGCCGCAGTCCCTCCATCAACGGATTGAGATAGGGTTCAAAGGTTTCCAGAGACTCGACATCCGAGAAGGACCCTGTGGGATCGCCGCTGATCAACCCCGTCACGAAGACGAAGATCTGTTCGCCATCGGTGGTCACATAGCCCACGGTGCGGTCAAACACGGCTCCGTTGGGATGGGTGATGGTGTAGCCATAGCGCAATCCGGCTAAGCTGCCTATCTGAGTGGGTGCTGGGGTTTCTGCCACAAACTGAAGGTTGGGGTCTGCCCCGGATCGGTCGGCCTCGATGGTGTCGTAATGATCCACTACCCAGGCCTCTAGAAATTGCCGCTGGGCCTCTGGGGTCTTGGGCGCACCGCCCTGCAAGTTCAACTCGCGGAGGGAATAGCTAAACCGCTCCACGGTACCCAGAATTTCGCCATCGGCCTGAATGCAGAGCAGCATAGGGTTCTCGCAGGGGGTGACCTGCCATCCCTCAGGGGCCGAGGTTGGCCCTAGGAGATCGGCCCAGCTTGTATATTCACGGTTGATGGCCGGGGCTTCAGCGGGGACTTCACGGGTTGATGGGGGTGGCGATGCCCCGGTACAAGCGGGCAACACCGTACAGAACAATATGATCCCAGCCATGGCTGGGAGGTGTGAAAGGTGCATCATAAGGGGGTTTGGGGGCAAAACGGCTGAGTGGATGTTGCCGTGACCTGATACGGGCCTAATCCACCCAGTCAGGGGCATAGAGAGTCCCTCCTCGGCGGCCAAAAGCAACGACTCTAGCCAAAGGGAATAGGGACATTACGGTACTTCAAAGCCAACTTGGAGAATTCCAGACGCTGGCCCTTGAACTCTATTGTGCTGATTTACAAGCCCTTGCCCCCACCGTTTCCAGAATTGCAACCCACCGCCAATCATCAACAACCGCTGTCTACCCCCCACGGCCACAGTTTTGTGGGCAACTTTATGGGCAATGCCTACCATGAGAATGAGATTTCGTTATAAAACTTCATCTCTTTAAAAGCGATCCCCGTTTTCGGGTAACGTCCTTATATGAGAGAGTTTCACGCCAGCCAAGCCCTACACCTGCGGGTGCCCCACGAGGTCATCCCCATCGAGCACTACCTGCGTCAGCCCCAGCGTTTGGTGCAGGCCATTACCGATCCGCGCCGCATCGAACCCCGTGAGGATGGGGTGTATCGCCTCAGCTTGCGTCCCCTACATTTTTTCGGCCTCCATGTGGAACCCACCACCGACCTCAAGGTGTGGGGGTTAGCCGATGGCTCCCTCTGCCTAGAGGCCATCAACTGCGAAGTGCGTGGCCCCGACTACCTCAGCTATATCAACGACTCCTTTTCCATGGGCCTAAAGGGTATCCTCAAGCCCCATCGTCAAGATCAGCACACGGATCTCCAGGGTGAAGCTAACCTCACCATTCGGCTGGATATGCCGCCACCGATTAAATTCATGCCTCACTCGGTGCTAGATGCCACCGGGCGTACTTTTCTCAGCGGCATTTTGATGACCATGAAAAGCCGCATCGAGCACCACCTGATCCACGATTACCGCGCCTGGGTAGAACACACCACCCAAAACGCCCCGGAGCGGCCTAGTGCTTTACAGAGACGGCTCGCTCAATAAGGCGGAGATTCTGCCTGTTCAAGTCCTTTAGCAAAGGCAAGGCAAGCGGTGAGGGGCGCATCGGTTTTGACAGCCTGGGGATCGCAACTGGGCACGGTGGCTCGATAGCCTTGGTTTTGGAGGGCCGCAATCAACTGATCCCGGTTGGGGATATCCATCTGTCCCCGGCGGCCAACTTCCCCTAGGGGATAGTAGTAGGGCGGGAGGGTCACTTCGGCCATCATGCGGTTCAGCACCTTGACCTGGGACGACCAGCCCCAGTCCTGCGCCAAGGTGGCCATTGCTTCTAGGGTGGGGACGTGGTGGAGATCGCCCAACCACATCGGGCCGCTGAGGATGGGCGGCGATGGGTGGCTGACGGTTTGTTCCTGAATGGTTGAGCCAGATAGAGGGCTGGATTGTGGCTGACCTTGGCATTCTGGACAGGCGACTTGACCCAATTTGCGCCAGGCCACGGTTTGAAACTGGCCGCAGCGATGACAATAGGCTAAAAAGCCATAGGTTTCGCTGGAAAGGGTGGGCCGCTTCACCAGGCGCACCATGGCCCGGTGCACCTGCCCCGTGAACAGGGAGAAAACGGGCTGAATCCCCCACCCACGGGCGGCGGCGGTTTGGGCGGCGTGACCAATCAACAGCCGTAGCCCTTGCTCATGGACAGCGGGGTGGGATCGGGCGGAGGCACCGTAGATTTTAAGGCTGCGTTCGGGGTCGTGGCCGCTAGTAGAACGGGCATCGGTGCTGGTTAGATACAACAGTCCGCCAATTTTGGTCGCCCAGAGGGCATTACTGGTGTGGGGGGCGGGGCTTCCAAAGTTATCGATATCGACTAGGTCGTAAAAGTCTCGTTCTTGGTAGCAGCGAAATAAGACCGCTTGGGCATCGTCATGGGTGATGCGGTAACGGGTGGGGGCAACCTGGGCAAGATTGGCCTTCAGAATGTCTGTGAGGTCTGGATTGCCCTCATTCGCCCATACCCAGTCTGCCCCGGCTTCCAGCAGATATCTCAAGGGTCGAACACCGCTTCCCGTCATGGCATCGAGTACCCGCAAACGACCAAGGCGCTCGTTTTCCAGGGTGGCTACCAGAACCGCAAGGTCACGGGCGAGGGTGCTGTGGGGGCGGTAGAACGCTTCGCCCACCATAAACGTGACTCGGCCTTCCTGATACCGTTGGGGCTGGGGCCGTGGTGGCTCCGTTGGGGTGAGTTCGGCGGGGTCGGTCTGGCAAGATGAGGTTTCCCCAGACACCTTAGGCGGCCTCGATAGCCTTGGCCACAGCGGCTTCTAGCCCCGACTTATCCAAATCTGTCAAGACAAAGACCTCCTGAACCGTCTTCCCTTTGCGGGCAATCAGCTTAAAGCCTCCCCGGATGGGTACCGATACCTTCACCCGCAGTTCGGGGGAATGGGCTCGCACATTGGCGATGACCCCAGGGGTGACGGTGCCAATGCCGGGTTGATGAAGGAGTTGTTCGAGAATCGGAATCAGGCCCGGGAGATGGGTGGAGTGGTTCCAAACGAGGCGACCGTCCGAGGCTTGTGTCATAAAGGTTGTTCTTATAGATGTGGGTATGGGGAGATTGAGATAATGGGGACGATATGGCTTAGCGTGCCCCCGCTGGACAGTCTACCGCAGGATTAAGCCCTTTCGAGGGGGGCCATCGTCAGGCCAGCGCGAGTGAGCTGGCTGTGATAGAGCTCGGCTTGTTCTAGGGGGCCAACCCATACAATGGCCTGCCCCTCGTAGTGAATTTGGTTGGTTAGATTCCAGGCCTGGTCGGCCCCCATACCAGGGATGTATTTCACCAGGCATTCCGCCACATGCTGAAAGGTATTGAAGTCGTCGTTAAGGACGATGATTTTGTAGTTGGGGTAGGGTTGGCGAGTGGTTTTACTGGCCTTTTCGGGGGCAATTGTCGGTGCTGCGGAGGCCACAGTGGCCGTTGTCAAAACCCAAGTCATAACGGTGATCGCAAAAAACGTGAGAAAGAAACGGCGAGGGCGGTGATAGCCCCATCGTGGTTCGAGCCAGGGCCACCAAGGGGCCATCACTCGGTAGGCTAGGGAACTGCCTAAGGTCTTTGCTCAAAGACCTTAGGCAGTTCCCCCCACCCCACTCCCCAGAAGACTTAACGGTCCTTAAGGGGCTGGTTTTCAGTGTATCGAATATTTTCCCTAGGATCAGGGTCTTTGGTAGCGTGAGGGAATCTTAACCAGGGATAGCGAGCATAGCCTGAGTTAGGTAATCCCTGAGTTAGGTGGCCTTGGGTGAGTTAGCGGCCCGACGCAGAGTCACTAGGCGTTCTAGGCTGAGGGAGACCACCCCCAGCGTGACCAGCACCACCCCCATCCACTGAATAAATTGCAGCGCCGATTTTTCTCCCGGTAAAATCAAATAAGCTAGTAGGGCAGTCACCACAGGGCCGCTAGAGGCCACAATGGACGCTTGGGCTGCCCCCATCAGCTTAACCCCATAGTTGTTGAACAGGTAGCCCAGCAGCGTTAGGCATCCCAGCATGATCCCACCGAGGTACAACCCTATCTGGCTGCTGGGTGGGCTGGGCTGAAGCCCAAAGAATGACCCCACAATCAAAATCACACTGGTTAGGCCGAAGACGGTGGAAAACTGCATAAGGCTAACGGGCACCGGATGCAGTCGCCGAAAACTAAGCTGCATGGCGACCAGATAAAGGGCAAAGGCAACGCTTGCCAACATGGCCGAACCCACCCCCCAAGGCGACACCATACTACTACTCATGTCGTTGGAAATGCGGGGAAGTGCCGTAAACACGATGCCCATGGTAATGGCAAACATGACCACGAGACGCAGGGGCGTCGGTCGATCCCCAAACAACACCCAAGCCAGGGGTACCGTTACAAGGGGATACATAAACAGCAGCGTGACGGCTACCCCAGGCCCGATGTCAGCAATGGCTTGATAGATTAATACCTGAGACAGGAACAGAAATCCGCCACTGGCCAGCACCTGAAACAACGGTCGCCGATCCTCCTGGGACAAAAGTTGGCCAATATCTTGACCGACGGTGGGCCGCAGTCGCTGGGACACCACCACCATCAAAGGCACCACCACCACCATCCGTAGCCAAAGTAGCAGCAGCGAATTGGGCAGATTGAGCGGCAAGATGCCTGCCACCGGAAACCGCCCAAACACCTGGCCACCATAGCCAATGAGTCCCACCAGCACATTGTGCACCGACAGCGCTAGGGTAGACAGCATGATTAAAATCAGACCCGCCTGAAGCTGCCCCCGACTGATGGTGGGTGCTGGGGCAGGCGGAACCGGGGTTGACCGTTGTTGGCTATCTGTTCGCCGCTGGGGTGTCCCTGGAGCGGGTGTTGAGGCGGAGGGTTGGGTCAAAGGGGCGCGACGGTTTGACCCAGGAGGCTCCGGGGTAGCCTGGGGGCCTGGCGATGGTAGCTGGGGGCCGGCCAGATGGGGCCAAGCACTGGGTGGCCGGCCCCACAGGCCTGAGATGGGCAAGGCTGCACCGGGCCATTCCGGTGGGCGCAGGCCCGGAGAACGAGACCTATCGGCGAATTGCCCTCGCCCCACCATCGACTGGTTGGGCTGCACCATCTGCCCCTGAAGCTGCTGGCTCAGACGCAGCACCAAGGCCTCTAAGATCGCCTCACCCTGCTGCTCCATGCTGTGCATACGGCTCATCTGCTGGGAGAGGCTGCTTTGGTAGCTGTGCAGATCTTGCTGAAGCGCCTTGAGGGCACTGTGCAGGCTGCTATCGAGGGCCGCTAGGCGTTCGCGGGTTTCCGCTGAAGACCCCAAGGCTTCCCCACCAGCTAAGGCTTGGGGATTGATCATGACCTCGGTGATCTGCGTTTGAAGATGGGTGGCAATGGCCTGGGCCAAACGTTTTGCCCACACCTGTTGCTGAAGGATCTGCTGCTCGCTCATGGCTTGACTGTGGTTCTCCTGCAAAGCCTGGTGATCGGTCCGAAGCTGGGCAACGTTGTCCTCTAGGCTTTCGATATCTGCCATCAGCCGCTGCTTACGGTTTTGCAGGTAGGTGATGTCGTCGGCTAACTGAGCTGAAATCTTCTGGCGCAGCGCCTCCAAATCTTGACCGAGGCCTCGCAGCGCTTCATCTGCCGCCGATGGTTGAGGCTGTGGGTCACTGGGTAGATGATCAATTGGCCCCATGGGAGTTATCTCGAACGCTGCAACCCACCTGACCCATCAGTCGTTCCAGGGAACTAAGGTCAATCTGGATGATAGTATTGTGCGCAAAAAACGAAAAAAGATCTCACCAATCTGATTTCGCTCGTTGCTCCGCTGACAGCCCAGTTTCAGGGCTAAGGTCAGGCTAGGCCAGTATACGGGGCCATTGCGAGGTAGGGCTAGGGGGGTGAAAGCCCTACATTAAGATTTAAGTTCTCCTTGCAGACTGGGGGACGTAAGCCCAACCCAGCCTGCTCCAGGGATTTAGGGCTGGCTGAGTTCTGCCGTTGCGCCACCCACTTTACACAGAAGGTTCCCCTCAGCCATCGCCCCCCTGCTGGGTTCAGGGAGAACTTACCGTATGATTCGGAATAGATACAGTTAGAGTAGTAGGTACTAGACGCGCTCTGCATCCTCCGAGTTCGGTCGATCTGAATTACGCTAAATCGGGTGTTCTATGGTCACTCAGTCTAATCGCGGTATGTTGGCCACGCTCTCGATGGCCAACCAAAGCAGTTCCCTCACCCATCGGGTGCGCGATCTGCCCACGCCCCAGTTTATTGACCTGCTGGATCGGATTACCGACGAATTCGAGCATTTCCTCCGCGCCATCGACATGATCAACAACGAATCGTTGGAGATCATGCTGGAGCAAATTTTAGAAGCGTTTACCCTCAAGATTGGCCAAATTTTGCAGGCCGAACGCACCACTATCTTTATGGTGGATCAGGAAAAGCAAGAACTTTGGTCAAAAATTGCCCAGGGCGATGGGGAGCGCTCCTTAGAGATTCGCGTACCGATGAGCAAGGGGATCTCCGGCTATGTGGCTACCCACGTCACCCCCCTAAATATTCCAGACGCCTACGACGACGACCGCTTCGACCGATCCTACGACAAAAAAACCGGCTACCGCACCCGCAGCATCCTCTGTATGCCGGTGCTGAGCAAAAAATCCAACAACATTGTGGCAGTGGTACAACTGCTAAATAAACTTAATGAAACTCCCTTCAATGAGGAAGACGAACGCCACTTTAAAGAGTTTGCCGAATCCCTAGGAATAATTTTAGAAAGCTGTAATTCCTTCTATGTAGCTGCCCGTAATCAAAAGGGTGTTGCCGCTCTGCTCAAGGCGATTTCTTCCCTAGAACAGAGCTTGGATCTCGAAAAAACTCTGCAATCAGTAATGGGGGAGGCCCGTCAATTGATGCAGGCCGACCGCAGTACCCTCTGGATTATGGATGAAGAAAAGGGAGAACTGTGGTCGCGGGTGAAGATGGGGGACAGCGAGATCATGCTAGACCTGCACAACCCCATTGGCAGCGGCATTGTGGGCTATGTAGCCAGCACGGGCGAGACGCTGAACATTCCCGACGCCTACCAAGATCCTCGCTTCAATCCTGAACCCGACAAGCGCACGGGCTACGTCACCCGGAACATTCTTTGTATGCCCGTTTTTAACTCATCGGGCCAGTTGATTGCTGTCACTCAGCTCATCAATAAAGTTCAGGGTACCTTTAATAGCTCCGATGAAGCCTTTATGCGGGCCTTCAACATTCAGGCGGGTATTGCCCTAGAAAATGCCAAGCTGTTTGAAAGTGTACTCGTCGAAAAACAGTACCAAAAGGATATTCTGCAAAGCCTGTCCGATGCGGTGGTATCCACCGATTTGGAAGGACGTATCGTTACCATTAACGACGCGGCTGTTAACCTTTTGGGCTGCCCCAACGATGGCGAAAACCTGCGAGAACAGCGCGATCAGTGGCAAGAGCGATTCCTCAACCGTCCGGTGTGGGACATCATTCCCATCGAAAATCTGCGCTTCCGGTTGGAGGACAGCCTTAAGCATGGGGCGCGGCACTACGTTCCCGAACAAAACTTGCGGGTAGCCCTGCAAATTGGCAACACCGATGCTGGAGAGGAAGCCGTGCAGTTGGCCCTTCCCGATCCCGACCAGCCTGACCACTACCGTCTTTGGGGCAATGCCGATACCCCCAGCCTCGGCGAGGATCAGGTGAAGTTCCTAGAGCGCAGCCTCAACCTGACGGTGAATCCCCTCACCAACCCCGAAGGCAAGGTGCTGGGCGGGCTGCTGGTGCTAGAAGACATCAGCCAAGAAAAACGGATGAAGAGCACCCTCTACCGCTACATGACCCCCGGTGTGGCCGAGCGAGTGATGGCCCTGGGCGACGATGTGCTGATGAAGGGTGAACGTAAGGATGTAACGGTGCTGTTCTCCGACATTCGCGGCTACACCACCCTCACCGAAAACCTGGAAGCCGACAAAGTGGTGGAAATGCTCAACGCCTACTTTGAAACCATGGTGGAGGCGGTGTTTAACTTTGAGGGCACCCTGGACAAGTTCATCGGCGATGCCCTGATGGCGGTGTTTGGTGCGCCCCTGCCCCTCAGCAATCACGCCTGGTCGGCGGTGCAAAGCGCCCTCGATATGCGCCGCCGCCTTGCCGCCTTCAACTACGAACGGCGACATCTCAAACAGCCCGAAATCCGCATTGGTATTGGCATTAGCTCCGGCGAGGTGGTTTCTGGCAACATTGGCTCCCAGCGCAAAATGGAGTACACCGTCATCGGTGACGGGGTGAACCTCAGTTCCCGCCTAGAGGGTGTCACCAAGGAATACGGCTGCGACATCGTGATCAGCGAGTACACCTACTCCCTCTGCCACGACAAGATTTGGGTACGGGAGCTAGACCGCACCCAGGTGAAAGGTAAGACCCAACCCGTCAACCTCTATGAGCTGATTGGCCCCCGTGAAATGCCCCTAGAACCCGGCACCGAGGAGTTCCTAGATCGCTACGCTCAGGCCCGTGCGGCCTATATTTCAATGAATTTCAAGGAAGCCCTAGAGCTGTTTTACACCGCCAAGGAAATGCGTCCCCACGACAAGGCGGTGGCCGTCCACATCAACCGCGCCCGCCACTACCTAGTAGAGCCCCCTCCCCAAGACTGGGATGGGGTTCACATCATGACCACCAAATAGAGTTCTCCCCACCCTCCGCATTCCCGACGCTCAAGGCAACGTCCCATCAACCTTCAAATCAGGTATCTATCCCAAGCTAGGGGCGGTGGCGGGTCTATGGCTTCATTGACTGTCCCCTTGACGAAAACCCATTTTAGTCACGATAATTAAAGACTGTGTTTATTCGCCCGGATCAGGTTTCCAAGGCCGACGGCTACCCCCATGTAGCGCACGATTGGCACCTGTACGGCGGTTATGAGGATAGCTTATGACATACGCAATTGTGGCAACGGGTGGCAAGCAGCTTCGGATGGAACCGGGCCGCTTCTACGACATTGAGCGTTTGCCCGTGGAAGCCGAAGAACAAGTCACGCTAGATCAGGTGTTGTTCGTCAACAACGATGGCGAATCCGTGGTGGGCCAGCCCCTGGTGGAAGGCGCAACGGTAACCGGAACGGTGATCAGCCATCTGCGGGGTCGCAAGGTGATCATTTATAAAATGAAGCCCAAGAAAAAAACCCGCAAGAAGCAAGGGCACCGTCAGGAACTCACCCGCCTGATGATCGACTCCATTCAAGTCAATGGCGAAACCATTGCCAGCAGCGCTGAAACCGAATAGGTGCTGAAGCCAAGCCGCTGAAGCCAAGCGGTCATAGTAGGCCACGATGCCTAACCGCGATTACGCTAAAGTAACAGTACGTAGGGTTTAGGGAAAAGCATGGCACATAAGAAAGGTACAGGTAGTACAAGAAACGGGCGCGACTCAAACGCCCAGCGCCTTGGCGTGAAGCGCTACGGCGGTGAAACCGTGCGGGCAGGCAACATTCTGATCCGTCAACGCGGCACCAAAGTTCACCCCGGCGAAAACGTGGGACGCGGTGGGGATGACACCCTGTTCGCCCTCGTGGATGGCGTCGTCACCTTCGAGCGTCGCGGCAAGACTGGCAAGAAAGTCAGCGTTTACCCCGTTGGGGCGTCGGCCTAGGTAAGTCAATCTCGCCGCTCACAAGGCGGCTAGAGCCCTGAGCAATAAAAAGCCCCTCCAATATGGAGGGGCTTTTTTACTGGCCTGGTCTAGGTTAGTCTAGGTAGCCCATCAGGACAGAGGGACGGGGATCGACCACATCATTGGGGGCGATGGGGCGATCACCAGGAAGGGTGTGGAGATCCGAAATCATGAGCGTACTCACGCCTATCGGACGGTGACCGGGCAGGGTATCCAGGGTAGAGATCAAGAAGGTATTGGCCCCAATAGGACGATGGCCAGCCTGATCCAAGGTGCCCACAATCTCAAAGTTGCTGAGGGCAATAGGGCGGTGGTTAGGCAGGGTATCGGTCTCCACCAGACGGGTTTCATCGTCTAGAACAAAAACGACCCCGCTTTCGCCCGCCTTCACCAAACCCCCTTCCGAGGTGTTGCGCTTGGCTCGGCTAGAGCGTCGAGGGCTGGTCTCTTTTTCTGGGGTTTCTGCGTTGCTGGCGTCGTTGGGGGTAGTCATCGGTATTAAAGTCCTTATCGCAACAGGCCGTCACCAGAAGGGCGACCGCCGGGGTGAATATCAAGGTCGCACCCTGGGCTAGCCGAGGTGGCCTACTCCTACCCTAAGTTAGGAAAACAGGATGCTTAAGAGATAATTATACGTCGAGGGCTGTCCCTCTCAGTTTATGAATGGTTATCAATGCTATAAGGGCGTGCCGCCGGATGAGGTGCCGGCGGCGGCTGGGAGGGCGGCTTTCCCCACAGAAATCCCAGGGCAACCCTCCCCCATGGCTAAAGTCTTGACCTATAATGAACGAAAGAGTTCATCCAGGGGGCTGTAACGGTTTCGACGTTTTGACGAAAGTCACGCTGTGATACAGGTCGAGAGGGAGTCTACTCTCGTTAATCCAGGCTCAAAACAAACGTAAGTGCGAACAACATCGTTCCTTTTGCTCGTAAAGCTGCACCTGTTGCCGCTTAACTAAAACTCTTTTAGCGAGCGTTCATAGTTCGACTCCGTTAAGGACTATGGACAAACCCCAACGGATGCGCTGGCAGGCGTTCTCTAGTGAGCCTGTTAGCTAAGCTTTCACTAGAGCATCCCACCGTCCGGGATAAGTGACGGTTCCTGCCCTAAGGATTAGCGGGGCTAAGCCTGTGAATGAGTGGTGTGTTAATACTCAAAGCGGACACGGGTTCGACTCCCGTCAGCTCCATTCCTAAAACATGTGTTTGATTATTAAATATTTTTCCAAGTGAGAGACCCAATGTTGGGTCTCTTTTTTCGTCTGTCTATACTGAGAAGGTAGCCCTAGGCTACGGAGGATTGGCATGGTTTGGAGCGGTCGATCTTCCTGGAAGTTGTCCACTTCTATTGTTTCTTTTTAAGAGTTTTAGGAAAATGCAATTCCCCGTCTGGCCGTACCTTAACCAACCTATCTTCAGTCGTAACCAGCAGGCGATTTACAACCCCTGGCGGTTTTGGCGTACCTACCAAGTTCGTTTTCTAGAGCGGTGTTGGCTTCGGGAATATCGTCCTGAAGAACATTACAAATCTTAATTTGGATCTTGAAAAGAACCTATGAATTCCTGACTTTTGCCCAGGCAGGAATAGGTGGTTGTGATGTCTCTTGGAATTCTAAATCTTTTAGGAAAAATTCGGATTTTGGGAGTTTAAGGTATGAATTTACCGAGATCCTGGCGAAAGGCGCATCATCACGGTCAGACTGGGCCTTGAAGAGCACCGAACATCAGAATTTCTGGCTGGATTGCTAGCCTCAGTAGATCACAAACTCATGTAGACATCGGGAGATAGACAGCTTGGGCGAGGGGGAAATGTCGTTCAATGACTTGGCGGATGAAGGAGAGCATGGTTTTGAGCGGGAAACGCTCTCGAAAGACCCG
>QLAH01000397.1_pt1 | contig 24406 bp, 21 predicted proteins | sample 4693081 | NCBI WGS metagenome assembly QLAH01 (sample SAMN09425401, study PRJNA476045) | Lake water metagenome, whole genome shotgun sequencing project. | reverse complement strand
TGGGATACCTCTCACCCCTGAACTTTGAAAGGAGGCACGAAACCCTGTTTGACGTTGTTGAGGATGCCGTCGTGCATGCCGAGACAACACCCGCAACGGTTTGAGAATCAAACCAATTCCCGTCCACCGAAGTGGGTCAACTCCAACTCCAACTCCAACTCCAACTCCAACCTCAAGGATACGGCACCGTTCAGTGAACATCACTTTTAGCTCGTTCGTGAGCGACCTGCGGCAGCAGTCAGTCCGGCTCTGCCAAGGCTTGGAGTGCGTCGCCCTCGGTGCGATAAAGGCACAACCACTCACTTGGATTCAAATGCCCGGCTTGACGCAGCACTGTCTCCACCGGCAGCTTGATGCCCACCAGGTGCAGGTGAATGCGCCGGTCGTCGAGCTGTTCGCGCACGCGGCCGAAGGCTTCGGCGCCGGTGGCGTCGATCCAGTTGATCGGGTGGGCGATCAGCATGACGGCTTCGGTGTCGGGATGGGCCTGCAGGTGTTCGGCGATGGCGCGCTCGAAACCGCTGGCGGTGGCGAAATCGAGCGCGGCGTCCATGCGCAGTGCATAGAGCCGGGGCGCCAGCGGCGGCAGTTGCCACAGATAGCGGTCGCGCAGGCTGCCGTCAGGGTGCAGGCCCACCTCGATGATGCGCGGGTGCAGCCGCAGGTAGAGGAAGTGGCTCAGGGCCATCACCACGCCCGCGAGCACGCCCCAGTACAGCCGCGGCGCGGCCAGCAGCGTGATGACGAAGGTGCTGGCCGCGATCACCGCCTCCACGCGCGAGAGGCGCCACAGCCGCCTGAAGCTGCGCGGCTGCAGCAGGCCCCAGATGGGCAGCACCACGATGGCGGCGAGCACCGCCAGCGGCACATGGTGCAGCAGCGGCATAGCCACCAGCAGCGCCACCAGCACCACCGCCACCGAAAACACCGTGGCCCAGCCGGTGCGCGCCCCCGCATACAGGTTGAGGGCCGAGCGCGAGAACGACGAGCTCGTGGGCATGGCACCGGTGAGGCCCGCGGCCAGTTTGGCCAGGCCCTGGCCGATCAGGTCCTGGTCCTGGTCCCAGTGCACGCCGCGCCGGCCGTTGTCCACCTTGGCGCTGCTCGCGGTTTCCAGAAAGCTCACCAGCGTGATCATCAAGGTGGGCAACAGCAGCGTACTGAAGCGCTCCCAGCCCGGCCACGCAGGCAGGTAAGCGGCGGGCAGGCCCTGCGGCAGCGCGCCGATGACGGCGCCGCCCCCGGCCTCAAAGCCGATGGCGCGGCTCACGGCCGCACTGGCCAGCACCACGGCCAGCACAGAGGGCAGGCCCGGGCGCAGCCGGCGTGCGGCCACCAACGCGGCCAGTGCCGCCAAGCCGAAGCCCAGGCCCGGCGCGTGCAAGCCGGCGCCGTCGGCGATGGCGTGCCAGCTTTGAAAGCCCGTGAGGGCGGGCACCTGAGAGGCGAGGATGAGCACCGCCGCGGCCTGCGTGAAGGCCATCAGCACCGGCGAGTTGACGAGGTTGAGCAGCCAGCCGAAGCGCACCGCACCCAGCAACACCTGCAGCGCGCCCGACAACAGCGCCAACCACACCGCGAGCTGCACCCACTCGGCGCTGCCCGGGGTGGCCAGCGGCGTGAGCGAGGCGCTCACCAGCAGGCAGGTGAGGGCTGTGGGCCCCACCGACAGGCGCGGCGAGGCCGAGAACAGCACCGCGATGAGTGCCGGCAGCAGCGCCGCGTAGATGCCCGTGATCAGCGGCATGCCCGCCAGCGCGGCGTAGGCCACGCCCTGAGGAATCACCATCAGGCCCACCGTGAGGCCGGCCAATGCTTCGCCGCGCAACAAGGCCGCGTCGGGACACGGCCATTCCAGGAAGGGGAGCAGGCGGGTCATGGGTATCGAGCCGAATAGAAACAGATCAGATTGCAGTGGGCCGAGCGAAGGGTTCGCTCGGCTTCGACAGATAGCCATTGGCTGAAATAGCGCCGATGTCGCACTGGACCCGGATCGCATAGGTAACGAACCGCTGACCAATATCGACGTTCCAAACCTGGCATTATTAGTTCTTGAGGATATCGGTGGCCTCGGGTAAATCATGGTCGATCGCAAACGAGCCTTCGTAGTAAAGCTCGAAATGCGCTACGGACACGCCTTGGATCATCGACTTCAGCAAGGCTCGGATCGTGCGCACTGTTCCGGGTAAGCTTGCAATGTACGGGCGTGTTTCTCGCGGACCTTACGTGAAACGTAGTCCACGAAGGTACTGGGGATCCGCTCCCGTGACGGCTTGTGAAACGCGCCCGCAGAGACCGCGTGTGCCTCAAATGCCGAACCGGCCGGCAGCGCAAGCAGCCGTTCGCGGTCCTCGCGCGGCAGCCTCTGCCAGGCCTTGAGCGGCAGCTTGAGCGATGCCTGATCCAGCTTGTAGCGCACTGCCAGCGGCAGCCATGTCAACGCCTGGGCCTCGCAAGGCTCAAATGGCAGGCGGACGGTCGGTTGGAGGTCAACGCTCAGTTTGAACTTCATATATTTAGCGCCGATCAGGCGGTACGCATATTCCTGCTTTCGCTAACACGCAAAATCGATTGCTTCCGTGGCGGCTGTTCACCCGACGGCATCTGGGATACTGGAGCTACGACGCTTCAGCACTCACATAGGAAACCCGTCGGAGGAACAACCACAAGAATGCCCGGTTGATCTTTGAAGAGCGGAGAACCGCGATGAGGTCTGCCCGCAACACCTCCCTTTGCCGTCAAATTGGTGGCCAGCGGGTGAACGGCAGCATCGACTTCACGACACGGCTTGGTAGTAGATGTTCTGTGGGTGGCGTGCCTGCGCAAAAAAGAACCACCGCTCGAGCAGCAGCCCCGCGCCCTGCGAAGCAAACGCCAACGGCCAGATGGCCGGGGAGTTGGTGGCCCATGCCCACCCAAGCAGCAACAACGGGATACCGAAGGCCAGCGCCTGGAAGACCAGGGGCGTTTTGCGCATGACTTGCGCTGTGGCGCCATGAAAGAACTCGCGCGTGTTGAACGAGCCACCAGTCATGCCCATCGACTTCTGCACAACGCGCGCCGCCTGGATGCCCGTGGCGGACTGTGGCGTGGACTTTGGCTTGAGACGAGCGTTGCGGCGCAGCGAAAGCCCCCGGGTGAACCAGGCCAGTGCCGTCGTGGCCATGGCCCAGCCCGTCACGCTGCCTGCAAATGCGCTGTCGCGTGCCAGCGCACCCAGCGCACCCGACGCTACCAGGCCCGAGGCCAGGCCCTGCAGCGTGTAGTTCACAACGGTGAGTGGATGCGCCCATTCCTGCACGAACCGGATGCAGGCGTAGATCATCGCGGTGCAGTACCACAGCAACAAGGCACCCGGAATAACCAGCGCCGCCAGCCACGGTGCGGCGGCCGCGGCAGTGGGAGGGTCCGCCAGCGTCGCCCACACAGCCCAGCCGCCCGTCAGCGCCATGAACGCCGGCAGGACGATGACCTCCCTGGACATCCAGGAGGTGCGCCACATCAGTACCGCTCGCCAGGCGCGCATCGGATGGCCGAGATGGAAGAAAGAGGCAATAAGCGCCAGCACCAGCAAGGCCGTGGCCGTCCATAGCATGGGCAACAGCCCCTCAACCGGCGGCCGGTTAGCCAAGGTGGTCACTGCCAGTACCACCATGAGCCCCTGGGCGGTGCCAGCGATGGTGGTGAACAGAATGATGGACAGCGCCGGCTTCATGGTCGATCCTTTTTCGCGCGAGCGGCATCGAACGGCGGCTGCTTTGTCACCCGCCGGGGCAGGTACTGGTTGGCGGGCTGGGTCTTCCATTCCGGCATAAGGGCGTAGCCACCGCGCTCCCGGATCGCTTGTGACACCTCCGAATCCGGGTCCTTGACATCCCCGAACAGGCGCGCTCCGGTGGGGCAGGCCTTCACACACGCCGGCTTTCTGTCCTGCGGCGGCAGCAGATTGTCATAAATGCGGTCCACGCACAGGGTGCACTTGGTCATCACCTTGCGTTCCTCATCGAACTCACGGGCGCCGTAGGGGCATGCCCAGCTGCAGTACTTGCAACCAATGCATTTGTCATAGTCCACCAGAACGATGCCGTCGCTCTTGCGCTTGTAGCTGGCTCCCGTGGGGCATACGGGCACGCAGGGAGGGTCCTCGCAGTGCAAGCAGCTCTTGGGGAAGTGAATGGTTTTCGTCTCGGGAAAGCTGTCGGCCTCGAACGTCTGCACGCGGTTGAAGAAGGTCCCCGTGGGCTGCTCGCCGTAGGCGTTCTGGTCTGCCAGTGGACCGGCCGCGCCGGACGTGTTCCACTCCTTGCACGAAGTGACGCAAGCGTGGCAGCCCACGCAAACGTTGAGGTCGATGACCAATGCGAGCTGAATCGCCAGCGTCTGGGGTTCGTTCGGGATTTGGCTCATGGCTTTTTCGACAGGATGTGGGTCATGAAACGGCGGCCACTGCGCAGCAGACCCGGAACGCTTGGCACCGCGTCCAACTGTGGAAAGCTCTCGGCCGGCTCTTCGGGGTGGGCAGGCCGGAGGTTGACGCGAACGTCGTACCAGCCAGCCTGACCGGTGACCGGGTCCGAATTGCTGATCTGGCCGCCTGCGAACGGCAACTCCTCCGTGATGAGGTGGTTCAGCAGAAATCCCTTGCGCGACTCATCGGCTCCAGGCGCCAGTTGCCACGCGCCAGACGCCTTGCCGATCGCGTTCCAGGTCCACACCGTTCCGGGTTCCACTGCGTCGCTGTGGCGCACCATACAGCGCAGTTCGCCCCAGGCGCTGGTGACCCAGGCCCAGCCGCCGTCTTCCACGCCGGCCGCTTTGGCCGTCACGGGGTTCACGTGCAGGTAGTTGTGGCTGTGGATCTGGCGCAGCCAGGAGTTCTGTGAATCCCAGGAGTGGTACATCGCCATGGGCCGCTGGGTGATGGCGGCCAGCGGAAACTGCTGTGTGTCCACACACGCGTTTTCCAGCGGTTCGTACCAGAACGGCAGCGGGTCGAAATAAGTGGCGATGCGTTCGCGCAGGTGGTCTGGCGGCTGTCGGCCTTTGCTTTTTCCTTGCGCGGCCAGCCGGAACGTTTGCAGCGTGTCGGAATAGATGGCCAGCTGCACAGGGTCGTTCTTCTGGCGCCAGCCCTTCTCCTTGGCGAAGTCCAGATAAGGCCGGTTCCAGTTGCGCATGTACTGCTGGTCCTTGGGCATGTGATGCTGGAACACGCAGTTGTTCTTCGCGTACATCTCCCACTGGTTTGGGTTGGGCTCGCCGCGCAGATGCTGGGTGCCGTCCTTGCCCCGCCATCCCATGAGGAAGCCCACACCGGGCTGGGCCTGGAAATTGACCACGAAGTCGGGGTAGTCCTTGAACTTGCGCGAGCCGTCTTCGTTCGTGAAGGCCGGAAATTTCAGGCGCGAAGCCAGCTCTATGAGCACTTCCTGAAATGGCTTGCACTCGCCGGTGGGCTCCACCACGGGAACGCGTACCGAGTCCACCGGTCCGTCGAACTCGGAAATCGGTCGATCGAGCATGCTCATCACGTCGTGCCGCTCCAGGTAGGTGGTGTCGGGCAGCACGAGGTCCGCATAGGCCACGGTCTCACTCTGGAAGGCATCGCAAACCACCAGGAATGGAATCCGGTACTCGCCGTCTTCGCCGCGCGCGTTGAGCTTCTTGCGAACCTCCATGGTGTTCATGGTGGAGTTCCATGCCATGTTCGCCATGAAGATCAAGAGCGTGTCGATCTTGTACGGATCTCCCCGGACCGCATTGGTGATCACGTTGTGCATCAGTCCATGAGCCGACAGCGGATGCTCCCAGGAAAAGGCGTGATCGATGCGCAGGGGCGTTCCGTCGGCGTGCACCGCCAGTTCTTCGGGGCTTGCCGGAAAACCGAGTGGCGCGGCGTTGAGCGGCGTGTTCGGCTTGATCATGTCAGGGTCGTTGAAGGCCAGGTAATTGGGAACGATGTGCCGCGGGTAGGGCGCCTTGTGGCGAAAGCCGCCAGGGGCGTCGATCGTGCCCAGCAAACTCATAAGCACCGCCAGTGAGCGCACCGTCTGGAAGCCGTTGGAATGCGCCGCGAGCCCGCGCATGGCGTGGAACGCCACTGGCCTGGCCTGGATGGTCGGGTGCTGCTTGCCCCAGGCGTCGGTCCAGGGAATCGGCAGCTCAAAGGCCTGATGCAGCGCGGTCTCGCCCATCTCGCGCGCCAGCTGGCGAATGCGCTCGGCTGGAATGCCGGTAATGGCCTCGGCCCACTCGGGTGTGTGCTGGCTCACCCGTTCGCGCAGCAGCTGAAACGCCGGCGCCACCCGGGTGCCGGCCGGCAAGGTGTAGTGGCCCTCCAGGGCCAGCGATCGGCCCTCTTCCACGCCTTCGGGGTAGGCCTGAACCGCGCGCCCGCTGGTCAGGTCCCATGCCAGCTTGTTGTGCGGGTTGCGTCCATCGCCCGCCACACCGGCGGCAGGATCGAAAGCAAACAGACCTTCTCGCTCGCCCTCGTCCAGCATCACCAGCTGAGGGGCATTGGTGAAGCGTTGCAAGAACGGCCGGTCAACCAGATCGTGCGCGATCAGCTCGTGCAGCAGCGCCATGAACAGCGCGCCATCGGTACCCGGTCGAATCGGAATCCACTCGTCTGCGATCGCCGAGTAGCCGGTGCAAACGGGGTTGATGGAAATGAAGCGGCCACCTGCGCGCTTGAACTTCCCCAGCGCCATCTTCATCGGGTTGCTGTGGTGGTCTTCGGCGGTGCCGATCATCACGAACAACTTGGCGTAGTCCAAGTCCGGGCCTCCGAACTCCCAGAAGCTGCCTCCTACCGAATAGATCATGCCGGCGGCCATGTTGACCGAACAGAAACCGCCGTGCGCAGCGTAGTTGGGGGTGCCGAACTGGCGTGCAAACAGGCCGGTGAGCGCCTGCATCTGATCGCGACCTGTGAACAGCGCGAATTTCTTGGGGTCGGTGGTGCGCAGGTGGGACAGCCGCTTCTCCAGAATTTCGAAAGCGCGCTCCCACGAAATCGGCTCGAACAGGCCTTCGCCGCGCTCGCTGCCCGGCTTGCGCAGCAGTGGCTGGGTCAATCGGGCCGGCGACACCTGCTTCATGATGCCCGAGCTGCCCTTGGCACAGATCACCCCCTTGTTTAGCGGGTGGTCGGGATTGCCATCGATGTACCGGACCTGCCCGTCGCGCAGGTGCACCCGGATGCCGCAGCGACACGCGCACATGTAGCAGGTGGTGGTTTTTACCTCAGTATCGGCCATGCTGCTGGTCGTTGGGTTGTGCACCGGATCGCTTGAGAGGAACTTGAACATGGACTTATGATAGGCAGCCTGCAAATTCGCATATCGGATAATTTCGCTCGCCGTGAACCAAAAACTCGATCAACGACTGAGGCTTACGCTGCGCCAGCTGGAGGTTTTTGCGGCCGTTGCACGGGGCGGTACCACGCGGGCCGCCGCTGACGAAATCTCCCGATCCCAATCCGCCGCGAGCAACGCGCTGGGCGAGCTGGAGTCGGCGCTGGGGGTGCAGTTGTTCGACCGTGTGGGCAAGAAGCTGGTGATCAACGAGAACGGGCGTGCCTTGCTGCCACGTGCGGCCACGGTGCTGGAACAGGCGGCTGACACCGAGATGCTGTTCACGGCCGAGCACGCCGCACCGCTTAGGCTTGCTTCAAGCTACACCGTGGGCGAATACCTGCTACCGGAACTCATTGCGCGGTGGAAAAGCGATCACCCCCACTGCCGGGTGCTGGTCGATATCGCCAACACGCATAACGTGTTCGAACGCTTGGTGTCGTTTCGCGCCGACATGGGCTTTATCGAGGGAACCCACAGCCACCCCGAACTCACGGTGCGCAAGTGGCGCGGCGACGAGATCGTGGTGATTGCCGCTCCCGACCATCCGTTGGCGGGGCGCCGGGTCAGTGCGCGACAACTGGCCCAGGCCACGTGGGTACTGCGCGAACCTGGTTCAGGAACGCGTGAGGCCTCTGACCGCTGGCTGATTCCCCATTTGGCACAAATGGAGGTCGAGCTTGAGCTGGGCAGCAACGAAGCGGTCAAACGTGTGGTGGCTGCGGGGCTGGGTCTGGGCTGCCTGTCGCGCCTCGCCGTGCAGGAAGCGATTGGCGAAGGGTGGCTGGTCGAACTGCACACCACGCTCCCGGCAATGCAGCGCACCTTGTCCGTCGTGCTGCACCGGGCAAAGAAGCTGGGCGAGACCGCCAATGGTTTCTTGCGGCACTGCATGCGCGCTTGAACAGGCACGCCGCAACGGGGAAGCGCATTGCATCGCGCCGGTATTCAAAGCCCCTTGTGCCGTCACCGCAGAGCGTTCCGCGATGCTTCTCAAGGCTTCGGCCGAGCCCGCTGGGAAGGCACCATTTTGGTGTCGATAGGCGCCGAAAAACCAGGTCCCGAAATTGCAATGGTTTGGGTTGGCGGCTTCTCTATTATGAAAATAATGAAAAATAAGAGCCAAAAAATCGATTAGAAAAACGGTTTTTCCGGGAACATCATCTTTCAAAAACATCAAATTTTCAAAGTTAACGATGGACCTCTCTCTCTTCCCGCGCATCCGTCTGGGGCATTTCCCCACCCCCCTGGAGCCCATGGGCAACCTCTCGGCGCTGCTCGGCGGGCCGCGCCTCTGGGTCAAGCGTGACGACTGCACCGGCCTTTCCACCGGCGGCAACAAAACCCGCAAGCTGGAATACCTCATGGCTGAAGCCGTGGCGGCCCGTGCCAACGTGGTCATCACCCAGGGGGCTACGCAGTCCAACCATGCGCGCCAGACTGCTGCGGCGGCTGTCCGGCTGGGCATGAAGTGCCACATCCTGCTGGAAGACCGCACCGGCAGCACCGACCCGGACTACACCGACAACGGTAACGTGCTGCTGGATCGCCTGCGCGGCGCCACGGTGGAGCGGCGTCCGGGCGGGGCCGACATGCAACGCGAAATGGAACAGGTGGCCGAGAAGCTTCGTGCCAACGGGTTGCGGCCGTATGTCATCCCCTGTTGGCGGGTCAAACCCGGTGGGGGCGCTGGGCTACGTTAACGCAGCCTTCGAGCTGGTGGCACAAGCCGCTGCGCAGGGCATGAAGATCGACTACCTGGTGCACGCTACCGGCAGCTCGGGCACCTAGGCCGGGCTGGTGGCGGTGCTGCATGCCATCAATAGTGACATCAAGCTGCTGGGCATCGGCGTGCGCGCACCGCGGGAAAAGCAGGAGTCGATGGTGCACGACCTGGCCTGGCACACGGCCGAGCACATGGGCATGTGCGGTGGCGTTCCACGCGAGTTGGTGGTGGCCAATTGCGACTACGTTGGCCCGGGCTACGGCCTGCCCACGCCAGGCATGCATGAAGAGGTCGAAGTGCTGGCGCGCACATAAGGTCTCCTGCTGGACCCTGTGTATTCCGGCAAGGGCATGGCGGGACTTATCGATCTGATCCGAAAGGGACACTTCCAGCCGAAACACAACGTGGTCTTCCTGCATACCGGCGGGTCGGTTGCACTGTTCGGCTACGGTGAAGCGCTAGGGCTCAAGCCAGCGCAGGTTGGCTGATCGGCCGCTCCCCGCGGGGCGCAGACGATCGGGTTCGGGGTTCGTTCAAGGTTTATCAACAGGAGAGATCGAAATGCAAAAGACCACGGTTCGCACACTGCTGCGCTATTCCCTTATGGCGGGTGCCGCCGCCGTCATGGCCACCACTGCGCATCCACAAACCAAGTTGCGCTTGTCCTGATTTTCGACGGCTATTCGCGTTGGCAAACGGGTGCCATAACGGGTACGCATAACAGCCATCTGCGGGTCGTAGACCGTGTACTTACCGCGGCACCGGATGCGCCTGACCTAGGCCGATGGCAGGGTAACCCCTATGTTCGTGCGCAGTTCGATCGCCGATAATGACATCGTGGTTGCAAACAATGCAATCAAAAAAACAGTTTGGGGCTGGCAAGCCTCGTAAATGGAACGAGAAAGGTTTGCAATGAGTAGAAGAATCACTGGCAGCGAGGCCTTTGTCGAAGCCTTGCGCCTGGAGGGCGTTAAATACATGAGTGGGATTGTTGGCTCCGCCTTCATGGATCCGCTCGACCTGTTCCCTGCCGCCGGCATTCGGTTTATCCAGGTCCGACACGAGCAGAGCGCAGCTCTCCTGGCCGAGGGGTTCGCTCGCGCGACCGGTGTGCCGGGCGTCTGTATTGGGCAGAACGGGCCGGGTGTGACCAATCTGGTGACAGGGGTGGCGAGTGCGGCGCTCAACCACACACCGCTGGTCGTGATTACTCCAGCGGTCCTCAGTGGCGCTATTGGTACCAAGGCATTTCAGGAGGTCGATCAAATGCGCATGCTGGCGCCGCTGGTTACGTGGCAGACGCAGGTGAACCGACCCGAGCGAATGGGGGAGGCGATCCGCGGGGCTTTCCGTGCGGCGATCGCGACGCGCGGGCCCGTGCAAGTCGATATTCCTCGTGACGCTTGGTACGGCGAGTGGGATGATGATGAACGCCAGCCCGAAACTTACCGTACCGATGGCCGCTATGGCGGCGCACCCCGCGATGCAGTGCGTAAAGCAGTTGATCTCCTTGCCCAAGCAAAGCGCCCCTTCATTATTGCAGGTCTGGGTGCGGTGGATGCGCGCGCGGGCGACGACATCGCCAAGCTCGCGGACCTCCTGGGTGCGCCGATGGGCACGGTGTACATGCACAACGATGCAATTCCCGGCAGCCATCCGCTGGCAGTGGGGCCCATCGGCTACCAAGGCTCTGAGGCAGCGATGAAACTGATGGCGCGCGCCGATGTCGTACTGGCACTGGGCACACGTCTCAATAGCTTCGGTACCACGCCGCAATATGGCATCGATTTTTTCCCGAAAGCGGCCCAATTGATCCACAACTCCATCAATCCGCTCGAGATCGGCGCACTGCGGCCGATCGCAGTAGGGTTGGTGGGTGACTGTGGTGAGGTGACGCGGCAGCTGCTGGCCGAGTTCGAAGGCCGAACGATCTCGAGCGACCGCGATGCAGTAATCCTCGACGTGCGGACAGAAAAGGAACTGTGGGCGCGCAAGCACCATGAAATGTCTGTGCTGGACCAGAAAGTAATACATCCTCGGCGCGCACTATGGGAGGTGGCGCGTGCGACGCCCGCCGGCGCGCACGTCGTAGCAGACGTCGGCAACGTTTCTGGAAGCGCCAACTCCTATTTTTCCAACTTCGACTCGCCCAGGCGCTTCTTCGGCGGTGGCAGCTTGGGCGGGATCGGTGTTGCGCTACCCACGGCACTGGGCGTCAGTCTCGCGCGTCCGACCGAACCTGTACTGTGTCTAGTGGGTGACGGCGCATGGAGCATGTGCCTTCAGGAGGTGATGACAGCCGTCAGCGAAAAATTGAACTTCGTGAGTGTCATCTTCAACAACTCGCAGTACGGCGCGGAAAAGAGAAATCAGTTCGACTTCTTCAAGGAGCGCTATTTCTTCACCAACCTTGAAAACCCGAATTTCGCAGATATTGCGCGTGATATGGGCGCCTTTGCAGTACGGGTTACCAATACTGACGAGATCGGTCCGGCGATGCGTGATGCGTTCTCGGCTGGGCGGCCCGCTGTCGTGGAAATCGTAGTCGACTCCAAGGCGCTCACAGAACCCTATCGCCGTGACGCGTTGAAGTTTCCAGTGCGAGCAATGGCGAAGTATATGGCGTGAATGGCGAAACGCCACGCACGCCCCCCACCTAAAACAGTAGTTCGATGGCAGGAACGCTGCAGCGGTCCTCTTAATGATCACCAAACGATTCAGGAGACGAAAATGAGCCAAAAACCAGATGGAAGCGTCAATAATACCGCGGGCATGGATCGCCGCAGAATGCTGCAGGTCGTTGCGAGCGCAGCCGGCACGGCTATTTACCCCTCGCTGAGCCATGCACAGACGAAGGCGTGGTCGGAATGGGGCTGGCCAATGCCGTATCAGCAAGTCACCAAGTCCTCCGTGGATTGGCTCAAGGCCAAGGGCTGGTGGCCATTCAAGATCGCATGGAACCCACTCTGGTCGGATGGCAACGTCCTGCTGTTTACGATGCTCCATTACAAGCTGCTCGAAGCCCGCGGCCTCGAGGTTTCCTGGTCAGAATTGCTGACGGCTGGCCTAACCAATGAGGCCTTCGTACCCGGACGGATCCAGTTGGGTCAGGGTGGCTCTCTGGGCCTGCTGCGATTGATCGATCTGAAGGTGCCAACGGCGGCAGTCGCTGCGTTCCCGGCCCAGCGACAGGCATTCATGGTGCCCCCTGACTCGCCTCTGAAGAACGGCCTTATCGATCTCAAGGATGCGCGGATCTTGAAACGTCCGGCCGTATTTGGCGTGACCATCGGTAGCACGCCGCACCTCGGGCTCCTTATTGCCGCTAAGGTGCTCGGCCTTCAAGAGGGGCGAGACTTCGTGATCAAAAATCTTGGCCCGGGCGATATCGTCACGATGCCGCGAGGGGTGGACGTTGTCGGAATTTGGGAACCCAATGTTCTGTTTATGACGGAGTTTCGGAAGAACGCCCGGATTCTCGAGCTGGTTGACCGCTACCAAATATTCAATGGATATTCCTGGGCACGTGGCGAGCTTGAAGAAGGTGCTCCCGACGTCCTTCAGGCTTATACCGATGCCATGGTCGAGGCAAGGCTTATAGCTCGACAGAAGCCTGAAGAAGTTCTTGCTGCGTTCGTTGCACATCCATCGCAGCGCGGACGAGATCCCCAGCTGGTGCGTCGTGACTTGGAAATTCACATCCTTGGACCCAAGCCCACAATCAACTACCCGCACGAAAATGCCGAGGGATTTTGGATTCAGCTGGAGAGCTTTCAGGCAAATGTGATGGCGGACGCCGGAGTGTTGACGCGCCGATACTCCGAAGCAGAATTCAAGGCAGTGCTTCGACCTCGTTACCTTGCGGCCACATTTGAAAAGCTGGGTTGGAACGTCCCTGAAAGACCAAGCTTCCTCCCGGTGGGATGGGGTGGTAAAGCCGGGGCGCCGCCTTATCCCGCCTACGGAATTATGCACAACGGTCGCCAGGAATTCCCGGCGGACGGGGATCTCAAGCGCGAGTGGCAGTTCTCCGGCAAGATTTTTCAACCACGTTGAGATTCGGCAGCATCGCTGAAAACCGAGTTTAAAGATGTTGGCTTCAAATCAAGTTCAGACCGCAGCGAAAGGTGCCGATTCGGCACAGGGCGCCGACTCGACACAATCACCGAGACGCGGCATTGCTGCTGGGATAAGGTCGATTGCAATGTTTCAAAACGTGCTTCCTATCGGAATACTTTTGCTCTGCTGGGAGTTGGCAAGTCGGACGATTCCTGATCTGAGGCTTCTTCTGCCATCACCAACAGACGCTGCAGCAGCAGCGGCGGAGCTTTTGAAAACCGGCGTACTTCAGCGTGACATTTTCGAAAGCCTTCGGCGTGTTTTCGTCGCACTCTTCGTGGCATCGGTGGTTGCGTTTCCCATGGGGCTCCTCATCGGCATGTCAAAGTCGGCGGCCTGGTTGCTTGAGCCGATCTTTGGATTCTTCAGGCCGATACCTCCGCTTGCCTGGATCCCTCTCAGCATCGTTTGGTTTGGCATCTCGGAGGCGCAGAACATATTTATAATTTTTCTGGGTGCATTCTTTCCGATCCTCGTGAACACGATCCAGGGCGTCCGAGAAGTCGACCAGCAACTTGTTCGTGCCGCCAGGACGCTCGGTGCAAATCGACTTGCCATTGCGCTAACTGTTCTATTGCCGGCTGCATTGCCGTCCATGTTTGTTGGTTTTCGAGTCGGCGTTGGTATTGCGTGGATGGCACTGGTTGCGGGCGAACTTGTCGCTGCGAGCTCGGGGCTGGGATTCTTGATTAGTCAAGGGCGCATGCTTTTTAGGCCGGATTTTATTATCGTCGGAATGGTTACCATTGGAATGATTGGACTGATCTTGGACGGGGCGGTGCGTCTGTTGCAGCGTTCAGTCATGAAGTGGCAGGAGGCGTGATCATGAAGCATGCAGCCATTAGTATAGATAACGTGACGAAAGTTTATGGCGCCGGCCAAAGCAAGGTCACAGCTCTTGATCGAGTTTCTTTGAATTTTGGTCCAGAGGAATTTGTTTGCCTGCTTGGACCAAGTGGTTGTGGCAAGACAACCCTACTTAACATGCTTGCCGGTTTCGAACACCCCAGTCAAGGTGCCATTACTGCCTTTGATAAGACTGTAGCTGAGCCTGGAGCCGACAGGACGATAGTGTTTCAAGAGTATGCGCTTTTCCCGTGGTTAACGGTAGCACAAAACATCGAATACGGACTGAAGCGCAAAGGCATGTCGACGGCGGACTGCTCGAATACAAGTCGTCATTACGTGGACCTGATAGACCTGAAAGGTTTTGAGAAAAAGTATCCGCGTCAGCTTTCGGGAGGGATGCGTCAGCGAGTTGCCTTGGCGCGTGCTCTTGCCGTTAAGCCAAAGATCTTGTTGATGGATGAGCCATTTGCTGCGCTTGACTCATTCACACGTGAGCGCATGCAGAACGAACTGATCCGAGTTTGGCAAGCTGAAAAAACAGCAGTTTTCTTCGTGACGCACAGCATAGCGGAGGCAATCAAGCTTGCGGACAAGATCGTGGTGATGTCTCCCCGTCCGGGCCGCGTATCTGAGGTTATCGAAATGTCGACATCGCGCCCTCGCGATCCGGAGACTGAGGAGAACGTCAGGGTCAGCAGGAAGATAAAGAAGATTCTGCATCTTGTTGAGTCATGATTCTTTCCTCGCCTGGGGGCCTTGTTGGTGATGGCCCCGATAAATCATTACACCGGTTTGACTACGTGATTGTTGGCGCAGGGTCAGCGGGCTGTGTATTGGCTAGTCGCCTTACCGAGGATCCATCGGTCAGTGTCTTGCTTATTGAGGCGGGGCCTCGTTCCGCCGGTCTTTGGGGGGTGGTTCCGCTGGGCGTTGGAAAGCTTCTCAATCGCCCGGACGTCACGTGGTCAGTCGTTGCCGGACCTGAGTCGGGTTTGGACGGCCGTAGCATAGATTGGGTAAGCGGACGGGTGGTCGGTGGTTCGAGTGTCGTAAATGGGATGCTCTTCGTTCGTGGGCATGCAAAGAGGTACGATGAATGGGCTGCGGCAGGGTGTCCTGCATGGTCTTGGTCAAATGTTGAGCCCTTGTTTTCGCGTATCGAGGATTGTCAGTTCCAATTGACAGGTTCGCGGTCCCGCAGCGGCCCGATCGCGGCGACACGTGTGCAGCCTGATCAACTGTCCGATGCGTTCCTCGAGTCGTGCGAGCAAATAGGCATTACTCGCGTCGCTGATTACAACGCTACCGGGCCTGAAGGCTGTAGCTACCTGCAGTTGAGTACGCGGAATGGGCTGAGAGACAGCACAGCTCGAACTTATTTTGCCAAAGCTGAAATGAGGAAGAACCTCACTGTCATTACTGAGGCCGTCGCCAAGTCTGTTGATTTCGAGGGTCGCCGAGCCCGGGGTGTCAATTTCGTGCAGGGCGGAGTCGAGCGACAAGTATTGGCCTCTCGCGAGGTCATTCTTTGTGCCGGCGCAGTGCGTACCCCGCAGCTTCTTGAGTTGTCGGGAGTCGGTTGCCCCACTCGACTGGAAAGCCTGGGCATCCCTATCGTTAACCCGTTGCCGGGTGTGGGCGAGAACCTGCAGGATCACCTCATGGTTCGCATTGCTTACGAAACGTACTTCAAGCGTACAGTTAACGATATGCTGAGGGACCGCTGGCGGCTGTTGCGCGAGGTGGGTCAATTTGCTTTTTCGCGGACCGGCTTGCTTTCAACGTCATCCCTGACCGCAACTGCATTCGTCAACAGTGGGATAGGGGCCGATGAGGCTGACATAAGGGTGCAGTTGGGATTAATTAGTAGCCAGGGCCGTATCGTGTCTGGCCGGGCCGGGGTTGATCAGAATTCGGGCTTTCACTTGGGCTCATATCCCATCTTCCCCCGTTCTCGTGGGTGCGTCCATGCGCGCACCCGAGATTCGCGAGATCCGCCCGATGTCGTAGCCGGCTACCTTCGTGATTCGCGCGATATCGATGTCGCGGTGCGCGGTTTTGAAATAAGCCGCGAAATCGCAGCTGCGGAGCCCCTTCGCCGGCTGATTGTCGGCGAGGTGCGGCCTTCGAAGGATGCGTTCGATCGCCTCTCGATAGAGCGCTATATCCGACGAACAGGTTCTACTTGTTGGCATCCTGTCGGTACCTGCCGGATGGGCAATGATGATCTTGCCGTGGTGGACGAGCAACTTCTCGTCCGCGGGTTGGAGGGAATTCGAGTGGTCGACGCTTCGGTCATGCCAAGCCTTCCGTCGAGCAACACGAACATTCCCGTGGTGATGATTGCCGAGAGAGCTGCGGATTTCATTACAGGACAAGGTGCAGCTCGAATCCGACAGTCCGGAATGTCCGCGGACGCAACTTAATGAGGGAATAACATGGCAAGACCCGAGACCGAAGGTGAATATATCCATGGTTGGCCGGATCGCGCACGCTCGCGGTCGCTTGTGAGCACTGATGCCGAAGGTCGGACGATCTATGCAAGATCGCCGCTTCTCGAACTTCAGGGGCTTGTCACACCGACCGACGCAACTTACGTTGTGGCTCAGTTGAACATGTGTGATCCGATCTATCCGGACGACTACACTGTTCGTATTACCGGGATGGTTGATAAACCCTGTGAATTGTCGCTGCGGGACCTGCAGTTGCTCCCGAGTCGAACGGTTCGTTGTGTGATGGAGTGCGCCGGCGACGATGGTGAGTACTTTCTCTGGCAGCAAGGAAAGGTCAAGAAGCCGAGTCGGCTTGCCCGTCAGCGTACCGAAGGCGGGTGGAATCAAATGGACGGCGCTGATAGCAAGTCAGGGATTGAGGAGATTCTGGACGCGATCCCTACAACTTGTCTGGTGAGCGGCGGAGAGTGGACTGGGGTGTCGTTGAGGGATGTTCTGGAGATGGTTGGACTCAGGGAAGGAGTTGAGTCGGTCTATGTGAAAGGGCATGACACGGGACGACCGGATCCGACGGCGCAGTATCTTTCCACCGGCAGGACGGATATCGACGTCGTTGACCCTGGTGTCATCAACTATGACAAGGCGTTGCCGCTGGAGAAGGCGCTGGACCCGGACACATTGTTGGTCTGGGCTCACAACGGTGAGTACCTGAGGCACGTTCATGGTGCTCCTCTACGCTTGATTGTGCCTGGGTGGTCCGGAAATTGGTCCGTTAAGTGGATCCAGGAAATATCTCTGTTGTCCTCTACACCCCCGTGCTATTACCAGACGCACTACTTCGTGCTCGCTGATACCCCGGAGAGTAAAGACCGCAGGCCATGCATGGAGCTCGGCTGCAAAAGTGTCATATTGAATCCCATCGATGAAGACTCTCCCTTGTCGCAAGGCGACCACCTTGTTTCAGGGCTTGCCTGGAGCGGCCTCGGCGCAGTTACGGCCGTTGATGTCAGCTTCGATGACGGCGCGACGTGGCATCCGGCGCGAGTCGAGGAGCACGCGGATCGTTGGCTGTGGAGAAGGTGGACCTTCGTTTGGCGGGGAGCCCAGCCCGGGAAGTACCGCATCATCTCGCGCGCCAGTGATGAAGCAGGACGGGTACAGCCACAGACTCGGCCGAATTTCCAGAACAAGCACTTTGACGGTTTCGCACCTGTAGAGGTCGAGATTTGCTAAATGGATTTGGGAGGAACGCCATGCATATTGTCGTCTGTGTAAAAGACATACCAAATCCCGAGGCTCCAGCGGCTCTTTTCTCGGTTGACAGCAAGGCAATGCGGATGCAGGCAGTGTCCGGTTTGTCGAACGTTACCAGCCCCTTTGACGAGCAGGCGCTTGAACTCGCGCTGCGCGAAAAGGATCGTCGCTCAGATGTTCGTGTTACGGCTATGAGCCTGGGACCGAGGAGCTCGCTCCAAGCCGTGAAGAGGGCGCTGGCCGTGGGGGCGGACGATGGCGTGCACATTCACGACGCGAACGCAAGAGCCGACTCAAGTATGGTGGCCGCCCATGTTCTGGCTATCGCCATACGCGACCTCGGCAGTGTCGACCTTGTGATCACCGGGAGGCAAGCTGCGGACTGGGATGTTGGAATTGTTGGCTGTGGCATTGCAGAACTTCTTGGTTGGCCCGTCGTCTGCGTCGCTGGACGGATGCACGCGGAGGGACGGTTTGTGGAGGTGGATCGCAGCCTTGAGGACGGCAGTGAAACGGTTCGGAGCGCGTTGCCTTGCGTTGTAACGGCGTCCAATGAGGTCGGGGCGCCGAGAAAGGCTTCACTGCGGGAGACTATGAAGGCTGGCAAGAAGCAAATCATCGTCCGAGAGGTGGAAGAGCTTTGGCCGGTCGACAGTGTCAAGGCTGCTGGACTATCGCTACCGCGTCGTATAGGGCTATCTGTACATACTCCAAGCGTCGAGTGTCAGTACTTGGCAGAAGACGCCGGAACCGCAGCAAACGAGCTTTTCAAGCTCCTTCGCCAGGAAGGCCTCGGTCTAGGGGAAAACCATGCGTGAGATGTCGGGCTTCTCTGAACGCAGGTGGACGTCGGGCGCAACAGCGCTCGTGGCGATTGAGTCACGTGAAGGAGTGCCGACCAGCCAGTCGCTGGAACTGATTGCCACTGCAGCAGCGTCAGGGCTGGCCGGGCACGCGGCCGTCTTTGCCGTCAGCCTCCACCGATTGTCTGATGCAGGGCATGACATGCTGCGCGCGCGGGGCTGCACACATCTGTTGGTTCCCGATCAAGAGGTCAGTCCGGGCATGCATGAGCCAGATGGGTGGACGCACTTTCTGAGTGGTCTGTTGACGCACTGCGAGCGGGCGATCGCAGTGCTCCCGCACACACTCCTTGGTAGCGAAGTCGGAGCGCGGGTTGCATTCCGCCTTGGGTGTCCCGTCGTGATGAATTGCGAGAGTGTTGCATTCAGCGGCCACGATCTGACCGTCTCACGTGCGTGTTTTGGTGCCCGCTTAAAAGAACGGCTTCATGTAAACTCTCCGCGAACAGTGGTCACAATTGCAGGGAAGGCTTCTTTCCCGGCTGAATCTGGTGATGTTCGCGAATGTGACGACCACTGGATGGTCGAGGAGGTCGAGCTCGGATTAGCCAACGCCAACAGCATGATTGAATTTATTCGCCGAGAAGTCGAATCTCAATCTGCTGGGCCGAGTCTGGAAACAGCGAACATCGTTGTGGGAGGCGGGAGGGGTTTGGAGGGCCCGCTGGGGTTTGCCGATCTGGCGACGCTTGCCGAAAAGTTGGGCGGCGCTCCAGGTGCCAGTCGGGTTGCCTGTGATCTCGGCTGGTGTCCGAAATCATGGCAGATTGGCTTGTCAGGGAGGTCGATTCGTGCGGACTGGTACATCGCATTCGGCATTTCAGGTGCGAGCCACCATATGGCAGGCTGTGCTCGGACATCCAACTTGGTGGCCGTAAATAGCGACAGGTCGGCCGAAATCTTTCGCCATGCAAATTACGGCGTGGTCGCAGATGCGCGTTCGGTTCTTCGGGAGTTGATCCGCTTGGTTGAAGAGGTTGAGCGCGCTGAGCAGTAGCACCCCGCAGCCAACTTCATTGCACTGGCTGAGCAGTAAGCGCAGCTTATGCGTGCAGCCTAAACCACAGATAGCGAATCAAGCGCTTTCCAACGCGCTTCGTCCGTCGTTGGCGCCGATCAGCTGGGCGAGCAGGCGAAGGTTGGGTGCCGCGCGCGAGAACAGCGTGGCGGCCCGGCGGACTTCATTTCCAATCTCGTGGATGCGTTCGTCCGGCAGCATCGTGGCGCCACCGGAGCAGAAAAGACAGCCGATCATGTTTCCCTCGATCGTGATCGGCGCGGCCACGACGCGAAACCCGCTGATGTAGTCGTCGACTGCGGTCACATAGCCGAGCTTTTGCGCTTCCTCCAAATTCGAATCGACAGCGGCATAGTCGACCAGCGTCAATGGTGTGAACTGCTCGAAGGGCTCAGGGCCTAGCAGTTTGCGACGCTCATCCGCGGAATGCTTCATGAGAAACAGCTTGCCGGACCCGGAAGCATGCAGCGGAGAAGTAAGCACTGTTCGATAACTCGGACTTAGCGGGTCATTGCCTGGGGCGAGCTCCAAGAGGATGCGCGAGCCGAAATAGAACACCACGAACCCGACCGTGATGTGGAGACGATCGCGCAAAGGGCGAACGAATGAAGAAGCGTCCCGTCGCACCAGTTCCCAAGGGTGGTAAATAGGGAAAGGGAACAGCATGCGCGGGTGCGGCAGGTAACGCTTGGACTCGTCCTCCCGCAGCAGAAAACCGCTGGCTGCCAGATTTTGAAGCAGTCGGTGTGCACTGCTTGGGTCCAAGTCACACCGCCGCGCGATCTCCAGCGAAGTCAAAGGTCGCGTCGCCTCATAGACCACCTCAAGTACGCGACGCGCACGCACCAGCGGAGCGTCGGCAAGGACTTCCTCGGCGCCCGAGCCCCCGGCAGGTGTCGCCGGCGGCGACTTCTTTACCGCGTGTGGGGTTTTGGAGCCGGAGGCATGAACTTTCGGGCTGAGGCTGCGGGGCATCGTGCGGGTAGGTGCAAGGTGTGCGGCAAGTGTACCACAGGTGCCGATGGCGCTCAAAAAAAAGGCACATAATATCGATAAATCAAATTATAATCTCATATACCGCCATCGTAATCGCTTTCATCTACACTGATCCCATGAGCAACACAACGCCCACTCATAAAATCACTCCACTGGCCTTCAGTGGCTATCGGCGCCGCGATGTGCCCGCCGAAGATGCGGAAATCACGCACGTGGCTCCGGGGACACCACTCGGGGAGTACCTGCGCGGGTTCTGGCAGCCGGTCTGCATGTCAGAGCAGTTGAAAGATGTGCCACATCCGATTCGCATCCTGGGCGAAGATCTCGTGGCCTTCCGCGACCTTTCCGGCCAGATCGGCGTCATGCACAGGCATTGCACGCATCGCGGTGCCTCCCTTGAATATGGCGTGATCCAGAAGCACGGCATTCGTTGCTGCTATCACGGCTTTCACTACAGCATCGACGGCACGCTGTTGGAGGCGCCAACAGAGCCGGACAAGGGCGCTCGTTTGTGCAAGACGGTTTGCCAGGGCGCTTACCCGGCCTTCGAACGCGATGGTTTGGTCTTCGCTTACATGGGGCCACCGGACCAGCAGCCCCCTTTCGAGGCTTGGGACGCCTTCGATCCGGACGAAGAAACCGAACTGGTGCCGTTCTCGAACGTCTTTCCGTGCAACTGGCTGCAGATTCTGGACAACATCGCCGACCAGATGCACACCAGCATCCTGCACCAGCCTGCCATGCTGTTTCCGGGCGAGGTGCCTGCGGATCTGGATCTGGGGCCCTTGACCCTGCCCTCCTTCGGAGCGGTGCCGGTGATCGACTATTTTCCGGTTCGAAATTCAACCGCTATGGTGTTCGTTGCAGGTCGCAGGACCAGCGACGACTTGGTCTGGTGGCGCATGAACGAGTGCGCGCTGCCAAACATGACACACCATGCATACCTGTTCGAGGACGGAAAGGAGCAGCGTCACTTCCATCGGGTTCACATGGTTCGCTGGTACGTGCCGGTGGATAACACCCACTCGATCATTTACGGATGGAGAATGTTCGGCAAGAAGGCCGATCCCAAGGCGATGGGTCGGCGCGATCGCGTCGGCTGGAACGACATGGATTTCCTGGATGGTCAGGTTGGCAACCGACCCGACGAACTCGCCCGGCGCGCACCTGGCGACTACGAAGCCATCGTCGGGCAGCGGCCAATCGCGATCCACGCTCTCGAGAATCCAACATCCGGCGATGTCGGCGTCTACATGTTCAGGCGCATCCTCCGTGAAGCGGTACGTGGAACTAATCCAGCCGCGGATCCGCATCAGATGCACGAACCGCTGCGCCAGGGCCGCGTGTTGCATACCGCCACCCAGAACACCGTGTTGAAGATTCCGCGACAAGCCGATGAGCAAAGCGATCGAAAGCTGATCCGGGAAATCGGCAAAGAGCTCAACCGGATCACCGCGGAGTCGGACGCGCTCAGCGGCGAAGAGCGCAGGCGATTCATCGTAGGCCGCTACGAAGAGATCGAGCGCCGCTGGGCCAATACATGAACGAGCGGAGCAACGAGCTCATGGACAAGCCCATTGCCAATACAGCGGACGCCCTTCAGGTCCGGGTGCGCTCGATCACCTACCTCGGGGAGGACATCAACGCCTACGAGGTCGTGCCACTGAACGGGTCGGAGCTGCCGAGTTTCACGGCAGGCGCTCACATCGACCTGTACTTCCGCGACGGCCGAGTGCGCCAATATTCCCTGTGCGGCGATCCGACGGAAACCCACCGCTACATCTTTGCCGTGCAAAAGGAAGAAAACGGGCGCGGCGGCTCGAAAGCGATCCACGAGATCGTGCATGCCGGCCGCATTCTTACGATATCGGCGCCGCGCAACAACTTCCCTTTGCGCGAAGCCGCAAAGCATCACGTGCTAATCGCTGGCGGGATCGGCGTCACGCCCATCGTGGCGATGGTCCGCCGCTTGCTGGCCATCGGAGCATCCTTCGAATTGCACTATGGCGCGCGCACTCAGGACAAGCTCGCTTTCTACGATAACCTGGCGGCGCTCGGTCTCGGCGAACGACTGCATGTCTACGTCGACGGCGGCGATCCGGACAAAGGCATGCGCCTGCGGGAGATCGAGGCCCAGGCGCCGGCCGATGCCCATTTCTATTGCTGCGGGCCGGCTGGCCTCATGAATGGCGTGAAAGTGGCAACATCCCGTCGCCAAGCGGAGTTCATCCACTTCGAGCACTTCGTCGCAGCCGGACCCTCCCCGAAGGTACCGCGCGAACTCATGAACGGCGAGTGCGACACGATCGGTGTCGGCTTCAAGGTGAGCTTGGCAAAGCTTGGGCAGACCTTCGATGTCCCCGACGACAAGTCGATCGTCGATGTGCTCCGCGAAAACGGCGTCCAAGTCAGCACCTCCTGCGAGTCCGGCCTGTGCGGAACCTGCCGCACCCGCTACCTTGAAGGAGAGCCGGAGCACCACGACTACGTACTGGACGCCGAAGAGCGCCGCCACGAGGTCCTCATCTGCTGCGCACGCTCGAAGACCCCGACGCTGGTACTTGACCTCTAGCCAACTCGGCATAGCGGAAACTGGGAACAACCATGAGCACGGCGAACAAGTCGACAATAGCTACCGACACCCGCGCTCATCCGAAGCTGGATGCGCTGGTCGATCGTGCCCGGCATGTGGCACGGTCTCCCGGCGCGGTTGCGCTGGTCTATCCGGGCGATGCACTCGCGATGAGCGCGGCACAGGAGATCGCGTCGCTTGGCGTAGCCAGGCCGCTGTTGGTGGGGCCGCTCGAGATCATCCAGCGAGCGGCCGCTGCGGCCCAGGTGGATGTCCGTGACTTCGAGATTGTCGACGCGCCCGGTCAGCCCATCGAGGCGGCTCGCCGCGCAATTGCACTGGCCCGTGAGGATCAAGTGCTCGCGCTGATGAAAGGTTCGCTTCACACGGACGAACTTTTGTCAGCGGTCGTTAACCGAAACAACGGCCTGCGTAGCGAAACGCGCATCAGTCATCTCTTTCTGTTTGATCTGCCGCACTATCCCAAGCTGCTTGGGCTAACGGATTGCGCGGTCAACATCGCGCCCTCGCTGGCCGCGAAACGTGACATCCTCAGCAATGCAATCGGCCTTCTGCAGACGCTGGGCATCGCGCGCCCAAAGGTCGGTATCCTCGCCGCAGTGGAGACGGTGAACCCGGCCATCCAGGCCACCGTGGATGCGCAAGCGCTGGCCGCGCTGGCGCAACAAGGCGTATGGCCCGGCACGAAGGTCGAAGGGCCGTTCGGCTTCGACAATGCGTTTTCAGCCGACGCCGCACGCATCAAGAAGATCGAGTCGAGCGTCTGCGGCGATGCCGACTTGCTGCTCGTGCCGGATCTCAACGCGGGCAACTTGCTCTACAAGAGCTTCACCTACGTCGGCGGCGGCGAATGCGCCGGGCTGGTGCTCGGCGCGCGCGTCCCGATCGTCATGACCTCGCGCGCGGACTCGCCATTGGCACGCATCGCCTCCATGGCCCTCGCTGCGCTCGCCGCCGCGCGTAACAACTGAGCCGGCTATTCGTGTCAGAGTCCGATTCCCTGGCTATCGATCCCGGCCACGACCAACGCATCGCAGACGCATTCGACAGTGACCTTGCCCCTGTTTTGTGGAGTTCATAACCCACGGTTTACGCGGCCTTTTTGCGCTGTGCCTCGTACCAGCGTTTTTCGTACTGCATCGGGCTGATGTAGCCCAGCGATGAATGCAGCCTGCGG
>QLAH01000396.1_pt1 | contig 24416 bp, 16 predicted proteins | sample 4693081 | NCBI WGS metagenome assembly QLAH01 (sample SAMN09425401, study PRJNA476045) | Lake water metagenome, whole genome shotgun sequencing project. | reverse complement strand
CTTTTTGATCCCGCTAACTTTAAATTTGGGCGCATCACTAGTGGAGACGTAGCTATTTCCACTTCGTTTAGAAGTAAATCTAAAGATGGCAAAGACGACAAAGCCAAAGAAATGCCAGTAGATCCATTTATGACACCTGATGAACAGCAAAGACAATTACAATTTGCCCGAGCCAATCCCGCAGAATTTACCGATTTTAATATTCCTTGGAATTTATCTATTGCATACTCCTTCAACTTTACAAGGGTATTAGCCCCAGATTACAGCGGGTTTATTACACAAACATTCTCGACTTTTAATTTTAATGGAGATTTCAGTTTAACCGACAAATGGAAAGTAGGTGCTACTGGATTCTATGATATTACTAGAGGCAGTTTACAACAACTTAGCACTTTTATTACAAGAGAAATGCATTGTTGGCAATTGTCTATCAACGTTACCCCAATTGGATTATTTAGGTCTTTCAACATTACAGTAAGTCCAAAATCTGGTATACTAAGAGACTTACGAATTAATAGAAGTAGAACTTTTTCTAATTTTTAAGCATGTTTCAAAGGATGTGCAGCATTTAATAAAAGAACTCCTTGGTTTATGAGGCAGTTTACAAAATAACTGCGTTCGAGATGGCTTAATCAACTTAAAATACAAAGGGGTTTGTATTTTATCTACGGGTTTCATGGTTGTAAATTTGTAAATCTTTAACGATTACTTGATATTCTACAACTAAACTAATATGCTCCCCCCTAGTCTACAAAATAATACCAATTCCAATACCTTTAAAAGACAATTGAATATATTATTATTCACTGCTTTTTTACTGTTAACCACCGCTTTTTCTAGTTCAGCTCAGGTAACTGTTTTAGTATCAGCAAAAGCAACATCAAATGGAAATACCATTGTTGATTCTATCAAAACAGGGAAAAACTTTATTTACGTTATTGATTACAGTGTTTCATCATTGGTTACCAATGCAACAGGATTGGTACTTACCGTACCCCTTCCACAGAATTTGACCGTTGCCAGTGGATCAACGAGCATTGCTTTTGATAATTCGCAAATTAATTCAGTATCCAATGTTGGAGGAGTTGTCACAGCTACTTTCAAATCACCATTAGCAGCCGGTTCTACGGGACAAATGCAAATATCCTTAGTTTATACAAATGGTTCAACCCCTAATGGATATACCCCTGATCTTATTGCAACGTTTACAGGAACCAATGTTAATGCCCCATCAAAAGACACCACAACAGTGAAAGCGCTTGCTGCGAATAATATTGTACTAAATAAAGTAAGGCGAAATTTTTCTACCAACCCTACGATAAATAGTCCATTTACTTATGATTTGTCTTATACAAATTCAGGTGGAGCAGAAGGTAATTTAAACTTATACAATGCAACCATTACTGATACATTAGATGCAGGTGTGGTTTTTGTGAGCGCAACTAATTTTGGCTCAATAACCCCAACGGTTACTTCTATAGCTGGTGGTAAAACGGTCGTAAGCTGGAATTGGGGAGCCACAGCATTTACTGGATCTGGCAGTGCAAGCATTACGGTACGCTATACTTCGCCTACTTTTAGCGTAGGATCGGTTGTGGGTAATTGTGCTTCGTTAAGAGGTCAAATACCAGTATTACCATTCATCGGTAATAGCGCTACTTTAGCTGATGCTCCTGAATTGAGAGCTTGTGCAAATAATAATACTTTAATTGCCAATACAGTAAGTATCACAAATGGTGGAAGTGGGATAGGGAGTAATATACCTGGTATGTGTCCTGGAACTGTAATGGCTGGGAGCACAGCTAATTTTACTACAAAATGGACAAATGCGGGGAATACCACATTAGATTCAGTTGTGGTAGTGACCAATATTGATCCTAATATCGATGTTACATCTGTATTTGCCAGAAGGGTAACAAATCCTATTCCTGGATCTACTTCACCAGATTTAAAAGTTTTTCAATTTTATGAATTAAATACGGCTCCAGGAGTTTGGGTTGCAGTTGCGGGATCTCCGTTTCAAAATACTTCGATGAATAATTCCTATCCAGTCACTTTAACACCGGGTCAATATATAACTAGGGTTAAAATAAAAGTTGAACCAGATTCTGACGAAATAGGCCCCTACTTTTCACAAGACTTAACGTATACCGGTACTATTAGGACAGCATTGCAAGGACCTAACGGAGGTGGAACCATTATTCAAGGAAGCAATAACCCTAATACTTGCACAGTTACTACGGCTGGTACTCAAGTAAAAAACTGTTATACACTAACCGCTTCAGCTAATGGCGCTCCCATTTCAGCTAATCCAAGTTGTGGTAATACCAATATTGTTGGACAAGTTCCTGTATTTTCTAGTTTAAACAAAACAACTAAAAATGGAACTTCATTTGGCCCTACACAAGAAGTAGAATACGAGATTTCTGGTAGACAATTAGGTATTGGCATTGCAACCAATGTAACAATATCAGATACACTTGATGCCAGATTGACTTATATACCTAATTCAGCGGAATTCAAGTTAAATAGCGGCGCTTATTCCCCTATTGCACCCGCTAATGTTTCCGTTAACGGACAAACATTGGTATTTGCATTAGATCCGGTGAGTTCGGGTAGTCAGGTTTTTGTAAAATTTAGAGCTGCCATTGTAGATGGCACTTCCCCTTCAACTATTGCAAACCAAGCAATATTTGCAAGTCCAAACTCAATCATCAACGCAGGTTCTGGTAGCAGTAATCCAAAAACCAACAGACCATCAATAACAGTAATTACAGCTGCTGCTTATACTTCAAAGCTTGGTCAAACGGGTTGTGATACATCCAAATTAGTTTATTATCCAGAAAATGCAGAAGCAACTCCGCAGGGAAAAGTAAAGTACAGAGCTGTATTAAAAAATTCTGGTAATGTGGGCGCAAAAGATATTACAATCATCAACGTATTTCCTTTTATAGGAGATACAAGGGGTTCTGAATATTTTGCACATCTTGCTGCTCCAGTTTCCTTTAACGACCCTTCCACAACTGTATATTATACAACTGTAAGTAATCCTTGCATGCCTGAGTTTAATCCTGATATTAATCCTGCAGGTTGTAATACACCAAGTTGGACTACGATTCCTCCTGCAGATATTACTTCAGTTAAGGCAATTAAAATGACAAGGTCTGCATCCATTGCCCCATTAGACAGTTTAGTATATACCTGGCCAATGATTACACCTGTAGGTGTACCCTCCAATATTACAATGTACAATTCCTATACTTATCAATTAAGCAGAGCAGATAATTCTGCTCAATTATTACCTGCAACACCAAATAAAGTAGGAATGATCACTAGTTGTATAAGTGCTTTGGGATCTCTCGGCAATTATGTATGGGTAGATTCAAATGCAAATGGTTTACAAGACGAATCTATTTTAGCAGGGTTAAATGGGCTAAAAATTTATCTATACAAACCTGGTCCTTCAAATATTATTGGGGGCAATGATCAGATATTATTAGACTCAACATTAACAGCTAATGATTTTAATGGCAGACCAGGTTATTATACTTTCACCAATTTAAATACAGGTAACTATTATGTCAAATTTCCAATTTTAGAAGATAAGGTATTCACTAAAATGAATCAAACTGCTCAAACGGATAATAATTCAAATGCCACTCGTTCAAACGGTTATAGCGAATTGGTTCCAATTGATGCAAATGGAACAGGATTGAATAAAGATAATCCTACGATTGATGCTGGTTATATTGTATGTACGCTGAATGCGTCTTTTAATAAGTCAGACATTACTTGTAATGGATGGAGTGACGGTAATACTACATTAACAGTAACCGGTAATAGAGGACCTTCGGCTTATTTATGGAATGACGGTAATACAACAAAAAATAGAACCTTTTTAACCGCAGGTACCTATTCTGTGCTAATTGAAGATTCAGTAGGATGTAAAAAAACCTTATCAAATATTGTTATTGTTAATCCTCCAGTACTTGCTCCAATTGCAGGTAAAAATAGTATCTGTGTTGACTCTACTGTTCAACTATCTCATCCTACACCAGGTGGTGTATGGGGAGTAAGCAACAATGCCGTTGCTACCATCAGCAATACTGGTCTATTAACTGGAATCACTGCAGGTTCAGTAACTGTTACTTATAAGATAAATAATACTTCTTGTGGAACTGCTCTATTTTATCCTTTCGTTAGTAATTGTGGACCAAGTGGTGGAGTAGGAGGCGGTAATGATGGCGGTGTAGAAAGTAAATCATTGGGTGATGCCATCGGAAATAGAATTTTCAGTAAGTCAATCAATAGTATTGCTACTAGTTTAGATTACACAAAACTTCCAGAAATACAAATTAATTCAAGCATTCAATCTCAAAGTACGGGCACAGTAATATCATTAAATCAATTATTGCCAAAACAGTTAGCCAGCAATGCATTCAAAGCAGTTGTTACAACTCCAATGGATATTATTTCGATGACCAATGCAAAAGAAGTATTATCGATTGACTTTAGTATTGATAACAAAGCAAAAGCTGTAGCTTTTGGTACAAGAACAGAGGGACAAGTTTACGACCATACGAAAACGACATGTGACCGATTGAAGGGAGCTGAATTGATTGCCATTCAAAATGTAGTTGTTAACGGTATTAATATGATTCGTTATGACTTAAAAGGTATTGGTGGCACCATTGAATATGCTATGAGTTTTGCTGTAGGGTATAAAAATGGAAGAAATAGTTATAGCATCCAATCTAATTGGCTAAATCAAGATTATCTAAGCGATGAAATCATGTACAATGTTCAACTTTGGGCACTTAATACCGGATTATTGATGGATATGGCTAGCAGTACCATTTCAAAGCTTCAAGCATCAATGCCAGTATTCTCTATCGAAAGCAAGGCTGGACTTCCTAAAACGTTTATTTCTTATGGCAAAAGAGACGGCGTAAAATTAACTTTGAAAGTAAATAATCATCAAAATGCGGGAAATGGATATTTTATAATCACAGAAAAATCAAATGAAAAGTCGACAACAACAAATAAAAAAACAATTCCATTTTCAGTAGTTGCCAATGGCGCTTCAACTATACAAATACCTGTTGGAGACAATTATGAAGCTGCCATCGATTTATATTTCAATGGAAAATTAGAAGATCAGGTATTTATGACTGATGGAAGTTGGGGCTATGATTACAATACGGCAACATCATCTGTCAAAAATTTTGTTATCAGTAATGATCTTAAAATAGCTAATTCAACAACGGATGATTATCTATTATTCAGAAACATGAAAATTGAAGCAAGCAGTCCCGACTATATCTCCGTTTATAAAGTATTGAGAGGTGGTGGTGTTGCTCAAGATTTGAGTGAATTTAAAGCTTTCAAGTTCAATGCAAGTGGAGCAGGAACAAATCTTCGTATAACCTTAGTTAAAAGCTCTATTACAAACTGGGCAGATCAATACAGTTATATAGTACCATTGAGTGGCGAAAACAAATCTTTCAATATTAGTTTAAAGGATTTTAAGTCTAAAACATTTAATACCCCATTAAACCCTATCGATTTAAGTACTGCTGTATTCAGTTTCGAAGTAGCGAATTCAAGAAGCATAAGTTTTACTGGTACAATTACGGGAGTGTCCTTCACTAAGGAAGACCTTGCTTATGCAAATAGCTTATTGTCAAAAGAAGTAAACGTTTATCCTAATCCAGCTACAAGAAAATTCAATGTGAGCTTTAAATCTGATATAGCTACTGATTTAGTATTGAAATTGACTCATTCTACAACTGGGAAAGTTATATTGGTCAAAAATATAATAGCTGTAAAAGGTGAAAATATTATTCCGATTGAGCTGTATGATCTGAAAGGGACTTCTATCTATGTTCTTTCTTTAGAAGGTTCTAAAGAAAAGTACAATTCAAAAAAAGTAATCATTTCGGAAAAATAATCATTGTATGATACTTCGGCTGCTAATAAGCATATACGGAGTAACGAAAAAAATAAAAACGGTCCATTTATGAAGCCTAAGATTGGGTATGCTTTAAATAATGATCAGCCATTTTGTTATAAACAATTTCCTTTAATACAGCTGCCGATTGTCCATTTACTTGTATCGGTTCTAAAAAATGAATAGATAAAGCATGAGGAACTAAATAAAAAAATCGGTTTGCAGGCAATGCTTTTTTTGTGTTTAAAATAACAGCTGGTATTATTGAATAACCTGAATCTGCTGCTAATTTAAATGCCCCATCATAGAATTGTTTTAATGGAGCAGTTGTTCTATTTCTGGTACCTTCTGGATAAATACACATGTGAAAACCTTTTGCCAAAGCAGCTTTCATGAGTTCATAACTTTTTCTTCTACTTGCATCACTTTTACGATCTACTATCACTGAACCTCTTTCGTAATACCAACCAAACAAGGGTATTTTAGTAAATTCTTTTTTGGCTATTGTTTGATTTGCACTAGGTATAAAAGGGGAGGAAAGTGGTATATCTAACAATGAATTATGGTTACAAGTAACTATATAGGTTTGTCCTTTTTTAAAATGGTATTTGCCTCTAACTGTTACCGGGCATCCAATCATAAATAACCAGGTGGTCATCCAAATTCGGGCTAGTTTGATAAAATAATCCATCCCCTTGGGGTCGGGTATTAATGCTGTTAATAAGGATGGAATGAGAATAATCAAAAAAGTACCGATGAAACTAATTAACCCCCAAAAGGCCCAAATTCTAGCTAATATATCTTTTAAAAATTTCATTCTTTTTATTTATAACTAATAATACGATCTACCGTCTATAAAAGCCAATCGATAGGATCTAATCCCTGCTGGGTAAGTAGTTCATTGGTTTTACTAAAATGTTTACAACCAAAAAAACCTTTATCTGCACTAAATGGTGAAGGATGTGCCGCCTTCAGTACATAATGCTTTGTTTCATCTATCAGGGCTTGCTTTTCGTGTGCAAACTTACCCCATAACAAAAAAACAATACCTGTTTTTTCTTGTGAAATTTTTCTGATTACCGAATCCGTAAACTCCATCCATCCAATTTTTGCATGACTTGCTGGTTCATTCGCTCTCACCGTTAAAACTGCATTCAGCAGTAATACCCCTTGTTGAGCCCAAGGTAATAAGTTGCCAGTACTTGGGATTGGCATTCCAATATCTTTATGTAATTCCTTAAAAATATTAACCAAAGAGGGGGGCGGCTTTACCAAATCAGGAACAGAAAAGCTTAAACCATGTGCCTGTCCTGGTCCATGATAGGGATCCTGACCAAGTATCACCACTTTTAATCGATTAAGTGGGGTTGTATTAAATGCATTAAAAATAAGCGGGCCTGGAGGATAAATAATTGCCTTAGTAGCTTTCTCCGTTCTTAAGTGTGCAACAACTTGTAGGAAAAAAGGCTTCTCGAATTCCTTTGCCAACAATTGTTTCCAGCCTTCTTCCATTTGAACGTTCATGCTGCAAATTACAATAATTATTGCTTTAGAATTGGATAAACAAATATCTTAATAATCAATAACAATTTCATTATCTTCAGAATACAAATTTGTTCAATGAGTACCACTATAAACAGAAAACCAATCCACTTTAAAAGTGATTCCAAAAGAGTTATTGCTCGTTTTTTTTATCCAGGCCCTGAAACACGTGTTTTGTCAATCATTCAGAAAGTGAAAGATATGCCTGATGAAGCGGCTAAATTGACATTGAATCAATCCTTAAGAGATTTTTCCGCTCGGCACAGAAATATTTCTCGCATTTTTCAAAAACACTTTAATCGAGCAAATGATATTTTATCTGGAAGAGCAGGAGATCTACATAGTTTTCCGGAATTTAAAAAATTATTAATTGGTGCCTATTTCACATCCGAATACAGCATAGAATCAGCTGCATTTTTTAATCCATCCATGGTTGAAGATCCTGATCAAAGTGGTTTACAAGCCGGACAAAAAAGAGTAATAATTAGTTTTAGAGCAACAGGAGAAGGTCATATATCTTCAGTTGTATTTAGAGGTGGTATTTTAGATGCAGATAATAATTTAGAAATAAAACCAACGGGTAGATTAATTGATGAAGCAGATGTAATTAAAAACAATATTTATTCGAAGGCTGAGTTTCAACAGAAGCTTGCTGAAATGAATACAGAACAATCCATTATTGATCTAGTATTAAATAAATTAAGGGATGAATTTGATTACAATGAGTTGTATCATGCGTTAGATCAAGCCAAACGAGAATTAAATCCAAATGATTTTCAGAAAAAAGTACTTCAAACCATCAGCTGGCTAGGGGCTTCACACTATGAAATCACATTTTCATTAGATACAGGAATTTCTGATCGAGTAATTTTCCCCATTGCGGCTGCAGAAAGCAATGGTATTGAAGATGCTCGATTTGTTAAATTTACCGACGACGACGGTAGGGAACGTTATTATGCAACATACACTGCATATAATGGGCATACTATAATGCCCAAATTAATTGAAACAAAGGACTTTCTTCAATTTACCATAATGCCTATATTAGGGGAGAATGCGCAAAATAAAGGCATGGCTTTATTCCCAAGAAAAATCAATGGGAAATATACTATGTTAGGACGTATTGATGGAGTCAATAATTATATCATGTTCTCTGATGATATAAATTTATGGGGTGATGCAATAAGAATTCAAGAACCTAAATTTCCTTGGGAATTTATACAAGTGGGTAATTGTGGATCACCCATTGAAACAAAATATGGTTGGCTTGTAATCACACATGGTGTGGGAACCATGCGTAAATACTGTATTGGAGCTATGCTATTAGATTTAGAAGATCCAAGTAAAGTAATAGGTGAATTATTTGAACCGCTTATTATGCCAAATGATGAAGAAAGGGAAGGATATGTACCAAATGTGGTTTATTCCTGTGGTTCTATTGTTAACAATAATGAGTTAGTGATACCGTATGCAATGTCTGATACCTCATCTACTTATGCTACGGTAAAAATGGATGAATTATTAGAACAATTAATTCCGTCAGACTATCATCAAAAAAATAAAGGAGTAAAAGCAAAAGCAGAAATTTTAGTAGTAGAAGATGAAATAATGAATCAAACCGTTATTTCCCATATTTTAAAATCTGACAACTTTGATGTTCAAGTGGCTTCTGATGGTGTAATTGCTTTAATGGAAATTGGAAGGAAGAAATTTGACCTTATTGTTTCTGATATATCAATGCCCAATTTAGATGGATATCAATTATTAGAATTTCTAAAAAAACACCAAATCAATATTCCTGTTGTTTTCCTATCTAGTTTTACTAGTGAAGCCGAAAAAGATAAGGGACTTAAATTAGGCGCAGTTGACTATATCAGCAAGCCAATTGAGCCTGCTCAATTACTAGATTCAGTAAGAGTTGCACTCAAATTATAAAACAGTTTGCATCAACTTATTTATTGTCAAAATAAGTTGATGCAACTAACCAAGCTAAATGATAGGCGATAGTGCTTTCAGCGCCTTGATTTCGATTAACACTATATTCCTCAATACCATCATTACAGCCATTGGTATCAATATCATATAAAGGAAGGTTTAAATCATTATAGCCCAAAAACCATTGAAAAGAGCGTTTTAATTTTTCAAAAGAGTCTTTTGATTGAGATAAATGATAGATTGAATCATATAAAATGACCATAGCCATTGCATCAATTGGTTGTTGTGCATACATTTCAAAACTTTCATTCATCTTTAACCACCTGCGATTACCGATTAAAGAAAGATTGGTTTCTTTGAAACATTTCTGTTCCAAAAACAATGTGCTTTTATTTGCAACGATTAAAAATCTTTCGTTTTCTAAGATACTATATGCTTTAAACAAAGAAGCAGGTAATAAACCATTATCGTATGTCATGGTTGTTTCGAACCAATGCCAATCATTGGTGCTGTATTTATCAAATTCATCACAAAGTAGATTGGCAAAATGAGCCATCTGTTGGATATATCTTTCCTGGTCAGGAAATCGTTTAACGTAATGATAAAGTCCAAAAATAGAATTGGCGTAGCCCCTACAATGTTTTAATAAATCAACTTGATTTAATGTTTTTTGAAATAAATCTATACCCAATTGAAATAAACTATCATTTGGTGCAAATCGAACTAAATAACCCAATGCCCAAATAGTTCTACCAAATGCATCTTCAGATTGGTCATTTTCAAATTTCTCTTTAGAAAAAGTCATGAAATTATTGTAACTGCCATCTGGATTTTGCATATGCTCAACAAATGACAAATACTTAACAACTAATTGAATATAGAGGGGATCTTGAAAATGTTGATACCCCATCAATGATAATAATAATGCCCTAGCATTGTCATCTAAACAATATCCTGTTTGATAGTTAGGAATGCAACCATGTGCATGTTGAAGCATCCCTACACTATCTGTCATACGAATTAAATGCGCTGGATTAAATGGATAATCCATTAATTGATAATGGTTTTTTAAAAGAATTTCTTGATGAACTGCTTTGGATTTTAATTCATTAAAAATAGTTGCATAAGCTTTACCTGTTAATGGCCAAGTAATACTTTTTCCATATTCATACGCGTTTTCTTGTAAAGCTCTTATTTTTTGGGGATCATCTAAAACCTCAATAACGCTTTCTGCAAGTTTTTCATAATCGCCAAATTCAAATAATATTCCCCTTCCATTTTGCAAAAGCTCTTCCGCATGCCAATAGGGAGTAGAAAAAACAGCACAACCTCCCCCTAATGCATAACAAAGTGTCCCACTGGTTATTTGTGCTTTATTACAATAAGGTGTTACATATATATCGGCTGCCAACAAATAAGACATCAACCGATCTTCACTAACATATTCATCTATAAACTCAATATGGTCTTGCACATTTAAATCTTCAGCCAATTGAATTAACCAATGTCTATATTCTTCTCCTGCATGTCTTATCACATGAGGGTGGGTTTTTCCTATTATGACATATTTAAAATTGGGATGTTTTTTTATGATTTTGGGAAGGGCTTTGATGGAGGTTTCAATACCTTTACTTCTACCCAATAGTCCAAAAGTCAGCATAACTTTTTTGTCTTTCCAATTGCTAGGATATTGACTTTGATTCAATTTTATACTTTCAAAATCTGGCACACCATGTTCAACGAAAAATATCTTATTGGTAGATATCTGATAGATATCTTTTAAGAATTGAATAGCCAGTTTGCTCATTACAATTATTCCTGAAGAATAGGTTGCTATAATTTTCATCACTTCTTTTTGATGAAAATTGGGTTTTTCTAAAACGGTGTGAAAAGTTGTTACAATGGGCATTTTTAATAATCGCAATAGAGAAACCAATAACAATCCACTATTCCCACCAAAAATGCCAAATTCATGTTCCAATAAACATATATCTGCTTTAGAATCATTAATATATTCAGCTATATCTAAATAATCTTGCTTAAAATTTTGCCTTATAATTTTAGTTACAATAGGAGGATAGTCATAAAGTTGATCTGGGTCATTCATGGCAATGACTTCTACTTCTACATTAAGCGCTTGATCTAAAGAACTATTTTGGATAGCTTTTACAATATTTTCAGTGAAAGTTGCAATGCCACATTTACGCGGAGGGTAGTTCCCTATACAAATAACTTTCATAAATTAAAATTTACTAATAAATGATTCGCTAATGACTATCGTAGCATTACTATTATCAAGTTATGATTTTCTTTAATTAAAAACAGATTGAATTCCAAGTTTTTTTGCTGACTTATAATTTAAAAAAATAGCCAAAATAACCGCGTAATTTTGTGTATATGCAAATATTTAATACGCAAGAAAAAATTATCATTACCTGTCATAAATGGCTTTCTCCTTCACTCCAGAAAGAAGTAATCAACTTGGGCTACCCAATCATACGTGTTTTTCAAACAGGAATTGAATTAAGAGGCACTATGCAAGATTGCATTCGATTAAACCTACATCTTCGTTGTGCTAGCCAGGTAATGTTTTCTCTAAAGCAATTCACCTGTAACGATCCTGATGAACTATATAATCAATTGGTTGGTATTCAGTGGGAGAATTTAATAAAAGCAGATGGTTATTTTTCCGTTACAAGCAACGTATTTCATCCAACTATACAAACCAGTTTATATGCTAATTTAAGAGTGAAAGATGCTGTTGTTGATCGGCTCCGGAAAGAAACGGGAAAACGACCATCCACTGGATCTGATCTAACCGGAGCAGTAGTTTATTTATTTTGGAAGAATGAAGAAGCAGAAGTATTTATAGATACTTCTGGAGAAACTTTGGCAAAACATGGGTATAGAAAATTACCTGGGAAAGCGCCCATGTTAGAAGCATTGGCAGCAGCTACCATTTTATCCACTAAATGGAACTTTTCAGCCCCTTTTATTAATCCAATGTGTGGATCAGGAACATTAGCTATTGAAGCTGCTTTAATTGCTACCAATAGAGCACCTGGCTTATTAAGGACTAATTATGCATTTATGCACTTATTAGGGTACGAAAAAATGATGTACGACATTGTTCGCAAAGAGTTAGAAGAACAAGTAAAAATTTCGAGTACTATTAAAATAATTGCTTCAGATATCAGTAGTTCCGCAATCGCAACTGCAAAATTGAATGCTACAGCTGCTGGCGTTCTTGATTTAATACAATTTGAAGTAGGGGATTTTGAAAAAACCACAATACCACTAGAGCAAGAAGGGATTATCATGTTTAATCCAGAATACGGAGAGCGGTTAGGTGATGAAGCTGAATTGAGTAATACCTATGCTCGAATGGGCGATTTTTTAAAAAATAAATGCAAAGGATACACTGGATATATATTTACAGGGAATTTAGATTTAGCCAAAAAGATTCGATTAAAGCCTAGTAGAAGGATAGAATTTTATAATGCTACGATTGATTGTAGGCTTTTAGAGTACGAGTTGTATGCGGGCACCAAAAGAGTTTTGTAAATTAAATACAATAGATTTGCTGAAAAATTAGGGCAAATCCCTCTTTACAGTAAATATTTATGAGAAGAATCGCTAGTTACAGAAAATTATTAGGAGTGGATGAAACCGCTGAATTAAAGACATTAAAATCAGTTTATAGAAACCTAATGAAGGAATGGCATCCCGACAAATTCAATGATGACCATGCATTAAAGATTGAAGCCGAAGAAAAAAGCAAAAAAATAATAGAAGCTTACCATTTTTTGGTAAGTATTGCATCAGAAACAATTACTCAAACACTTCCAGAATATACCGAAACAATTACTAATTCGGTAATTGAAGACTTTGAATACAAATCTGAAGTTCTCACAATTCGTTTTGAAGACGGTAGCGAATACGAATATTACGGTGTTCCTAAAGGAATTTATGTAAAATTAGTAAATGCAGATACTCCTGGAAGATTTGCAAGAAGACATATTTTCAGCAATTATTTGTACAGAAGCACTTCTAAACAAGTAGCATCAGCTTAACGCTATTTCAGCATAAAGACATTAAAAAACCCTACAACTAATTAAATTGTAGGGTTTTTTGATATTTTGAAACAATGTGATCCGGATTGGATTCGAACCAATGACCTACTGCTTAGAAGGCAGTTGCTCTATCCAGCTGAGCTACCGAACCTTAATTGGAGGTGCAAAATAAAGGATTTTTTTTTACTAAATCAAACATGCTGGTAAAATGGTGAGATAAATATTAAAACAGTTTACTTTGCATTAAACGATTGCCTTCATGAGCTATAATTATTTGCCACTAGATAGCAAGCCATTGCAGTTTCAACAAATCAAGCATTTATTAGAATATAACCAATTGGTTTCTATCACTTTTGATGCCCATGAAAAAATCATGGCCTGTAGAGCATTTTTAGACCAAAAAATGAAAGAAACGGGTAAAATGTATTATGGTGTAAATACTGGATTTGGGTTTCTACAAAATGTACAAATCAGCCATGATCAAATAGAGCAATTACAATATAATCTGATTGTTTCGCATGCATGCGGATTGGGGGAAGAAGTGCCTAAAGAAATTATTAAACTCATGATGATGCTTAAAATTAAGCAGTTGAGTTATGGGTATAGTGGCGTTCAAATTAATACAGTCATCCGTTTAATGGATATGTATAACCAAGATATCTTACCTGTTATATATACCCAAGGTTCTCTAGGAGCTTCTGGTGATTTAGCCCCACTCAGTCATTTGAGTTTACCACTGCTTGGATTAGGTGAAGTATATTATCAGGGTAAAAAATGGCCAGCAAAAGAAGTATTAACAATAATGAATTGGGAGCCTATTCATTTGCAAAGTAAAGAAGGGCTTGCTTTAATAAATGGTACCCAATTTATGAATGCTTATGGATTGTATTGCTTAAAAAAAGCAGAACAATTATTAAAGATGGCCGATTTAATTGCAGCTTTATCTATTGAGGCATTTGATTGTTTATTAGAACCTTATCATCCTGCTATTCATCAAATCAGAGGGCATCAAGGGCAAATAGATACAGCTGCAGCACTACGTTGTTTTTTAGCTGGTAGTGAAATTGCCCAGCAACCCAAAAAACAAGTGCAAGACCCTTACTCGTTTAGATGTATACCACAAGTGCATGGAGCAAGCAAAGATGCGTTTAAACATGTGCTCAGCATATTTATGCAAGAAGTCAATTCGGTAACCGATAACCCCAATATTTTTCCGGATGAAGACCTAATTGTGAGTGGAGGTAATTTTCATGGGCAGCCATTAGCCATTAATTTAGACTATTTATGCATAGCCATGAGCGAGATTGCTAGTATTTCTGAAAGAAGAACGTACCAATTAATTTCAGGACAAAGAGGGTTACCCATGTTCTTGGTTAAAAATGCAGGATTAAATTCTGGTTTCATGATACCACAATACACTGCAGCAGGTATAGTAAGTGAAAATAAGCAATTATGTACCCCAGCCTCAGTAGATAGTATTTCGAGTAGCAACAACCAGGAAGACCATGTTAGTATGGGAGCTAACGCGGCAACAAAATGTTACAGATTAATGCAAAATGTAGAAAAAGTTTTAGGAATAGAACTATTAACTGCTGCGCAAGCGTTCGATTTTAGAAGGCCTGCAAAAACCTCCTTGGTGTTAGAAGCGTTAATGACACAATTTAGAAAACAAGTGCCATTTAACGATGCTGACAGAATTTTACATACTGACATGATAAATTCAATTAATTTTATCGCGGATTATACATTAAACAGTCCAACTGAACAATGAAAAAATTAACCTTATTCTTTTTATTATTAGTAGTTACAGTAGCAATTCATGCACAAAATATTGCACAGAAACTATCTGACAAAGTATCAGTGCAGTTCCCCACTAAACCTTCTGAAAAAACAATGAATGGGGCTACTATTTTTTATGCAACGGATAAAGATACTAGCAAAGGTTTTGGCGCATTGGTATTCGATTTAAGTGCTATGGGATTGATGGGTGACCCTATCGAAATGATGGGCGATTCTTTTTGGGATCAATTAAAAGCTGGCATGAGCAGTCAAATGGCGGGTGCTAGTATTAGCAAAGACCTTATCACTAAGTTTAAGGAAAAAAATAGCTTATATGTGGAAATTGATGGGGCTAACTCATCAGATGATAATTTGAAAGGTAAAAAAGCATTTGGTTATATCTTTTTTATAGGCCCAGTACTACACCAGGTTCTATTTTATTCAACCAATCCATCAGCAAAAGCGGCAGATGGACAGGCTTTTTTTGACAGTGTAGAAATTGGTAAATAATTCAACAAATAAATAGGGAATGAGCAGCGAAGAGAAAAGTTTGAATTTCATAGAAGAGATTATTGAAGCAGATTTGGCTAGTGGGAAACACCAAAGTATTACTACTCGATTTCCTCCTGAGCCAAATGGATATTTACATATTGGGCATGCCAAGAGTATTGTGCTAAATTTTGGATTGGCCAAAAAATATGGTGGATCAACCAATCTACGATTTGATGATACCAACCCGGTTACAGAAGACACTGAGTATGTAGAAAGCATCAAAAATGATGTAAAGTGGTTAGGGTTTGAGTGGGCTAATGAACTATATGCTTCCGATTATTTTGATCAGTTGTATGCAATGGCATTAAAACTGATTGATCTAGGTTTGGCTTATGTAGACGATAGTACGAGTGAAGAAATTGCTGCTCAAAAAGGAACACCTACCACTCCTGGAAAACGAAACCAATACGCAGACCGGACACCTGCTGAAAACAGAACTTTATTTGAAGAAATGAAGGCTGGAAAGTATCCCGATGGATCAAAAGTCGTTAGAGCGAAAATAGATATGGAGTCTCCCAATATGCTACTAAGAGATCCAATTATCTATAGAATCAAACATGCACACCATCATAGAACAGGAGACAAATGGTGCGTGTATCCAATGTATGATTTTGCACATGGACAAAGCGATTCAATCGAAAAAATTACGCATTCTATTTGTACCCTAGAATTTGTTCCGCATAGACCATTATACAATTGGTGTATTGAAAAATTAGAAACTTTTCCTTCTCAACAATATGAGTTTGCCCGTTTAAACATGACTTACACGGTGATGAGTAAACGTAAATTATTGCAATTGGTAAACGAACAAATGGTGAATGGTTGGGACGACCCTAGAATGAGTACCATTAGTGGTATGAGAAGAAGGGGATACCCAGCAGCAGCTATTAGAGAATTCTGTGATAGAATTGGGGTTGCAAAGAGAGACAATTTAATTGATGTAGGATTATTAGAGTTTTGTGTTAGAGAGGAATTGAATAAATCAGCGCTCAGAAGAATGGTCGTGTTTGATCCACTTAAAGTAATTATCACCAATTACGATAAACTGAGCGAAGATTTGACTAGTGAGAATAATCCTGAAGACCCTAATGGAGGTGTTAGAACGGTTCCTTTTAGCAAAGAAATTTGGATAGAGAAAGATGATTTCATGGAAATTCCTTCTAAAAAATATTTTCGTTTAGCACCAGGTCAAATGGTACGTTTAAAAAGTGCCTATATCATCAAATGCGAAGATGTTGTTAAAGATGAGTATGGAAATATAACTGCTGTGCATTGTATTTATATACCTGAAAGTAGAAGCGGTAATGACACATCAGGAATTCATGTAAAAGGAACTTTGCATTGGGTTAGCGCAGCGCATGCTATTCATGCAGAAGTAAGATTGTATGATCGATTATTTAAGGTGGAAGATGTTGCAAACGCTGAAGGTGATTTTAAAGATCATATTAATTCAGATTCCTTAACAATTTTATCCAATGCATACGCAGAGCCGGCTTTAGGGAATGATGCACCAGATCAAGCATTTCAATTTTTAAGAAAAGGATATTTTGTTCAAGACCAAGATAGCACTTCTAGCAAATTAGTTTTTAATAGAACAGTTACTTTGAAAGACTCTTGGGCAAAAGAAGTAAAGAAAGGTTAATAGTACTTTAATGGGTTCCTTCTTGCAGCAAAAACATAGTTTTTGATGTTTTTCCAGAAAGCTAAAATCATATAAATGATAATGGGCGATCCCATAGTTAAAAAAGAAATATAGATAAACCACATGCGAATTCTTGTGGATGCAATTCCAAGTCTTACACCAATGGAGGAACAAACCCCAAAAGCTTGTAATTCTAAAAATTCCCTTATTTTTTGCATGGTATGATTTGTTATTACTTTTAAAGGTAAGCACAAAATTATCAATATTGTGCATATTAATCTTGAATTGCATTTCAACCTAAGCGCGTTTTTTAGTAAATTTGTGCTACTTACGCAAAAGATTCATTTAATATAAAAATTACTTCTTTATGGCTTTTGACATTGACATGATAAAGAAAGTGTACGCAGAAATGCCTGCCAAAGTAGATAATGCAAGAAAAGCATTGGGTAGACCACTTACTTTATCTGAAAAAATCCTTTTTGCACATTTACATGCTGACCAAGCGCTTTCCAATTTTGAGAGAGGCAATAGCTATGTAGACTTTGCTCCAGACCGTGTTGCTATGCAAGACGCAACTGCTCAAATGGCATTGCTTCAGTTTATGCAAGCAGGACGCAAACAAGCAGCAGTTCCATCTACAGTGCATTGCGATCATTTGATCACTGCCAAAGATGAAGCCAAAAAAGACTTAGAAGTAGCTAATGCAGAAAGTAAAGAAGTGTACGATTTCTTAGCTTCAGTTTCTAATAAATATGGAATTGGATTCTGGAAACCAGGTGCAGGGATTATTCACCAGGTAGTACTTGAAAATTATGCTTTCCCAGGTGGGATGATGATTGGAACTGATTCTCATACTGTAAATGCTGGTGGATTAGGCATGATTGCAGTTGGTGTTGGTGGTGCTGATGCCTGCGATGTAATGGCAGGATTACCTTGGGAACTAAAATGGCCAAAATTAATTGGCGTTAAGTTGACTGGTAAATTAAGCGGTTGGACTGCTCCAAAAGACGTGATTTTAAAAGTGGCTGGAATATTAACAGTTAAAGGTGGAACAGGTGCCATTGTAGAATATTTTGGGGAAGGTGCAGTAGCAATGAGTTGTACGGGTAAAGGCACTATCTGTAATATGGGGGCTGAAATTGGTGCAACCACTTCAACATTTGGATACGACGATAGCATGAGCCGTTACTTGAAAGCTACTGGAAGAGAAGAAGTAGCCAATCTTGCTGATGGAATCCGAGCTTACTTAAATGCAGACGCAGAAGTATATGAATCTCCTGAAAAATACTTTGATCAGGTAATTGAAATAAACTTAAGCGAATTAGAACCACATTTAAACGGGCCATTTACGCCAGATTTAGCTACGCCTATTTCAAAAATGAAAGAAGCTGCTGCTGCAAATGGTTGGCCAACAAAAGTAGAAGTAGGTTTAATTGGTAGTTGTACCAATAGCTCTTATGAAGATATCAGCAGAGCAGTAAGTTTAGCGCGTCAAGCTGCTGAGAAAGGATTAAAGCCTAAAGCAGAATATACCATTACCCCAGGTAGTGAACAAGTTCGTTATACGATTGAGCGTGATGGATTCTTAGAAGTTTTTGATAAAATAGGTGCTACTGTATTTGCAAATGCATGTGGACCTTGTATTGGTATGTGGGATAGAGTAGGAGCTGAAAAACAAGAACGAAATACCATTGTACATAGTTTCAATAGAAACTTTGCTAAACGTGCTGATGGTAATCCTAATACCATGGCATTTGTTGCAAGTCCTGAGTTAGTTACTGCTTTGGCTATTGCAGGTGATCTTACTTTCAATCCATTAACGGATACCCTTACTAACGAAAATGGAGAGCAGGTAAAATTTGACGAGCCAACTGGTATGGAGCTACCTCCAAGAGGCTTTGCAGTTGAAGATGCAGGATATCAAGCACCAGCAGAAGACGGTAGTAACGTAAATGTACAAGTAGAACCTACTAGTAAACGTTTACAATTACTAGATCCATTTGCAGCTTGGGAAGGCACTGACCTAAAGGGATTAAAGCTGTTGATTAAAGCAAAGGGCAAGTGTACCACAGACCATATTTCTATGGCAGGCCCATGGTTAAAATTCCGTGGCCACTTAGACAATATCTCTAACAATATGTTGATTGGAGCGGTTAATTTCTTTAATGAAAAAACCGATAATGTAAAAAATCAGTTGACTGGCGAATACGGTCCTGTTCCTGCAACACAACGCGCTTATAAAGCAGCAGGTATTGGATCAATTGTAGTAGGTGATGAAAACTATGGTGAAGGTAGTTCTAGAGAGCACGCTGCAATGGAACCTCGTCATTTAGGTGTTCGTGCTATTTTGGTTAAGTCTTTTGCACGTATTCACGAAACCAACTTGAAGAAGCAAGGAATGTTGGCATTAACTTTTAATGACAAATCAGACTACGATAAAATTCAAGAAGATGATGTAATCAATATTGAAGGATTAACTTCATTTGCTCCTGAAACGCCTTTAACCATTGTTTTACAGCATAAAGATGGTTCTGAAGACAAAATTGTAGTGAATCATACTTACAATGCTCAGCAAATCGAATGGTTTAAAGCTGGTGGTGCATTGAATATTATTCGCAAGCAAGTTGCTGGATAATTAAAGCAATATTTGAAACACTAAATTCATATCAAGTCCTGCTGGATAAAACTAGCAGGACTTTTATTTTTTGAAGCATTAATTCATTTTTTCTGACAAGGTCACTTATCATATTATACCTGATTATTTTTGGTTCCTATATACTCTGGACTAGGCAACCAGACTATTTTGATGGAGAAAAATATCCTGCAACTATTCAATTGGTTAAAGACAGTGTTACCAATCAAATTGTTCCTAAAGCTTTTTATTCAATTGGTATAGATCAATATGCTATTGATGTAGCGTATCCATTATTGACTTACCAATCCAATGAAAAAGTAACAGTCATTTTTGAAACAGAGCACCCTTCAAAAGCGAGCGTATATCGATTTTGGGGCTATTGGTTACATTGGGAAGAACTGATAGGATCAATTATTGCAGCATTTGTATTATTTCAAATTGCAGTGTCTATTACTAATAATCCTACTGAAGCCGCAATGAAAGAACAAATGGATTATAACCCAGAAAAGAAAACCAAGTACGATTAAAGGGATTCAATAACTTAGCTCTTTATAATTTGTATATGAAAAAGAATATCCTTATTGCTCTATGTTTAATTACAATAGGATTAGCTTGTAATAATAACCCGTATAAAGCAACTAATAAAGTTTATAAAAAACAAGTAAAGAATTATTTAGCTACTATAGGATCAATCCCTGAGCAGTCAATCTTAAACGATACTATACCTCCATCACCTTATTGGGTGGGCACTACTAATTTTGGAATTCGGAAGCCCAGCTATGTAATTATTCATCATACAGCTCAACACTCTACTGATCAAACCTTAAAAACTTTCACGCTACCCAGAACAGCAGTGAGTGCACATTATGTGATTGGAAGTGATGGCAAAGTATTTCAAATGTTGAACGATTATTTCAGAGGCCAACATGCTGGCGTAAGCAGATGGGGTAATCAATTAGATATGAATTCAGCATCCATTGGCATTGAATTAGACAATAATGGATTTGAATATTTTGAGCAAGCTCAAATCAATAGCTTATTGGTAGTATTGGGTAGACTAAAAAAAGCGTACAATATTCCTACCTCCAATTTTATTGGACATGGTGATATTGCACCAACTAGAAAAAATGATCCCAATTGGAGATTCCCATGGAAACAATTAGCAGAAAAAGGATTTGGATTATGGTATGATGAAGTGCGAGACACTGTTCCCATGCATTTTAACCATATAACTGGATTAAGAATTGTAGGGTACGATATAAAAGATACGACAGCTGCAATTGTAGCATTTAAAAGACATTTTTTACAAGACACGACCAAAGGAATGACTCCTTATGGTAAAGAAATTTTGTTCAACCTTCAAAAGAAATATTTCTAATGGAGTAAACCATCGATTATGATAAGGAGATATCTGCTATTTGCACTGTTGATTTCGCATTTAGCATTTACTGAGGCAAGTGCACAGTTATTACCCAATATAGAAATAATCAATGCTTTAAAAGAGAGTGACAGCCATATTGAGAAAGGCAAATCACATGATGCATTGGTAAAACTTCATCAAGTATTACAAACTAAAGAATTAGTACAAGATCAAAGCATTCTATCGCACTTATACAATAATTTGGCCATCGTCCTTGCACGCTATAATAATTTTACTGCGGCTATGGCATGCTTCTATAAAGCAGGATCCATTGAAACTAAGTTTAATTCAACAAAAAGAGGTAAGCGTTATTTATCGTTCTTTAGTACCAATACGAATTACGAAAATAAAATCAAAGAAGATATCGTAAATGACGATATCCTAGAATTGATGGTTCAAGATCAAATTAATCAAAAGGAACTTGAAAGAACGGAGGAATTTGAATCGGAAAGAATTAAACCAGAAACAATTGTAGAAGCTTTTTTAGATCAAAAAGAAGCAACCCATTATGCACTAGCACTGCTAATTAAGCAACCCATTCCTGGTCAAAAAAATACGAATACCGGGTTGGGCGAAGTGGGACATTCTTTTATTTCATTAATCAAATACAATAAAGATCAATCGGCCGTATGCAAATCTTTTGGATTTTATCCTGAAGAGGGGCAATTGATTCCTGTAAATCCGATTGTACCAACCGCCCTCTCAGTAATTAAAGACGATGCTTATCATAATTGGGATCAATTGTTGGGTAAGTTTGTTTCTAAAGAACAATTTGAAACCATTCTAGAATATATTGATCATAATATATCGAATGAATATCATTTAAGCCACTATAATTGCTCAGATTTTGCCTTAAAAATTGCTCAGATTGGCAATATTAAGATTGACAATACAGTTGGAAAGTGGCCTTTAGGTAAAGGGGATAATCCAGGCTATATTGGTCAAAGTATATTAGGGGGGAAATACGTTAATCTTGATACAAAATCCAAAGAAGGCCTTTTTACCTGTTCTAATAATTTGTTTACAAAAACAAAGAAGTAAGGTTTTTTTGCACAACATCGCACATCCTAACGCTTGTTAGCTTATTTTTGCGCCATAAAATTTTATAATCATGCATTTCCAGTTGAGCGAAGAACATTTGATGATACAGAAAGCGGCAAGAGATTTTGCCCAAAATGAGTGTAAACCAGGTGTTATTGAAAGAGACGAGCACCAAAAATATCCATATGAGCAGGTGATGAAATTGGCCGAATTAGGTTTTATGGGTATGATGGTTAGTCCAGATTATGGTGGTGCAGGAATGGATACATTGAGCTATGTATTAGCTATGGAAGAAATTAGCAAAGTGGATGCGAGTACGAGTGTAAGTATGAGCGTAAATAATAGCCTAGTATGTTGGGGATTAGAAACTTTTGGCAACGAAGATCAAAAGAAAAAATATTTAACTCCTTTAGCGCAAGGTAGAAAAGACAAAGAATTATATATTGGTGCATTTTTATTGAGTGAACCAGAAGCGGGTAGTGATGCTACCAGTCAACAAACTACTGCTGAAGATAAAGGAGATCATTATTTATTAAACGGAACTAAGAATTGGATTACCAATGGTTCTTCAGCTTCTGTATACTTAGTAATTGCTCAAACTGATCCTGCAAAAGGAAGCAAAGGAATCAACGCATTTATCGTTGAAAAAAACTGGGCTGGTGTAACAGTTGCTGCAAAAGAAAATAAATTAGGAATCAGGGGTAGCGATACACATACCATTTTGTTTAATGATGTAATTGTTCCTAAAGAGAATAGGATAGGGGAAGATGGTTTCGGTTTCAAATTTGCTATGAAAACTTTGGCGGGTGGTAGAATAGGTATTGCCTCTCAAGCATTAGGTATTGCCAGTGGAGCATATGAGCTAGCATTGGCTTACAGTAAGCAGAGAAAGGCTTTTGGAAAAGAAATCATGCACCATCAAGCTATTCAATTTAAGTTAGCTGATATGGCAACTAAAATAGAAGCTGCGCGTTTACTTTGTTTAAAAGCTGCATGGGAAAAAGACAATGGACTTGATTACACGTTAAGCTCTTCTATGGCTAAAGTATTTGCTAGTGAAGCGGCCATGTGGATATCTACAGAAGCTGTTCAAATTCATGGTGGATATGGATTTGTTAAAGAATACCATGTTGAGCGTTTAATGCGTGATGCAAAAATCACTCAGATTTATGAAGGTACTAGTGAGGTTCAAAGAATTGTGATTAGTAGAAGTATACTAAAATAGTTGCCTTTTAAATTTAAACCTTAAAATGCCGATAAATACAACAGCTTATCAACAAATAACAAATGAACTGTCAAGTACTAACACTACACTTGTTGCAGTAAGTAAAACAAAACCCAATGAAGATTTAATTTCATTATACGAATTAGGTCAAAGGGATTTTGGAGAAAACTATGTTCAAGAATTGGTAGACAAAGCTGCGGCTTTACCCAAAGACATTCGCTGGCATTTTATTGGACATCTTCAAAGCAATAAAGTAAAATACATTGCACCATTTGTTTATTTAATACATGGAGTAGATAGTTTGAAATTATTACAAGAAATCAATAAACAAGCAATCAAAAACAATCGAGTAATTGATTGCTTGTTACAAATTCATATTGCAGAAGAAGAAACCAAATTTGGATTAGATGAAACTGAGTTGGGTCAAATAATTACTCAAATTGACCAATTACCCAATGTGAGAATCTGTGGCTTAATGGGTATGGCTTCTTTTAGCGAGGATCAACATAAAGTTCGTAATGAATTCAACTATTTAAATAGTTTATTCACCCAATATAAATCTTGGTTCTTAGCACATACAGGCAAAGCACGCATCTTATCAATGGGTATGAGTGGAGACTAT
>QLAH01000394.1_pt1 | contig 24553 bp, 32 predicted proteins | sample 4693081 | NCBI WGS metagenome assembly QLAH01 (sample SAMN09425401, study PRJNA476045) | Lake water metagenome, whole genome shotgun sequencing project. | reverse complement strand
ACCAGGAACTGGGGTTCTCAGGCGAATATTGCCCCCATCCACGCTTAAGGCCTGGACGGGCTGTGGGCTGTGCGTGTCAGGCATCTCGCTGCGCAACACCATTCTCTGGAGGGTACTGTGACCCACCTTTAGACCCATCATCAGCTCAATAGTCCGTTCCGCTTCCTGGAAGGAGGATTGAGCACTGGCTGAGAGGCAACACTTTTCCATCACCGGACTCACCTGAGTTCTGGGCTTCAAGCCTAGCTGCTTCGCCCTCCGGCTTTTCACCTTGACTGGGCCAAGGCAGGTTTTTACTTGTCGCCATTTCCCGGTCTGGCTTTCGGCTCCGTCTGACAAAAAAATTCCCCAATTTCGGGGCCAACGGTTTCGACCATGTGTTGGCGGGCGGCTAGCTCGATGCTCTCAAAGTCTTGCAGTTGCGCCTCTGGTGTGTCGTCTTTGAGGAGCTTGGCCACTTCTCTGAGGTGGTATTTGAGTTTTCGTTGTTGGGCTGAGTCCATGGTTCTGTTTCTTTCCACTCTCTCATCCTCGTCAACCCCGAGTATTTATACTTACGCCATAAGTGGGATGCTCCCTTAGCGGAAGAAAATTGAAAATTGAAAATATTCGTGGATGATGATATTCCTCATATCGCGCATGTCGTTCCAGGGTATTTCAGGGTGGGTGGATTCTAGCTCCGGGGGTATGGTGCGGGCGGCTTCGCCAATGATGGCGAGGGTATATAGGACGGCTCCGATTGTTTTGCGGTCCTTCTGAAAGTCTTCAAAAGTTAGTTCTTCTGTGAAGGATTGGATTTCTGAGATGGCAGATAGAATGTCTCGGATGCGATTCTACCAATGTCTAGAAGGCACGGATCACCTCCTGGCTCATAGCTTCTTGCAAGTAGGGTTTGAGAGAGTCGGGGCTGCCTAGGTCTACGGGGCTGCCTAGGATTTCTTCTAGGTAGCGTTTTAGGCGAACAAAGGTAAATAGACCGACTGGACGATCAAATTCTACCAATAGATCAACGTCGCTATCGGGTCTTGCTTCATCTCTGGCGACTGAACCGAAAAGCATTAGAGAGCTAACACCAAAGTCTTTGAGTGACTTCTGGTGGTTTGTTAGTACCGTTATGGCTTCTTGTCGTTTCATCACGGAACCTAAAGGTTGATAACTCTCCTGACCTCAGCTTCTTTGCCAATAATTTCTATGCCGTTGTAGAAGAGGGGCTGGTTATGGGATGTGGGCAGTGTGGTGGGCAGTGCCCACCCTACTTGCTAAAAGGATTGACGATTTTTAAGCCATCAATGTTTGAATATCCGAAGTCTTCTGTATAAAGTATTTCAGCGTGTGCTTCTAGGCAGGCTGCAACTATCATGGAATCCCAATGAGATAAACTAAAGCGATTCATTAGGTCTTCGGCACGGTCAATGATGGCCCAACTTGGTAAGGCAGTAATCCAAACCTGTTGTAAGGCTCGAATGTATTGATAGGCTTGCGCTCTGTCATATCCTAAGGGTTCAAGTTTGCGGCTAGCAGCTAGGTATTCACAGGCAACCTGCCAAATCAAAATTCCATCTGTTAGGCTGGCCACTAAAGATGCAGCGATGGCTTGCTTGCTCGGATCACGCGGATCGCTGACGTAAATTAGGATGTTAGTGTCAACGGCGTTCATGCAGCATATCTCGCGTAAGTCGGGGGGCGTTGGCAGGAATAGGATTTTGTTGCATTTGCTGAACAAGTTGTGCCAGAAAGTCTTGTTTAGCTGCAATATCAGTAATTGTGGGAGGGATAAACTGACTAGAGTCTTCCTGCCGAAATTCTAATTTTAGAGTTTGTTGTAGTTCTTCTGCTTCTGCGTCGCTTAAGATTCCGGCGAACTTGGCTAGGGGATGATTTTGACGAATGGCTTTGACACGATGCAAAAAGTCCAACATGATGAGGACTAAATCATCGGGTGCTTGTTCGAGTTCCTGGATGAGCTGTTCTCGGTTTGTCATGGGTAAGCCTCTGTCAGCGATATTAAAGAAGGTTAAAAAGTGAAACCAAAAGCCTCTTTTCTAGCTTCTTCGCCAATAATTTCTATGCCGTTGTAGAAAAGGGGCTGGTGATGGGATGTGGGTGGTGTGGTGGCGGTACCCGCCCTGCTTGCTAGCTTGCTATAGCCTGAGACAAGGAACTTGCTATGTAATAGCTTAGCTCTACAGGGACTGCGTTACCAATTTGCCGCATGGATTCTGTCCAGGCTCCGGTAATCCTGTAATTATCGGGAAAGGTTTGGAGGCGCTTGGCTTCAAGGGTTGTGAAATAGCGTATCTTGCTGTCTTGGTAGCGAATCATGTTTTCTCCGCCAGGAACGCCATGATCTCCGGCTTTGAGGGTTTTGGATGGCATATCGATGTAGCTTCCGGTATGGCCTGGATAGGCTCTAGCTCCTTCTCTCAGGATATGTTCAGTATCAAAACTGCCTTCAAGGTCGGGTTCTGGAAGATCGCTAAGTTGATCTCGGACAGTTTGCCAAGGTTTTAGGGGAGGTGCAAATAGAGCAGGTTGTTGAGTAAGTTGCTGAATGCGTTGTTGAGTCTTTGTATCTAGGAGTTCGATGCTGGATGGCTTAATACCATGTTGCTCCCAATAGTCGCCGCTGACAAATTGTGCCCATAGTAGGGAATCTAAGGAGTGGGACTCTTTTGGGAAAGACCAGGCAACATTTAGGTCTTCTCTAATGCCGATGATAAAGACTCGTTCACGACGTTGGGGAATGCCGTAGTTGGCGGCATCTAGAAGACGAAAAATAACGTTGTATTTTACCCCATTATACTTTCCTGAGGTATGGATTCTTTCTAGCCTGATGAGGTGATCTTGCCAGAATTCTGATTCTTTACAAGAAACTTCAGGGTAGGTCAGTCTTAGAAGGATGTATTCAAAATAGTTGCTAAAGGATTTGCGGAGAAGTCCTTTAACGTTTTCAAAAATGAAGGCTCTGGGTGTACAAATGCTAATTGCTTTGCAGGCATAGGGAAACATGTCTCGTTGGTCGGTATTTCCATTGTGCTTTCCACCGATAGAAAAAGGTTGGCAGGGTGGGCCACCGGAGATAATGTCGATATGACCAAACTGATTAAAGTCAAAGAATCTAATATCTATATTATGAATGAGTTGGCTAGGATAGTTTTTGGCTAGCGTTTGACAGGCGTTTTTATTGATTTCAACCAGAGCTTTGTGCTGGATGCCAGCCATTTCTAAGCCCTTAGCGAGGCCTCCAGCTCCTGCAAATAATTCTAGGCAAGATAATTTAGACATTTTCTTCACTGTTCAATCTAGACATGAAAGTTTCAATGTTTTTTAGCAAGTCTTCTCGATTTGCATGAATGCCTTGGCACTTTTCTGCCCAAGGACGACCAGGATGACAAACATCCCAGTCTGATTTGGCTTGTTCGTATCGGCCTTTGCCGGGGTCATGATTACCAAAGCCGTCAATTAGGGTGTTCCAGATGGGTTGATAGGCTCTAATCAGAGCAGCTTCTACGGTGCCGATTAGGTCGCTTTCTTTGGCTTCGAGGATCATGAAGCGACAGAAGAAATCTGCTTTGTTTAGGTTTTGGGCCTGATCGATGCTGCGGCTATGTTCGTTAAGGCGACTGTTTAGCTCGTAGCTGCGGGTCTCGAATGCGGGTTGTCTCGCTTGTCGCCAGCCTTTGGGGACGGCTTTTCCGACATAGATGGGTATATTAAAGGCGGTTCTATTCATCGTATGAAATCTGGAATAGATGCCGGATTTAGCGATGCAGTATAGGGCATAAATACCTGTGCCATGAAAGCGTTCTGGGACAGGGAGAGGATGGACAGGTGTGCCGTTGAAGAAGCGGATGGTGTCTTTTATGATTTCATCAAAGTCTGGAGAAGTATAGACGTGCTGGGAGCGGTCAAATAGATTCATAAATTAGGTTTTAGCGCTTTGCCGATAATTTCCTAGGCCGTTGTAGAAAGGGGCTGGTGATGGGATGTGGGTGGTGTGGTGGGCAGTGACTATCCTGCTTACTAAGCCATATTTGACAGTGCGACAAAATCAGTAGCGTTGACGATTTCAATAGAACCATATCTTGCTATGGATAGAAGGTGTTTATCTCCAGTGACAATGTGGGTTGCATTACCAACAACGGCGCATTCAATAACCATATCGTCATCTGGATCGGCCTCAACGACTTTTAGGGTTTTTGATATTTTGATTACTCGAGAGAAGCTAGCAACTTCTTCAACAGCGGCTTGTGTCATTTCTTGAGAGAACTTAAACTTGACAATCAGTTTCTCAGCGAACTCGTCTAAAATTTCCTGGCAGGTGATGGACTCGATTTTGCCAATTTTGGCAAGGGCTAGGCAGCGAAATGGGTTACTCCTTGTGGACAGCAGGGCTGAGATCAAGATGTTGGTATCGAAAACAGCAGTATATCGCACTAGTTTTCATGCACTAACTGGTTAATAAAAGTTTCTCGCTCGTCTTCGGTCATGGTGTCCCAGTTGTGGCCGCGTTCTTGGGCTACGTGACGGGCTTTGTCTTCGCCATATTTCGATAACGAGTCCCAGGATGGCCATTGTTGAAGCAGCAAGAACTGAAATACTTCGGTTTGCTGCTCAACGGGTAGCTGTTTGACCAGTTCTACAACTTGCTCGTTGGTGAGTGTGACGATAGGCATTGCTTACCTCATAGGCGTAATGAATAGAGGTTTATCTAGATTTTAACTCAGATAGTCTTGCCAATAATTTCTATGCCGTTGTAGAAAAGGAGCTGGTGATGGGATGTGTGTAGTGTGATGAGCAGTGCCTACTTACCTACTCTCTGAATCATCTAACAGTTTCCTCAAAGGATGTTCTAGATTATTGATATCCTCCTGGATTGTTTGCCAGACAATGGAGAGATTTACCTGAAAATATTCGTGGATGATGATATTCCTCATGTCGCGCATGTCGTTCCAGGGTATTTCAGGGTGGGTGGATTCTAGCTCCGGGGGGATGGTGCGTGCAACTTCGCCAATGATGGCAAGAGTATAGAGTACGGCTCCGATTGTTTTGCGGTCGTTCTGAAAGTCTTCAAAAGTTAGCCCTTCCGTGAAGGATTGGATTTCTGAGATGGCAGATAAAATATCTTGAATACGATTTTGCCAACGTCTAGAAGGCACGGATCACCTCCTGGCTCACAGCTTCTTGCAAGTAGGGTTTGAGGGAATCGGGAGTACCGAGATCTACGGGGCTACCTAGGATTTCTTCTAGGTAGCGTTTGAGGCGAACAAAGGTAAATAGGCCGACTGGACGATCAAATTCTACCAATAGGTCAACGTCGCTATCGGGTCTTGCCTCATCTCTGGCGACTGAACCGAAAAGCATTAGGGATCTAACACCAAAATCTTTGAGTGCTGTTTGGTGATTTGTTAGTACCGTTATGGCTTCTTGTCGTTTCATCACGGAACCTAAAGGTTGATAACTCTCCTGACCTCAGCTTCTTTGCCAATAATTTCTATGTCGTTGTAGAAAAGGGGCTGGTGATGGAGCGTTTAGGTAGTGCCGTTAGATTGAGGGTTGACGTTGGATCAGCCATCGTTGGAATGAGGTTTGGCTTTCCCCGGAGGGTTGACCTAAAATAATATTTTTCAGGCTGATGTCTTCGTCAAGTTGGGGCCAGTGGATTCCTGAACCGTTGCTGATGAGTCGCCAGGTTTGACGTTCTTCGAGGGAACCGTGGAGGAGACGGGGATACCAGGCTAGGGGCACGGTAATGGTGCGACCATCGGATAGATCGACGGATAGGGAGTCGTCTGTAATTTCAATGGTTTGAATGACGGGCAGATCGATTAAATCAATGGTTAAAGAAGTCATGCCAGCCCTCTAGTAGTTGTTCTTGGTGTTCTTCGACTAGCTTTTGAATGCGATTTATCTCTTTGCGGTTAAAGCCTTTATTGGATTGGATGCGAACTGGGCTGAGCCAAAATTTAGCTTCGTCTTGATCTCGTTCGATATGGATATGGGGTGGTTCATCGCGGTCTCCGGCGTAGCAGAAAAAACGATAGGGGCCAACGGTTAAAAGAGTAGGCATTTTGCGGAATAGATAGTCGTATACCTCATAAAATATTGCAACTCGTCACTTTCTAATCTCCGGCCTATGGTTTCTTGCTAGAGATGGCGGTGAATAGCTGAATTAAGCTTAGTAAATTAATATCGCGCCAGTTGATTGCAACGGTGCTTTTGATTTGTAGCTCACCCTGCTGAAGGACAAGGTTTAGGGCTGAACCGTCCTGGATATTGTGAAAGAGGGCATCGACTAGACGGAGCTGGTCTTTGGGGAGGGTGTAGTAAACCAGATCGCCCTCTAATCTGACACCTTCGGGTAGCGCTTGGCCGGGAATATAGCCACCGAGAAAGGTACTCCATCCGGCGATGAGGGTGCGATACATGAATGAAGATGATTCAACTTGGGGCTTTTGGAGAAGGCGTAGCTGCCCTTCAACAAAATCGCCTTTAATACAGATTTTTTCGGGGGTGAAGTGAATTTTGGCTTTAATTTGGTTTTGCTCGATAGTAGCCAGTAACCCCTGTTGAGGATCCGGTTCTAGGGCGGTGAGTTGGTCTACTCGCTGGATGGTCTTTTGACAAAGTAACTCAACCGTCTTGGCTTTTAGGGTTAGTGCGTGGGCTGGTGGATCAACCATGATGTAGTCTTCCACCTGTTTCTGGAGCAGCTTACCAGAGTTTTGGGCTGCTTTTCCAAGCTGATCAAAGATTTTCATGCAAACAAGCCTCCCTAATAATTATCGAGCTAATATGAAAACAAGAAAAATAAAGGCGGAAAATAAAACACCTGCCCCTAAATAAATTCTAATTGAAGGAGATGGGAAGATAGGTTTTTTGATTCCTCTAGTAATACGCTTTCCCATATCACCTCCCCCTTCTTGAATACTCTCCATTTTGTCTTTTCTAGGGTCTTTAATGGGTTTACGCTCGGAGTTATCATTAGGTCGTAGGATAAAGGCATTAAGAATGCCTTTATCATGAAGCTTTTCCTTTAAGGATGGAAGAGATTTTTCTGAAGTTGCATTTAGCAATGCAGCTACTCCAGGCTCACCATTTAAGATTTGATTTGCTAAGGATAGCCACTTCTCACAGTTATCATCAAATTCTAGTCTACCCCACCATATACCCTCTTCATCCTGATCGCTTGGTTCAGAGTAAGGAATTGAATTGACTAAGCTGGCTACTTTCTGACTTATTTGATTTTGACATTCTCCATCACTTCTCAGTGCATCTTCAATATATTGCTCTAGGAAATCACTATCTAGACGTTCTCCTAAAGCATTGCTCTTGTCACGGCAGTCATCAAGGAACTGTTTTACTAGCCGGAAATTTTCGCTGCTCTCGCCTTTTCCAATTTTAGCTACGAGCGTGTAGCGAATTATTGTGTTCACCCGATCACGGCGGTTGGAAGGAATGCCACTTAAGTACAGCCTACATTCCTCATCAGCCAACTGCTCAAGAATGATTGTTCTATCCTCGAACAATGTATAGTCTACATAGCGACGCCACCATTCACTAGATGGAGCCTTGTAGAGGAAGCGATAATCGATAGTCTTTCCCCTGGTCTGAAGATAAAATTCTGTACTCATGATTTTAACTAATCAATAATTTTCTTGCGATTGCTTTTGACCGAAACCGTGCTAATTTTTTCAAGCGCTTCACGAATCGCTTTGTTCTCTCCAGTGGCCCAGCGCAGAAAACTAGCAACTATGCCACGTTTTTCTTTCTGTTCCTGCCCAATGATATGCTTGCAAATTGCTTGCAGTATGGCATCTGCACCATAGGGTCTAAATTCGCCGTTGGTATAGCTTCTGACGATATACTGCGCATCTAAGTATTTCTTGCCAACTTCATACTCATCATCGACCCATTTAGCTTTCTTTAACTCTACTGAACCGATGGTGTCTACCGGGTAGTATTCCACTTTGATGAGGCTAGAATCATTGACTTCTTGACGAACATTTTTAATGACATCTCTATAGAATTTCTGTGCAACTACATCAAATAGATCATCTGCTCGATCTTGTAAGCCTCCGTTATCATTAAAGTAGTTTTCGCATTTAACTGGAGCAAGTATTAGTAAGCCTGGATCTTCTTGATCTCGCCTAAATCTAGTCCATGTTTGCGCTATGGTGGCTACGTCTTCTATGGCTAATCCTCGAAAGGCTTGCCGGAAGTCGTCTTTAGTTAAGCTTTCCATCAGCATAGATGCATCAATGGGGATGATTAAAATTTCGCTATCATGCATCCATTCTTTGCATATTTCCCATGATTCTCTTCGTCCTGAAAAGTCATCTAAATCCATTAAGCCACCTGGATAATCTAGAATTCCGAGTCGAACTTTTGTTTTTCCAGGCAATGATTGCTTCAGTTTTTGTCTCCTAATGACTCTCATGTCAAGGAAGTAGTTGACAATTTCGGCTGAACCCTCAACAGATCCAGGATTAAATTCTCCAGCCATTAAAGAAGCCTTAAGTTGCTCTTTGTATCTATTGATACGCTTCTGTGTTTTATCGTCACCTGGCTCCATTAATATATTGGTGCCAGATAATAGTGATTGCGACTCTTGAAGAATGGCAGTAATTAGGGATGTCTTGCCAACTCGCGTTGGCCCAATCATTGCGATCTTATAGTCAAACGTGTTCTGGTCAGTCATTGGAACGTATTACCTTATGCTTGAGCGATGAGTTTCTGTAGATTTTGAATGGCGCGGCTTACACCTGCAATTTTGGCATTGTTGGTATCAATTGACTGGAACTCTTCGGGCCAAATTTCATCACGGTAGGATCGTCCTAGCCGACCAAACTCCCATTTAGACTCTTTGGAACGAATGAGACTGTCTAAAAACTGCTCTGCCGCTGCATGAAAGACTTTCATCGCCAAGTTGGCTTCTTTAATGAGAGACTGCTGAATCTCAAAAGAGGCTTTGTTAGCGAGGTTTGAAATCTGATTAAGGGCTACCTCTGTACCCTGTTTAGAGACCTCAGCATTTACCGTAGAAAGGATGGCTCCATTCCTAGGATCTTTAACCTCATAGTTCAGAAAGTCAATTTTCTCCCTAACAAGGGGGTGGAAGTGACTGCGATAGCCTATCTTGAGAGATAACAAATCTTGCACAGCTTGCTTAAGTACCTCACAAGGCTCTTCTGCGCTGTCCAAGCAATGATAGAACGTTTCAAGAGCAGCCTTTCCTGATTGATCCTCTAGTAGCCTTCCTGTTTCTTTAACCAGTACATTAGATATTTCTGCCCAGAGTTGATCGACTTGCTCATTAAAGTGCAGATCAACTTTTGCATATTGTTCACTAATGTTTACTCGTGCATAGTTGATCTCGTCAACTGCTAGTCCTGCAACGTTATTATCCCGTTGCATTCGCTTGAACGATTTTTCAATCCACTGATCCTTACCTTCCCCTAAACCATCATCAATCCACTCTTCTACCTCATCAGCAATCTTCCTGATAATGTTGACTAATTCAGAATCTTCTTTCTTGGCCCTAGCCTTACCGTATAGATCGTCCACAATCTCATAAAGACCAGCGGCAATATCCATATGCAAGTCATCCACTTTGTGATTTAGCCTGTGGTCTAAACCAGCCACCGGAGGCGCATATTGCCTAACCGCTCCTTGAAGATCGCTCAATTCAGCTTGGATATTGTTGATTGCCGTCGCCAATGCTTGACAAGCTGCATCAATCACCTCGCCATCCATATGCTGCAATCGACTGGCAAGATGTTCTAAGCAGGGTGACAAAAGATTTTGGCGAACATTATCCGCATCCTTGGCATTACAGGTAATCACCTGATAATGTTTTCCATCAATCCCTTCATTGACATTACTACGAATATTGGTCAGGAGAGCCTTGGAAAGGGATGGATTAGAGTTATCATCATTGCTAACAATAAAAACAAAGTCTCCCCTTCGAGAAATTGCCCCACGGGCCTTATCTAAAAGGTCAGCCGCCTTAGCATCCTCTTCTTTCCAGAAGGCAGCTAACGGACTCGGACGTTTAATCAGAAGGACTAAATCAACCTCATTTTTTAGTCCATCAACATGACGTTCTTCTGCTTTCGCATCTAGTTCTCCCAGTCCTGGAAGATCAATGATGTTTAAGTCTGCAACCTCGTTTTCAGGAAAGCCACATTCAATCAGCGCATTTTGAACAGCTAAATACAGCCGAGAACAAGCAACATTATTTTCTTCTTCTGCTAGGGTTGGGTAGGCGACCCAAGACCGCAACCCTTCTAGAGAGACAGTTTTAGTGCCGCCTTGAAGTTCCTTTTCGTAGGATGGCAAGGAAGCCTGCATCGCTCTTAACCGACTGAGAAGGCCATTCTGACTGGTGGTTAGTTCTGGAAGCGCGTCAGACGTTCGTGACGGATTGGCATAATCAAACCTCCGAAATTCCTCTAGGGTGTATGGAGTTGAGACTAGCTGAATAGCTTTGTGGTACGGGACTAAAATTTGCTCTCGAAACGTATCGAACGTATGCATAGCCAGCGTTGCCCGCTGGTGGGTTGTGGAATGACGAAGCTGACTACGGACAGCCGTTACAGGAATGCCATCACCTGTAGGAATTTGATCATCCGTTAAGCCTGAGATTGTTTGTAACAGGGTACTTTTCCCAACACGGGCCTGCCCACTGACACCAATGTTGATGGTTTTCCTGAGCAAACGATTTTGAGCAATCTCTAACTCTTGCAAAGACGTTGTAATACTGGCTTGTAGTGGCAGTTTTTTGAACTCATGAATGTGTTCCTTCAACTGCTCTATAACATGGGGATGCCCTTCTAATTTGGTTAATGCTCTGTCTAGGGCGTTCAGGCCATCCCGAATTTCTTCAGCCTTACGGATTTTGCCTTGGATACGTGGCAACTGCTGAGCGCGTAAGTTAATAACGTCTTGAATTCGACTGCTGAGTGATTGTGTCATTGTGAGAGTTGAACGAATGAACTGGATATTTGGGTATGTGGGATGTCCCTACACTTCATGATGGCGATGCAGTAGCGTATAGCTCCAACCATTATTCATAGCGTTTTTTCTTTGATTTGATTATCTTGAGAACATCATCATGGCGCTGACCTTCGATGATATCTTTGAGGTGAACTTGCCCATTAATATATTGAACATGGATTCGCCAGCCTGAGATTTTATCAATATCTGCTCGATAGATAGACTGTTTTACCCCTGTAACTTTATGCAGCCTTGTTTTGGGAAAGTTTTTAGTTCTGCGACATTCGCTATCTTCAAGTTCCGCTAAGGCTTCAAGGAAGGCAATTTTTAGACGGTTGTCTGGCAGAATTTTCATGGCCTGATGAATAATTCCATACTCATCCAAGAGCGGTAGTGTTTGTGCCATACAGTGACTTACGATATCTGGGCTGGTTTCCGATGGCGATGGGAAATTTCCTGATAAAGAACCTTTGCTATGTCCTGGTATGACGTTTCAACATCTTCACGATCAACGACTCGAAAAAGATTAAGAATGACTTGATCAAAGACAGGATCTTCATCGACAGCTAAGATGATTCTTAACTGATCAACAGCCTTTAAAACATAAAGAGACGAGTCATAGCCATTCAAATCTAATGACACGCTTGGCTGATGGAGTTTCTTATAGGCACTAGAACCATTCTCTGGAAACAGGTTAGCAAAGTCGTTGATTGTTTGGATGACGGCTTTCCGGTTGTCTTGACTTAATTGATCAAGATCCTGCTCAAAATGTTTGGTTGATTCAATTAAAATATCCACGTTGTAACCCGCCTATGGAGAATGCTGGCCTACGGATAACCTTAGCGTAGCAATAAAAACTTTCCTTGCCAGAGATTCTAGCAAGAATTTTAATACACACTCTATAGACGCTATCCCTCTGCTGGCGGGGATCTGAGCATGGAAATCCCATCTCAGATCCTCTTATGACGAATAAGCCGTTTTTTCAAATACCCTACCGATACACCTCCCGAATGACACCACCATCAGCGGCGACGAGTTGTACATGGAGGGGCATTTGTCCGGCGGCGTGGGTGGAGCAGGAGAGGCAGGGGTCGTAGCAGCGGATTCCGGCTTCGACGCGGTTGAGGAAGCCTTCGGGGATGTCTTCGCTGTGGATGTAGTGTTTGGCGATTTGGGTGACGGTTTTGTTCATGGCCAGGTTGTTTTGGCCCGTGGCGATGATCAGGTTCACCTTTTGGACGAGGCCGTTGTCGTCTACTTTGTAGTGGTGGAAGAGGGTGCCACGGGGGGCTTCGCTGACGCCGACCGCTTCTAGGGCATTCACTCCGGCGTGGGAGCGGACGCGGGTGGAGAGGATATCGGGGTCATCCATGAGGATTTGGATGTGCTCTAGGCAGGCGAGGATTTCGACCAGGCGGGCGTAGTGGTAGAGGAAGGAGGAGGTGGGTACGCCGCCCGCGTAGTCGCGCAGGTTTTGCAGTTCGGCGTCGGCTTGGGGGGTGCCGATGCGGTCGCAGACGTTGAGCCGTGCCAGGGGGCCGACTCGGTAGATGCCGTCGGGGTAGCCCATGGGCTTGTAGTAGGGAAACTTCAGGTAAGACCAGCTTTCCACCGCTTCGCCGAGGAAGTCTTGGTAGTCGTCTTCGCTCAGGCCATCGGCGACGATATTGCCGCTGCTGTCGGAGAAGCGCAGGTGGCCGTCGTAGTGTTCCCAACGGCCATCTTTGCCGACCAGGCCCATGAACAGGGAGGGAAATTCGCCAAAAATATCCACTTCTTCCTTCATCGGGCCAGTAATCAAGCCTTTGAAGATATCCAGGGCTTTGCCAATGGTGGCGAAGGATTCGGGCAGGCGGTCTACAATCCAGGCGCGGCCTTCTTCGCTGAGGGGTTCGCGCACACCACCGGGCACCGTCCAGGCGGCGTGGATTTTGCGGCCACCGAGGATTTCGATTACCTTTTGGCCAAACTGGCGCAGGCGAATTCCGGCGCGGGCCAGGTCGGGGTCGGCGGCGATTAGACCAAAGACGTTGCGTTTGGCGGGGTCGCTATCCCAACCCAGCAAAAAGTCGGGGCTGCTGAGGTGGAAGAAGGACAGGGCGTGGGACTGGGTGAGCTGGCCCAGGTTCATCAGGCGGCGCAGTTTGTCGGCGGTTTCGGGGATTTTCACCGCTAGGATTTTGTCCCCGGTTTTGGCGGAGCAAATCAGGTGGCTGACGGGGCAAATGCCGCAGATGCGGGCGGTGATGCCTGCCATTTCGGTGTAGGGACGGCCCTCGCAGAATTTTTCAAACCCCCGATATTCCACCACATGGAACTGGGCATTGGAGACGTTGCCTGCATCATCCAAGAAGACCGAAATTTTGGCGTGGCCTTCGATGCGGGTGACGGGGTCGATAACTACAGTTTTTGCCATGGTGGGGTCTCCGGGGAGGGTGAAAGGTGGGTTGTGGCCCTGACTCTGTGGGCCAGATCCTCGGAAGCCCTCACCCTAGCCCTCTCCCACGGGGAGAGGGAACCGGAGGTACAGAAACCACATCTCACAGAGAGAGGGAACCGGAGAATGGATCGGCCCCCCTCTCCCTAGGGGAGAGGGGTTGGGGGTGAGGGCTTTCCGGGGCTTGGGGCAAGGGCCAGATCAACCAGGGGAATAGTGGGTGATTTATCGGACACATCACACTGCGCCCGATAAACCTAGGGGCTTAGCTGTCGTACATTAAGCCCTCGATGGCTTCGGGGTTTTCTTCGAGGTACTTGTCAAAGCCGGTTTGCTTGGGCTTTTGGTGTTGGTGAGACACTTCGGCGCGCATTTCTTCGACGACATCCCAGGCGGCGGCGGCTTCGGGGGAGGTTTCGCCCTTTTCTGCCGTTACCTGGTGAGCATAGTCGATGGCCTTTTGCAGCTCTTCATTGAACTCTTTGCTGTCAACGCTCATGGTTGTTCCTCCTAATCGAACTATCCGAATTTAATCATTTCGCGTCCTACCATGTTGGGCTGTTGCCCATGGAGTAGCGGTTCAATGGTAGCCCGGATGCGATCAGCAGAGGGAGGACAACCAGGCATGAAGATATCCACGGGCACGATTTCGTGGACGGGGGTGACCCGATCCATCAGCTCTGGCACGATGCCCGGAGCGTGGGGAAGCTGGGCGTTTTCGTCCGCCAGTTCTAGGTAGCCGCGTTTGAGAACGCCCTCGGCGCTGTTGCGGAGCATATTCCGCATGGCGGGCACGTTGGCGGTAACGGCGCAGTCACCAAAGGAGATCAAAACCTTAGTTTTGCGGCGCACTTCGTAGATCAGTTCTAGGTTGTCTTCGTTGGCGACGGCCCCTTCCACCAGGCACACATCCACGTTGTCGGGATAGTGCTTCAGGTCGCAGCCGACGGGGCTAAAGACCACCTCCACCAGGTCGGCCAGGTCGATTAAAAACTCATCCAAATCTAAAAACGACATGTGGCAGCCCGAACAACCCGCCAGCCATACCGTGGCAAACCTTATCTTGTCCATTGATGCTTCTCCCGTGCGGTGGATAGAAATTCGAGCTTCTCGGCGTCGGCCTGTTTTTCGCCCGTGGTGCTGCCCTGCTTAAAGATGGCCCCAGTCGGGCAAGCATCCACGCATTTGCCACAGGAGGTACAGGCGTCTACCTCGCCCCAGGGTTGATTTAACCCGGAGACAATGTAGCAGGCGGCTCCGCGATTGCCCACGTCCCAAACGTGGGCACCTTCGACCTCGTCGCAGACCCGAACGCAGCGGGTGCAGAGGATGCAGCGGTTGTGGTCAATGCCAAACATCGGGTGGGAGAGATCCACACCCCGATCCGGGAAACGGTAGGGGAAACGGCTGTGATCCATGCCCACCTCGATGGCCACATCCTGCAATTCGCAGTTGCCATTGGCCACGCAGATCGAACACACATGGTTGCCCTCGGCAAAAATCAGCTCCACCGTCATGCGCCGATACTCTTGCAGCTTGGGCGTTTGGGTGTGGATCACCATGCCCTCCCATACCTCGGTGACGCAGGCGGGCAGCATCTTGTTCATGCCCTCAATTTCCACCAGGCACAGGCGACAGGCCCCCACGGGGGTGACTCCCTCCAGGTGGCAAAGCTTGGGGATGGGCACCCCCGCTTCCTTGGCCGCATCCAGAATGCTGGTGCCTGCCTCTACGGCAATGTCTTTGCCATCAATGGTTAGGGTGTTTACGGCCATGTTAAGCTCCTTGGACTATTGAGAGGAGAGAATACCGGAGTGCGGTCAGATTGGCCCTGAGCCTAGGACTTCCAGGCCTAGGCTCAAAGCAGAAATCCTTTGAAGAGGATTGGTTGTCGAATTCCCCAGTCTGCGACCGCAGACTTCCGCTGTCAGCCAGGGAATTCATTCCCTGGTGATTGTGGCCGGAGTCCCCTAGCCTGTAGGTGTTGGTGGGCGGTGCCCACCCTACGAGGGGTATCATGCGTTCACCTCTTGGGGGGCAGTTTTGCCGTTGAGGTCGCTGAGGTATTCCGGTTCGATCAGCAGTTCTTCGTACTCCTCCCGGAAATATTTCAGGGTGCTGAGGACGGGATTAGGTGCGGTTTGGCCCAGGCCGCAGAGGCTGGTGTCGCGCACCATTTCGCAGAGGGCTTCCATTTTGGCCAGGTCGTCCTTGGTGGCTTGGCGCTTGAGGATTTTGGACAGCATGGCGTAAAGCTGCACCGTGCCCGTGCGACAGGGGACGCACTTGCCGCAGGTTTCCCCTCGGCAGAACTCCATATAGAACTGGGAAATGCCCACCATGCTGGTGGAGTCGTCCATCACCACCATGCCGCCGGAACCCATCATGGAGCCGACCTTGCGCAGGGAGTCGTAGTCTACCGGGGTATCTAGCATGGATTTGGGGATACAGCCGCCGGAGGGGCCTCCGGTTTGGACGGCCTTCACCTCGCCATCGGGCACGCCGCCGCCCATTTCCTCCACGATCTGCCGCAGGGAAATGCCCATCGGTACTTCAATCAGGCCGTTGTTGCGGATTTTGCCCGTCAGCGCAAAGATTTTGGTGCCCTTGCTGTTGTCGGTGCCGATGGAGGAATACCAGTCGGCCCCGTTGCGGATGATGGCGGTAATGTTGGCCAGGGTTTCTACGTTGTTGATCAGGGTCGGGCAGCCGTATAGCCCCTTTTGCGCTGGATAGGGAGGTCGAGGTACCGGGTTGCCGCGTCCGCCTTCAATGGATTGGATCAGCGCCGTTTCTTCGCCGCAAACAAAGGCCCCAGCCCCAATGCGAATGTCGATTTTGAAGTCGAAGGGAGAATCAAAAATTTGGCTCCCCAACAGGCCGTACTTTTTGGCCTGCTGAATGCCCTTCTGCAATCGGGCAATGGCCAAGGGATATTCCGCCCGCACGTAGATGTAGCCGTGGTTTGCGCCGACGGCATAGCCCGCAATCGCCATGCCTTCTAAGACAAGGTGGGGATCGCTTTCTAGGATGCTGCGATCCATAAACGCCCCAGGGTCGCCCTCATCGCCGTTGCAGATGATGTACTTTTGGCCTTCGGGCATTTTCGCCACCGTGGCCCACTTCAGCCCGGTGGGATAGCCGCCGCCGCCCCGCCCTCGCAGGCCGCTCTTGGAAATTTGATCCACCACCTCGGCAGGGGTCATCTCGTAAATCGCCTTGTGCAGCGATTCGTAACCCCCCACCGCAATGTATTCCTCAATGCGCTCCGGGTCGATTTTGCCGCTATATTCTCGCACCACCCGCATTTGTCGGGCAAAGAAGGGATGGTTTACATCCCCCTGAATGGGCTTCGCTTCGCCGCCATCCATCGCCTCAATGATGCTGGCCGCATCGTCGGGGGTCACCTCTTCGTAGAGCAACTCGTCAGGATCGACCTGCACCAGCGGGCCACGGCCACAAAAGCCCATGCAGCCCACCCCCACCACCTCCACCCGATCCTCCAGGTGATGATCCTTCACCGCCTGCTGCAAATTGCCATAGATGCCCATCGCATCCGCCGCTCGACACCCCGTCGAGGTACAGCAATGCACCCGCACGGGCTTTTGGCGTTCCTGTTCCGCCTTGGCGACGGCCTGTAGTTCTTGTAAATCCATGATGTGTCTCCTGTGGGAGGGATGGGGAGGACGGGGAGAGGGGGAGATAGTGGGGATGGAGGAAGTTTTGAATTGTGAATTGTGAACTTTGAATTCAACCGCTATCGGTCATGTCCAAAATTCAGCATTCAAAATTCCTCACCCCTCGCTTTCCCAGACTTTGACCTTAGCAACGGCCTCTTCTGGGGAGAGCTTGCCGCCCACGGTGCCGTCAAACACCACAGCGGGGGCAATGCCGCAGGCCCCCAGGCAGCGGGCCGCCATCAGCGAAACCTTGCCGTCTGGGGTGGTTTCGCCCAGTTCAATGCCCAGTTCCTCTTGCAGTTTTTCCATCACCTTGTCACCGCCCTTCACGTAGCAGGCGGTGCCCATGCAGACCACGCAGGTATGCGCGCCGCTGGGCTTGAGGGAAAACAGGTGGTAAAACGTGGCCACCCCATAGACCTTGCTGAGAGGCAGTTTTAGGCCGTGGGCGACGTATTGCAACACGTCTTCTTCTAAGAAACCAAAGGCCTCCTGGGCGACGTGGAGCACCTCAATGAGGGCATCGGGGGCATACTGCTGCCGCTTCATGGTGATGTCGAGGCGTTTGAAGCGCAGATCGGGCTTGTCAGCCTTTTCCTTCTTGGCGGCGGGTTCAACAGTGGTCGTCGTAGCGGTGGGTGACATAGCACAACCCTTTATAGATGTCGGTCATAGCCCTGGGAAGCACTACAACCAAAGTGGTGATCAAGAACGCTTGAATAATCCGAACGCACTTTCAAAATAATCGGTGTTTGACAGAAAACAATTTAAGAGAATCTTATGATTTCCTGAGGGCAAGCCCAAGAAATAGTGGGATGAATTTGTGGTTAACTGACTCTGGCATAGGCTCGTCAATGCATCATGACACAGAGACTTTAAACAGGTCAGAGAATCAATCTTAGCTCACGAGTTTAACAACACAACTCTTTCAAAAGTTCATCTGATAGGCATTTCAGCCACAGTTTCACGTTATCTGATCCCCCCGATAAAAACAGGGTTCTATTCACAGATCTATACTATTTAGCAATCAGATTTTCTTAAGCTTTCTAATTGCGAATCACTATCGCCAAAAACTCATATTTTCTTAAGAATTCTATAGGAATCATCGTCATTCTTCTGGCTAAAGAATACGGCGGATTCTGAAGCTGCCCATACCAGATCCTGGGGTGTCCCATGGTTTGAGGGGGCGAGGTCTCCTCGCCCCCTACGCAAGGTTGGGCAGATTGGGAATCGGGGGCATGGCATGCAGATTCGGTATTAGCCTGTTGCCCAACCTTTGGGGATGCAGGTGCTAGGGAGACACCTGCCTAGAAGCTGTAGCCCAGACCAATGGTGCCGTTCACTTGGCTGTTGCCGTAGATCGACCAGTTCACCGTGCCATTGGCCACTACCCGGTCGGTGATACGGTAGTCTAGACCGCCAGTAACCAGTGGGCCAACCGCCCCGGCCCCTTCGGTAGAGACCGACACCCCAGCGCCCACGAAGGGCATCAGACGACCGTTATCGGTGATGGGGTTGAAATCGTAGGTGACGGGCAGGAGGAAGATGGTCTCGCCGTTGGGTTCGCTGAAGTTGAGGTTAGACATGACCCCAGGGCGCACCGACACATGGTCGGCCACGGTGATTTTGCCGTTGATGGACAGACCGACGTCGCTGTTACCCAGGTCGCCTACGGCAACCCCAGCGCCCACATAGTTATAGTCGGTGGGCTGTTCTTGGGCTTGGGCGGCGAGGGGCAAGGCGACCGTGGAAGCGGCGGTCAACCCTAGGACGATAGCGGCGATAGAGCGAGTTTTCATGGCAATTCTCCGAGTGCAAACTGTGTGTAGACGATCCGCCCCAAATGCCTGAAATTCAAAGCATTCGGTTGGGACTGGTGTAGCGGCGAGGTGGGGATGGGTTCCGGGTCGCTCGCTATGTCTCTGTTGTAGCCCCAGGCCCTAGGGGGCACTCTCAAACCCATGACACTTTCCGTAGTGGGTGATACACCACCACGATTTCGGGCGAAAAATTCAGAATCAGCGGCTGGAATGGCTTTAATAGCCAACGTTGTAGCCCTTGCAACGCCAATTTCAAGGCGCGATGTCGCTTCAGGCACCGTCCTTGATCCCAGTCACCCAGGACAACTGTCACACAAAACTGTCACAGCTTCGCGGCCCCAGCCTAGCCCAGCCCCGTTGGCGCAACGCCAGACCCCAGGACAGCGCTGCCTGTGCCCTGGAACATCAGCCAAGACAGGAAAAAGTTACTGATAAAGATGGCTAGCAGGGCCGTAACAACGGCGGTGGTGGTCGATTGCCCCACGCCCTTGGCCCCCCCAGTGGTCGTGAGGCCCCAGTTGGTGCCAATGATGGCGATGATGATGCCAAAGCAAAAGGCTTTGATCAGCGAACTTACCAAGTCCCAGACCGTCAGAAAGTTTTGAGCAGAGTCTAGAAAAACCGTGGTGGCGATGCCGTACTGAGTGGTTGCAATCAGCAATCCTCCCGTCATCCCGGTGATGAAAGCAAGGACATTGAGGAGCGGCAGCATCAGGGCGCAGGCGATGATGCGGGGAATTACCAGATAGTCAATTGGGTCGGTTCTCAGAATTTGGAGGGCGTCGATCTGCTCTGTGACCCGCATGGTACCAATTTCGGCGGCAAAGGCTGATCCCACCCGTCCGGCGATGATCACCGCTGTCAGCACGGGGCCAAGTTCGCGGGCTAGGGTGAGTGCCAGCACCCCCCCCACCGCCGTCCCTGCCCCAAAGCTCAAAAACTCGCGGGTGACTTGGATGGTAAACACCATGCCCACAAAAGCCGCCGTAATTAGGGCAATCAGTAAGGATTCTGGCCCCACCGCCGCCATCTGTTCTAGGGTGTTGCGGCGATGAATGGGCCGCGAAATCAGATGCATGACCACCTGACCCGTCAAAAAGATAGCCACCAACAGCCGTTGTCCCCATTGCCCCAAGCTGGACTGTTCCGTCCTCTGTGCCACGTTATATTCTCCCTTGTGGATGGTTAGACGCGATGGAAGCCAACCCTGGGGCCAAACTTGACCCACCAACTCCTTGTAACTCCTTCAGAATATCAGCCAGGCCGAATATCCGCCTGATCCTTGGGGGGCAAGGTCTATGACGTTTCTTCAACGGGGGCTGGCAACCATGCTCAATGTGGGTTGCCCCCGTTCGGCCTAAGCCTATCGTTCGCGGAGCATCCTCAGAGGGGAAAGGCCATCCCCCAGCACGGTAGACGTAGAAACCAGCTTCAACGTCCAGCCTTGGCAAAACACCACGCTTCACAACAAATCGATAGGCGTTTACAACAATAGGCAAACGAGGTTGAAGTTTTTTCACCAGGTCGCCCCATCCTTGGTCAGGCTGTCTAAGGTGTTAAAGGTTTCGTTTCTGCCCTTTCCATGCCTAGGGTCTACACCAGTGACGGTAAACACAAAACCCATGACAACTCAAACCAAAGGGATGGGACGATACCTCCAATCCCTGGCTATGGCAGCGGTGGTGGCAGGAATGCTGCCCATGGTACTGATGGGGCTACTGCTCTTGAGCTTGGGCTTGGCCCAGGCGGTGTTTCCTGCCATAGATTCTTATCACCAGGGCTATTACCGTCTGATTGAGGTGCTGACGGTGCTTGGCAATGGCGATTCACGCCAGGGCCTGATCACCATGGCAGGCACCTCTAGCCTTGTGGGAATGTTGTTCGATACCTATGCCTTTTGCCACGGACAAAGCAGAGGCTATCGCTGAAAAAGGCCATTTGAGATCCCCACCCAAACGGTATCGTGCCAGGGCAAGGCTACCTACCATCGGCTCGCCCTAACTAGCAGAGGCCTACGTGCTACCGCGTCAGCATGGATCTGAGCAGCCCCCACGATGGATAAACGGTCGATACTGGCCAAAGCCCCTGCCGTCCTCGCGCTCCAGCGAGGATCGCCATGAACACCGCCCCAGGATTGAGAGTGATACCCAATCCCGGTTGCTTACCCCCGCTTCAAACGCTGATCCCGTTCAGGCTGCGCTTGTCGAAGCCTCAATTCGTTTAGGAGGCTTTCTATTCGGATTTGGCATGACAGGTTAGGAAGTCCTGATAATGTCAAGAAAATTTCCGTCTTGGTATACCACTATTCAGAAAATCTGTTTATTCTGACTAGAGAAAGTTTACGTTTCTCAGCTTTCACCCTCCCGCCCCTGTGAATGCACTGCCGACCTTCTCTGCTCCATGGCTTGTCCTGAGGAAACGGCCTTTCGGCAGTTCTTCGTCCATCTATAGTCTTATTTCTATCCACACCATAGCCCGTACCGGGAACAGCAGGTTTCTGATGGATTGCAGCACCATTCAGTTCAAGTATGCCGACCAGTTCTCTGAGGCCGACTTGGCCCAGGTGATGCGTCTGTTTCGGGCAGCCGCCTTTTGGGCACAGGATCGCACCGAGGCCGACATGGCCACCGCCATTGCCCACAGTTTTCCGGTGGTGACGGCCTGGGATGGCGAGGTGCTGATGGGCTTTGCACGGGCCACCTCCGACGGTGTGTTTCGGGCTACCATTTGGGATGTGGTGATCGATCCGGCCTACCAGGGCGGTGGACTGGGTCGCAAAATGGTGGAAACCCTGCTCAGCCATCCCCACATGAGCCGGGTGGAGCGGGTGTATTTGATGACCACTCGCCAGCAAGGCTTCTACCAGCGCATCGGCTTTGAGGAAAACCCCTCCACCACCATGGTGCTGTTCAACAACACCGCCGTAGAAATGCTGCCCGCCCTGGGGCAATCCGAAAGCGTTACCGCCCTTACCGCCTGATCCATCGGTAGGTTGGGTGGAGCAAAGCGAAACCCAACACTCGCTGAGGATTTGGGGCTTGTTGGGTTCTGCTGTCGCGTTACCCAACCTCAGTAGATCACAAAGATGTCTCTTAGTATGGGCTTAGCCCTCACCCCCAGCCCCTCTCCCACGGGGGAGAGGGGAGCCGAAAGTCCTTCAAAGTCTCTCTCCCAGCTTGGGAGAGGGATTTAGGGTGAGGGCTAAGCTTAGGGCAGTAAAGAGAGTTTGTGATCTACTGAACCTATCTATCCAATCTAGATGCATTAAACAGGACGCGCTAGATAGGTGGGGGGCATCGATTGTTTTCCTCTCGCGCATCATTCCCCAGGCAAGGGTAAGCCCGTAAGGACTGGCTGATCCGCTGAGCCGACCCGATGGCGTACGTTACTATTTAGAAAGCTTTCCGCAGACCCAACGTTTGTCACTCCGCTCGTTAGACTCAATTTATTTCCCGTTGCACGTTCCCTAGGCTATGGCTATGCAGCAAACCCAAGATCTTCATGTTGTTGAGACCCGTCCCCTCGTTAGCCCAGCCCTGCTGCACCACGAGCTACCGATGACCGCCGAGGCAGCGGCCCTGGTGTCTGAGGCGAGGGATCGCATCCGCCACATTCTCTACAACGAAGATCGCCGTCTGTTGGTGATCGTTGGCCCCTGCTCCGTCCACGATGTGGATGCCGCCTACGAGTATGGCCAAAAGCTAGTGAACCTGCGCCACGAGCTATCGGGCCAGTTGGAAATCATCATGCGGGTGTATTTTGAAAAACCCCGCACCAACGTCGGCTGGAAAGGCTTAATTAACGACCCCCACCTCGACGGCAGCTACGACATCAACACCGGGTTGCGCCTTGCCCGCAAGCTGCTGCTGGATTTGGCCCACCTGGGTCTGCCCTCCGCCACGGAACTGCTGGATCCGGTGACGCCCCAGTACATTGCAGACGTAATTGCCTGGACGGCGATTGGCGCTCGCACCACCGAAAGCCAAACCCACCGAGAAATGGCCTCCGGGTTATCCATGCCCATCGGCTTCAAAAACAGCACCGATGGCAGCCTGCAAGCGGCGGAGAATGCCATGGTCGCCGCCAGCCAGCCCCACCATTTTCTGGGCATTAACCACCACGGGCTGGCCAGCATCGTCACCACCACGGGTAATCCCGATTGCCATTTGGTGTTGCGGGGGGGCAAGGGTGGCCCTAACTTTAGCCAAGCCCATGTGGAAAAAGCCGCCGAAGAAATGGCCAAGCTGAAGCTGAATCCGCGCATGATGATCGATTGCAGCCACGCCAACGCCAACAAAGACCACACCCGCCAGGTCTCGGTGCTAGAAGATGTGGCGGGCCAAGTGCAAGGCGGATCTCGCCACATCCTAGGGGTGATGATTGAAAGCCACCTGAAGGCAGGCAGCCAGCCCATCCCCGACAACCTGCGGGAACTCACCTACGGCCAAAGCATCACCGATGCCTGTGTGGATTTTGAAACCACCGCCACCATGCTGCGTCAGTTGGCCAGCGCCGTGGAGCCTTCCCTAGTGGCGGCATCCTAGCTGTATGGTGCCTGCGCCTCAACCCGGAACCCTCACTGGCATTGGCATTGGCCCCGGCGATCCCGATCTCATTACCCTCAAAGCCCTGAAGGTGTTGCAGGCCGCTCCGGTGGTGGCCTTTCCTCAAGGGCGACCGGGGCAAAGGGGCGTGGCTCAGCGCATTGTGACCCCCCACCTGCAAGCCCATCAGCGGCAACTTCCCCTAGACTTTCCCTTTGTGGTGGAGGATGACCAGCTTCAGGCGGCATGGCGGCGGGCCGCAGAACAGGTGTGGGAGGTGCTGCAAACCGGGCAGGACGTGGTGTTTGCCTGTGAGGGCGACATCAGCTTCTACGGCACCTTCACCTACCTGGCCGATGCCCTGGCCCTAGCCCATCCCCAAGTGATCATTAACCGGATTCCGGGGGTCTGTTCTCCCATGGCCGCTGTTAGTGCCCTGGGCATTCCCCTTACGGTGCAGGCAGAAAAGTTGGTCATCTTGCCTGCCTTTTATGGAGTAGACGATCTAGAACAGACCCTTGACTGGGCCGATGTCGTGGTGTTGATGAAGGTCAGTTCTGTCTACGCTACGGTTTGGGAGGTGCTGAAGCAACGACGTTTGCTATCTAAAAGCTACGTCGTCGTGCGGGCCAGCCAGCCCGATCAAGTCATCTACCGCGATTTAGAACACCATCCCCACCTAGACCTGCCCTACTTTTCTTTAATGGTGGTGCGGGTGGGCAAGGCTTGGCCCCTGATTGGCTCCTAATAGCAATCGTCCATGCCGCTAGCGCAGCACCCCCAAGGATAAAAATCGATTTTTAGAGCAAATCCTGCTTGGCTACCCCCGGTTTAGCAGGCGAGGAGACCTCACCCCTACGCAAGGTTGGCCCGATTGGGCATCGGGGGTATGGAATTCGGATTTGGTATAACTGGCTCCTAATTGGCCCCTAAACTCACCCCAAAGGGTAACTGTTCAGGGGGTGATGAAAGAGTCGGGGTTTCAATTGCAGCTCTTCAGGTAAGCTGATGCTATGAGTGTTGACGACCCCTCTGAGCTTGAGATTGGTGGCATCCGGCTTCCTGGAGGGGCCT
>QLAH01000392.1_pt1 | contig 24718 bp, 21 predicted proteins | sample 4693081 | NCBI WGS metagenome assembly QLAH01 (sample SAMN09425401, study PRJNA476045) | Lake water metagenome, whole genome shotgun sequencing project. | reverse complement strand
AGTTCGCTGATGAGTTGCTCCGGTGTCTTGGTGCGTGGTTTGCGGCCGTAGAGCATGATGATGTCGCAGAATTCGCACTGAAACGGACAGCCGCGCGAGAACTGCACACTCATCGAGTCGTAGGCACTGAGCTCGAGCAGGTCGTAGCGGGGGATGGGTGTGGTGGACACATCCGGCTTGACGCCATCGGAGCTGAAGCGGCCGCCTGTTTCGCCCCGTTGCCAGGCCTCAACGAACAGGGGCAGGGTGATCTCCCCTTCATCGAGGATCAGGTAGTCGGCCCCTGCCGCCACCAGTTCTTCGGGTGTCGAGCTTGGGTAGGGTCCGCCGACGGCCACGGGCTTGCCATGGCGCTTGGCCAGATTGATCTGGCGGATGATGTCGTCTTTCTGGACGATCATGGCCGACATGATCACGAGATCGGCCCAAAGCCACTCCTGATCGGAGACTGGCCTGATATTCACGTCGACCAGCTTGAAGGTCCAATCCTGGGGAAGAATGGCGGCTACGGTGACTAGCCCGAGTGGTGGCAGCAGAACCTTGCGGTTCACCAGCTCAAGAATCTTTTCGTAGCTCCAAAATGTTTTCGGAAATTCTGGGTAGACAAGCAGAACATTCAAACGCTGGTATCCCTTCCTGGTGCTGAGTATCAGCAGAATCTAACCAGATATAATCCCCCCTACACGAAACGTCCCAGCCCCATTCCAATGGCTGCGGACTAGCTGCATAAGCCATGACCTTATGCAGCAATGATGCATCGATCCGTGCTGCTGTTTCAGCGGCGACCAACGAACGGTTAGCAAGCCTGCCGATGCTGGCGGGTTGAGCTGCGTTGGCGGCCCAGCAGGCCCGCCACCAGCAGGGCCGCCGCCGTGGTGAGCAGCAGGGTGAGGATCTGGCCGGGCGCCAGGGCCGCTAGCTGCAGGACCCGCTGGAGGGCGGGGAACGCCATCAGCAGCAGCCACAACCCCAGGCCGATGCCGGCACCGGCGGCGGTGATGCGGCTGCGGGGATCCCCGTTCAGCCACACCAGCCCGCCACCGGCCAGCAGGAGCAGCGAGAACACCAGGCTGCGGCGTGATTCGGTGTCCGTGTCGGGCCAGAAGGCCAGCACCAGGGCCGCCACCATCACCACGGCCCCCTGGGTGAGGGAATGGCGCCAGGTCTCGGGGCCGAACAGGGGGGCCTCCGGCGGGCGAGGCGGCTGGCGCATCAGGTCCGGGGTGGCCGGCAGCGCCTCGAACACCACCGTGCAGGCCGGATCGATCACCAGGTGCAGCAGGGCGATGTGCACCGGCAGCAGGATCAGGGCCTGGCCCGGCAGCAGCAGCGGTACCAGGCCAAGGGCAGCGATCGGCAGGTGGATCGCCAGGGTGTAGCCCAGTGCCCGGTGCAGGTTGGCATCGACGCGCCGGCCCAGTTCCAGGGCCAGCACCAGATCGCTGAAGGTGTCCCTGAGCAGCACAAGGTCGGCGGATTCCCGCGCCACGGCGGTGCCCCGCTGGCCCATCGCCACGCCGATGTCGGCGGCCTTGAGGGCCGGGGCGTCGTTGACCCCATCCCCGGTCATGGCCACCACCTCACCGGCGGCCTGCAGGGCGCGCACCAGCTGCAGCTTCTGCTGGGGCATCACCCGGGCGAACACCGACACCGCGCCGATGCCGGCCGCCAGCGCCTGTGGGGTGAGGGCCTCCAGCTCGGGGCCGGTGAGCACCGCTCCCGGCGGCAGACCCGCCTGATCGGCGATCGAGCGGGCCGTCACCGGGCTGTCGCCGGTGATCATCACGACCCGGACCCCCGCCCCCCGGGCCGTGGCGATCGCCGCCGGCACCTCCGCCCGCAGCGGGTCCGCCAGGGCCAGGAAGCCCACCGGCTCGAACGGGTAGTCGTGCACGTCCTCGGGCAGGGCACCACCGCTCGGGGTCGGTGGCCCCCCGTGGACCGGCAGGCCATCGAGCCCGCGGGCCACCGCCAGCACCCGCAGGCCCCGGGCGGCGAGGCCATCGGCGGCGGCCAGCAGGGCGGCGCTCCGCTCCCCATCCAGGTGGCAGAGATCGGCGATCGCCTCGGGTGCCCCCTTGGCCGCCAGCTGCAGGTCCCCGTCGCCGTCGCGCCAGAGGCGGGAGAACACCAGCAGATCGCTCTGCAACGGGTACTCCCGTTCCAGGGGCCAATCGGGATGCAGGTGTTCGGTGTCCTCCAGCTGGTCGGCGGCGAGGCGCTGAATCGCCTGCTCCATGGCATCCACCGGGTCGCCCCGGCTGGCCAGCACCGCCAGTTCCAGCAGCTGGTGAAAGGGCTCCTCCAGGGGCGTGCCGGCCTGCCAGTCCTCCAGATCCGGCCAGGTGAGCAGCCGCTGCACCCCCATGCGGTTCTCGGTGAGGGTGCCGGTCTTGTCGACCGCGAGCACCGTGGCGCTGCCCAGGCTCTCCACCGCCGCCGGCCAGCGGGCCAGCACGCCGATCCGTGCCAGGCGCAGGGCGCCGAGGGCCAGGAACAGGGCCAGCACCACGGGAATCTCATTTGGCAGCACCGCCAGGGCCAGGGCTAGGGCGGCCAGCAGGGCCCGGGGCCAGTCGCCGCTCGACGCGCCCTGGATCACGGCCAGGGCGGCGCAGAGGGCCAGGGCCGCCAGCGAGAGCCGGGTGGTCAGCTGCCGGGTCTGCCGCTGCAGCCGGGTCAGGGGCGGCTTCACCGTGGCCAGGCTCTTGCCGAGCCGGCCCAATTCGGTGGCTTCGGCCACGGCCACCACCGTGGCCCAGCCCCGTCCTCCCGCCACCAGCGACCCCGCCAGCACCCGTTCGCCGGGGTCCGTGCGGGCCACCGGCAGGGATTCCCCCGTCAGCAGGGACTCATCCAGCCACAGACCCACCGCCTCGGTGATCGCGGCATCGGCCGCCACCCGGTCCCCCTCCTCCAGCCGCAGCTGATCCCCCAGGCGCACCTGGTCGGTCGCCAGTTCCAGGTCCTGGCCATCGCGGCGCACATGGGCACGCGGTGCCGACAGGCGGGCCAGTTCCGCCAGGGCGTGGCTGCTGCGTTGCTGCTGGACGGCATCCAGCAGGCTGATGCCCAGCACGAACGCCAGCAGGATTGCGGTGTCGATCCATTCCCCCATCAGGCCGTAGAGGAGGGCGCAGGCCAGCAGCAGCAGATTGGTGGGCTCGAGCCAGCTCATCCGGGTTCCGCTGATCCCCCCCTCGCTAGCGCGATCCACAAGCCCAACCGTGCAAAGCCACCACCAGGTGCTGAATCGAGCGGCACCGCGCTGCGCGCAGGTTGTGCTCCACCGTTGCCGGCCCCTCTTAGCCTGAGGCCGGTTCCTCTGCAGGACCCCATGCTCACCCTGCCCCGCACGCTGCTCCTCACCCCTGCTCAATTCGCTGAGGTGTGCGCTGCCAACCCTGAGGCGGTTCTTGAGCTTGATGCCCAGGGCCATCTGATCGAAATGACCCCCACCGGTGGCGCCACGAGCGCGCGCAATTCCCGGCTCGTGAAGCAACTGCAGACCTGGGCCGATCGCCGCGGAGGCTGGATCGTGTTCGACAGTTCCGGGGGCTTCCTGCTGCCGGACGGGTCGGTGCGCAGCCCCGATGCCAGCGCGGTGCGGCTGGAGCGCTGGCAGGCCCTGAGTGACGCCCAGCGGGAGGGGTTTCCGCCGCTCTGTCCGGATCTGGTGGTGGAGCTGGCCAGCCCCAGCGACGATCCCGAAGCGCTGCGCCGCAAGATGGCGGCCTACATCGCCAACGGCGCCCAGCTCGGTTGGTTGCTGCTGCCGTCCTCCCGGCGGGTGGAGGTGTGGGTCCCACCGTCGGGGGTGGGAGCTGCCGCGCCGGAGAGGGTGATCGAAGGCGCCCAGCTCCTGGAGGCGGGTGAGGCGTTTCCCGGCCTGGTCCTGGATCTGGTGGAGATATGGGAAACTTGATTCAGGATTGGCAGCGTAGGGGCGCCAGAGTTGCCTGGGGTCTGGTTGCCTTCATGGTCAGAAACCTGCGTGACCAGCACCCGCCCTCACCCCACGAGCATGTCCAACGCTATTCCCGCTCGGCCAACACCACCGGATCCAAATCTTCGACCCACTGGTTTTCCCGAAGCACTGGACTGGAGCCGGGATAAGCAACAGGAATCATTGGATAAGCTCCATAGGTTTGTGGTAGGCGAGTGTGGGGCCTCCATCGACTGGTACTACCGCAAGAAGTGGAGCAAGAGTCTGCTGGGCTTCCTGCTGCGCCTCGGGGCCATCCTCATGGTGGGGGTGGGGGGGCTGATTCCGCTGATTGGGGAACTGCTCAAGCGCAATGGGATTCCAGGCATCTCGCCGGCCTGGGCCACGGTGGCCTTGGCCCTGGCGGCGTTGCTGATTGCCATTGATCGTTTTGGCGGCTACACGAGTGGCTGGATTCGCTACATCCGCACGGCACAGACGCTGACCCGATTGAAAGGCGAGTTTCTGATGGATTGGCAGGAGCATCGCCGTGCTCTTTGCGGAGAACCAACGGATTCGGATCGCACCAAGGAAGGTATCCTTCTCTGCAAGCAGTTTCTGTGCCGGGTGTATGAACAGGTGCGCTTGGAGACCGATCTCTGGGCGGAGGATTTTCAGCAGGCTTTGCAGACCGTGAACAGTCAGTCTGAGGGGCCATCCCGCGGGAATGGCTCCGGTGGGTCCTCGCTACCCTGAGCTCCCGATCGGGGCAGTGGCGCCGCACCCTCCATCCGGATCACAACGTCCCTGGCACCCCGCTGCACCGTCGCCTGTGAAGTCGTTCTCCTGCCAGCGCGATCAGCTGTTCATCAGCTACAGCCATGCCGACCGCCCATGGGTGGATCGGTTGCAGACGATGATCCGGCCGCTGGTGCGCAGCGAGGCCCTGCGGCTGTGGGATGACTCCTCCATCCCTCCGGGAGCGAAGTGGAGAGCTGAGATCGAGAAGGCTCTCGCTACGGCGAAGGTGGCCCTGCTGCTGGTGAGCGCCGAGTTTCTGGCTTCCGAATTCGTGACCAACAGGGAGTTGCCGGCCCTGTTGGAAGCTGCCGAGCAGGAGGGCCTGCGGATCCTGTGGGTGTGCCTGAGCCCCTGTTTCTATGAAGCAACCCCGATCGGCGACTATCAGGCGGTGCTGGATCCGCGCCAGCTCCTGGAGGAGATGAGCCCGGTGCAGCAGAGGGGGGCGCTCAAGACCATCGCCGAGGCCATTCGCGATGCTCTCCTGGCGGAGCCCGCTGTACCGGGCCCCTTTGCGGTGCCACCCGCCTTCAGCGTTCCTCTGCAGCGATTCCCCACCACCACCTGCCTGCTGCGCCGGGATGGCGACCGCTGGCGTATGGATCGCCGGCCTGTGCAGGCGGAGGGCTACCGGGAGGAGCTGGCCCCGGGTGTGGCGCTCTCCATGGTCAGGATCCCGGCAGGCAGCTTCCGGATGGGCTCTCCCCAGGATGAGCCGGAGAGCCGGGACTCTGAAGGCCCCCAGCACAGGGTGACCTTGGGCCCCTTCTCCCTGGGCCAGACGCCGATCACCCAGGCTCAGTGGCGGGCGGTGGCGCTCTGGGAGCAGGTGGAGTGCGCTCTTGAACCCGATCCCTCAGAGTTCAAGGGGCCAAACCGTCCGGTGGAGAAGGTGAGCTGGCACGAGGCGGTGGAGTTCTGCTACCGCCTCAGCAGGCACACGCACAAACGCTATGGCCTGCCGAGCGAGGCCCAGTGGGAGTACGCCTGCCGGGCCGGCAGCACCACCCCCTTCCACTTCGGGGCCACGCTCACGTCGGAGCTGGCCAACTACGACGGCACCTCCACCTACGGCGACGGCCCTAAGGGGACTTATCGCGAGCAGACCACCGATGTGGCCAGCTTTCCGGCCAATGCCTGGGGTCTTCAGGACATGCACGGCAACGTGTGGGAATGGTGTGCCGACCATTGGCATCCCAGCTACGACTTCGCGCCTTGGGATGATCAACCCTGGCTCATCCCTGCCGCCGACCCTCAGGAACATCGGCTGCTGCGCGGCGGTTCGTGGTTCAAGGACCCCGGGTGTTGCCGCTCGGCCTGCCGCGACTTCTACCCCCCCTACTTCGACTTCAACTACCTCGGGTTCCGCGTCTGTTGCCTCCCCCAGGACCAATTTGATGACCCTTTGTCCCTCGCCCCCTCTGGCCCTGGTGTTGGTTGACCCTGGCGGCTGGCTGTTGCCGGTGGCGCCGCAGCCGCCGTCGATTCTTCAGCTGCCCCATGGCCCCCGGCCGTCAGGATGAACCATGGGCCGGACGCCTGAACCAACCCACGGGGTGACCTTCGGCAGCGAGATCACCGGCGATCTCAGGATCGCCGAGCCACGCGAATGGCTCGTCACCAACGGCCTCGGCGGCTATGGCGCCGGCACCGTCTCGGGGGCGGCCAGCCGCAGTTACCACGGGCTGCTGATCGCCGCCCTGCAGCCGCCGGTGGGGCGCACCCTGCTGGTGAGCCAGCTGGAGGAACGGGTGGTGTACGGCGGCCAGACGTTCCATCTGGCCACCACCCGCTGGAGCGATGGCCGCGTCGAGCCGCGGGGGTACCGCCACATCGTCTCCTTTGCGTTGGAGGGCACGGTTCCCCGCTGGCGCTATGGCCTGGCCGAAGCCCTGGTGGAAAAGCGGATCTGGCTGGCCCCGGGGGCGAACACCACCTACGTGCAGTACCGGCTGGTGCGGGGGGCGCAGCCCCTGGAGCTCACCCTGACAGTGTTCGTGCAGCACCGCTCCCACCACGGTGACGGCCGCCATCCGGTCCTGGCTCTCGAACCCTGGGGCCGCGGCGTGCGGGTGTGCCCCGAGGGCGCGGCGCCGTTCGTGCTGCTGAGCGATCGGGGCGAGGTCTGCCTGGCCGCGTCGCCCCACTGGGTGGAGGGGTTGCACCTGGAGGCCGAGGCCCGGAGGGGCCTGGCCTGCACCGCCGACCAGCTGCTGGCCGCCACCGTGACCATCCCCCTGAGCGAGGCCCAGCCGGTCTTCACGTTCGTGGCCAGCACCGACGCCGATCCGCCCCTGAATGGCGCGCAGGCCCTGGCCGAGCGCCGCGCCCACGAACAGGGGCTGCTGCGCCACTGGGAGGCCGCCCAGCCCTCCCTGGCGCCGGTGGCGCCCGCCTGGATCCGCCAGCTGGTGCTGGCAGCCGACGCCTTCGTGGTCGAACGCGGCCCGGAGGGCGCCTCGCTCATCGCCGGTTACCCCTGGTTCAACGACTGGGGCCGCGACACGATGATCAGCCTGGCGGGGCTCACCCTGGCGACGGGCCGGGCCGCGCTGGCCGAGCGCATCCTGCGCACCTACGCCGCCCGCCTCAGCCATGGGCTGATCCCCAACAGCTTCCCCGACCGGGCCGACCAATCCCTGGATCAGGGCGCCTACAACACGGTGGATGCCACGCTCTGGTTCTTCCAGGCGCTGCTGGAGCACCGGGCGGCCAGCGGCAGCGACGCCCTGATCCGGGAGCTCTATCCCCAGCTGGAGGGGATCGTGGCGCACCACGTCGCCGGCACCTGGTTCGGGATCCGCATGGATCCGGCCGATGGGCTGCTGAGGGCCGGCGAGGGGGAAACCCAGCTCACCTGGATGGATGCCAAGCCCGCCGAGCGGGCCATCACGCCACGCCACGGCAAGCCGGTGGAGGTGAATGCCCTGTGGGTCAACGCCCTGCGGGCCATGGCCGGCTTTGCCCGGCTGGTGGGGGCCGATCCCGGCGGCCACGACCGCCTGGCCGACCGGGCCGCCCTTTCCTTCCAGCGCTTCTGGAACCCGGAGCTGGGCTGTTGCTTCGATGTGCTCGACGGCGAGAAGGGCCGCCCCGACCCGAGCCTGCGGCCCAACCAGCTGCTGGCCCTCTCCCTGCCCGAACCGCTGCTGAGCCGCGAACAGGCCGCCAGCGTGCTGGCGCTCTGCGGCCGGCACCTGCTGACGCGCCACGGGCTGCGCACGCTGGATCCGGCTGATCCCGACTACCGCGGCCACTACGGCGGTGACGCCCAGCGGCGGGATGGGGCCTACCACCAGGGCACGGTGTGGGCCTGGTGGCTGGGGCCCTTCGCCCGGGCCCATTTCAGGCTGCATGGCGATGCGGCCGTGGCGCTGTCGTTCCTGGAGCCCATGGCCGATCACCTGGGCGCGGCGGGACTGGGCAGCCTCAGCGAGATCTTCGACGGCGATGCCCCCCATGCCCCGCGCGGCTGCATCGCCCAGGCCTGGTCGGTGGCGGAGGTGCTGGCGGCCTGGACGGCGATCAGTGGTGGAACCCCGAGAGCTCCGGGCCGCTGAGGGCGGTGTGGCCAGGTTGGCTCGCGAAGACGTCGAGCGACTGCTTGATGTTCTCCAGCAGCAGATCGGCCAGATCCCGGCTGACGCCATGGCGCACCAGGATCCGCTGCACGGTGATGTCCTGGCAGTGGGCGGGAAGGGTGTAGGCGGGCACCTGCCAGCCGCGCACCCGCAGGCGATCGGCGAGGCCGTAGAGGTTGAAGTTCACCTCGCTTCCCTCCCGGATCGTCCAGGTGAGGGCGGGAATGCCCGATTGGTCCTCCCCGCCGAACAGGATTTCGAACGGCCCCAGCTTGGCGATCTCCCGAGCCAGGTACTGGGCGGTGGCGTAACAGGCGGCATGCACCTTGCGGTAGCCCTCCCGGCCCAGACGCAGGAAGTTGTAGTACTGGCAGACCACCTGGCCCCCGGGCCGGGAGAAGTTGAGGGTGAGGTCGCGCATGTTGCCGCCCAGGTAATTCACCCAGAACACCATCTCCCCGGGCAGGTCGGTGGTCTGTCGCCACAGCACCCAGCCCACCCCCAGGGGCGCCAGGCCGAACTTGTGGCCGGAGGCATTGATCGAACGCACCCGCGGCAGGCGGAAATCCCACACCAGATCGGGGGCGCAGAAGGGCGCCAGGAATCCGCCGCTGGCGGCGTCCACGTGGATGGGGATGTCGAGGCCGGTGCGGGCCTCCAGGTCATCGAGGGCGGCCGCCAGGGCCTGCACCGGTTCGTACTGGCCGGTGAAGGTGACCCCCAGGGTGGGCACCACGCCGATGGTGTTCTCGTCGCAGAGCGCGAGGGCGGCCTCGGGGGTCAGCAGCAGCCGGTCCGGCTGCATGGGGATTTCGCGGTGCTCGATGTCCCAGTAGCGGCAGAACTTGTGCCAGCAGATCTGCACCGGGCCGGTCACCAGGTTGGGCCGGTCGATGGGCTTCCCCTCCCCCTGGCGCCGGGCCTCCCAGCGGCGCTTCATCGCCAGGCCCCCGAGCATGGCCGCTTCGCTGGAGCCGGTGGTGGAGCAGCCGATGGCGCCTTCGATCGCGGGGGCGTGCCAGAGGTCGGCCACCATGCGGGCGCAGCGGGCTTCGATCTCCGCGGTCTGGGGATATTCGTCCTTGTCCTCGATGTTCTTGTCGATGCACAGATCCATCAGGGCATGGACTTCGTCCTCCACCCAGGTCTGGCAGAAGGTGGCCAGGTTCTGGCGGGAATTGCCATCCAGCATCAGCTCGTCGCGGATCGCGGCGAACACGGCGCGGGGGTTGTGCTCCCTGCTGGGGAAATGGCTCTTCGGCAGCGTGACCGAGAGATCGGAGGAGGAGTAGATGTCGTCCTCCAGGGAATATCGGGTCGCCGGCTTTTCGTGAAGGGTCATCGATCGCAACGGCGCTCACCTGGCCACTTCAGGCTAGGAGCCGTGCTGACCCCGTGCCGCCGGCGTTCCCCCTCAGGGGGCGGGGGCGGGGGCCGGTGAGGGGGTGGGGGTGGGGGTCGGGGCACCGCCCCCGGGTGCCCCCCCGAACCGCCAACGCAGGCCACCGCCGTAGGAGATCTCGTTGCCATTGCTCCAGAAGGAGCCGCCCACATCGGCGTACAGCGACAGGCTTTCGGAGGCTTCGAACTCGAGATTCAGGGCCACATCCAGGGCATCGGCGCCCCGGTTCTGCCCCAGCAGGGTCAGCGATCCGGGTTCCGGCACCTGGGCGAAGGCGGCCGTGAGCTGGTGCTCCTCGTCGCTGTTGCCCATCAGATCGCGTTCGTAGCCGATGGAGAGCCGCGGAATCAGCCGCGACTGATTCGACAGCCTGATCGGCACCTCCAGGGTGCCCCCGATGCCCAGCACGAGGGAATCAGCGGTGTGGCTGTTGACCGCCAGATTCAGGGAGTTGGCGCCGGTTTCGTTGATGGCTCCCTGGCTGTATTTCGCATACGACACCAGAGCCCGTGGCTTGAATCTGATCGCGTCCCGCTGGGGGGCCGGCTGGCTCTCGCCCGGGGCTGGCCGGGCCGGGTTCAGCACCCAGTCGTATTCCGAGGTCAGGGCCAGGCTGAGGCCGTTGCCGCTCCAGCGTGCCTGGGCGGTGCGATCAATCGTCCCGAACTGAATCGGACGATTGGACCGGTTCTGGAACGTGGTGTAACCAGCCAGGGCGGCAATCTTCCAGGCCGGTCCGGGTGTGTAGAGGCCGTACACGGCACCTGAATAGGTGTCCGCGTCGATGGTCACGTTGCTGAACTGATAGTTGGACAGTCCGCTGGTTCCATAGCCGAAGACGCCACCCACGCGCCAATCGCGGGCAAGGCGATACTCCAGGCCATAGGTGGACTGGAAGATCTGATAGTCCAGGGAGGCCAGGCCGCCGGTGCCCCTCAGGGAGGCCTGGGTGTTGGAGGCATCCAGCATCAGGGCCCAGCGGTGACCGCCCTGGCCGGTGCAGGCGGGGGAGGGGGTGGCTGGCTGGGCGGCACCCTCGTCCGCGGCTGGCCGGGGCGGGCAGGTCCCGGCCCCGAAGGACACCTTCTGGGTGGAGAGGGCCAGTTCCAGGGCGTCCTGGCGGAAGCGCTCCAGGGTCTCCAGCCCCACCGACACCTGGCTCGCGTAGGGCTCCGCGATCACCTGCTGAAAGGATTGATTGACGGCCGCCTGGCTGGGAAGGGCGTTCACGGCAGCCAGCACACCGTTGAAGTCGGCGTTGCTGGTGGCGCCCACCACGGTCGGCTGACCCGCCTGGCCGCTGACGACATACCCGGCCACCCCCTGGCCCAGGCCCGCGGCCACCGGCTGCTGGGGGCCGGGGGAGTTGGCCAGGATGCTGGAGGCGGCGCCACTCACGTTCGGGTTGGTCGAGGTCGGCACGGCCTGATAGTTCAGGATCAGCAGGTCAACGGTTTGGCCCGAGCATCGGGTACTGGACCCCACGGTTTGCCAGTAGCAGCGGTCCCAGGCGGCGCCCACAAACAGGGGCCGGTAGCCATAGGCGGCGCCGAGGGCCGTCTGCAGCAGTGTGACCGTGCTTTCGGCGACCTGTTGCTGTCCCCACCAGGCCGTGTTCTTCAGGCGGGGATCGATGCCTCTGGACGAATCCGGTGCCTGGAACTGCTCGTAGTTGATCTGATACTGGACGCCGTTGGAGCCGATCGAGAGGCTGGTATCCGCCAGGGCCGGGACCGGGCTGGCGATCAGGCCGCCCACCGACAGCAGACCACCGATCATGCAGACAGACGGGCGCGTCCGTACGTTGACCATGCCTGAAATCGCTATCTCCGGGCACCTTATGCAAGGGGTCCTGCAGCAGCAAGAAGGTCAGGGATGTTGTTGATGATTACCCGGGATGAATGGGCGGTCAATGTAAGAAAAACGCAAGTTCTGATTGTTCATGGCGATGCTTCCAAGTTGTTCCCGGTCTGGCCAGCCCCTGGCCGCTGCGGCCGTTGTCCTGCCGCAGTACAACGGAAGTAGCTGAATCAGCGCCCTGGCCGCCTTGACGCCGCTGCCGTTGCTGGAGGCCCCGGGCCTGCGCACCGTTCTTCGCAGCGATGACTTCGGCGCCTGGGACAGCCTCATCGCCGGCAGCCTGGGCCATCACCGCAGCCGGCTCCTGCCCGGGTCAGCCCCCTTCAGCACCCACATCCGTTGGGGGGCTGTGGCGGAATTCGAGGTGCTGCTGCTCCACGGCCATGGGCGGATGGAACTGCAGCGGGAGCAGGAGGGCCACGGGGTGCTCTGGCTGCCGCTGCAGGGGCTGACGCAGGAATGGGTCAACGGGGTCGAGCGGGTGGCGGAACCGGGCATGGCCCTGCTGTTCAGGCCCGGCGATGCCATGCGGGGTCTCACCAGCGACACCATCACCGGCCTCTCGATCCTGATCCCCGGGGCCTGCCTGCAGGGTGCTGAATCTGGCTCACCCCTGCTCGACCAGGGACCCGTCCATCGCCGCCTGATCGCGGCAGGTCTGCAGCTGGCCAGGGCCGCCGCCTGGCGACCGGAGGGCTCCGAGCAGGCCGCCGCGGCCCTGGTGGAGGCCCTGCACCCGTGGAGCCACCCGCCCGATCCCGACCACGACGGGGATCGCCTCAGCGCCCGCCGCCGTCGTCAGGCCGTGGTCGACGCCTGCGGCTGGATGGAGGTCCACCTGGGCCGTCGCGTCAGCCTCGAGGAGCTGGGCCTGGCCATGGGGACCTCCGTCCGGACCCTGCAGTACGGCTTCCGGGAGCAGCTGGGCCGTTCGCCGATGGCGGAGCTGAAGCGGCGGCGTCTGCGGCGCCTGCGCGATCTCCTGCAGGCGTCCGACCACGACCACCGCAGCGTCGCCGAACTGATGCAGGCCGCCGGGCTGCTGGCCTGTGGCGTCACGGCGGCGGACTACGGCCGCTGCTGGGGTGAATCCCCACGGCGCACCCGGCAGCGACGGACAATGGACGCCTGATGCCCGGCCCCGCCGTGGGTTCTCCAACCCCCACTCCCACCACGGCCGAGGCCTTCGCCCGCTTCGACGGCCTCCCGCCCGTGGAGATCCCGTTCCTGCTGGGGGCCTGGAGGGGGGAGAGCGTCCCCACCGGCCACCCCCTCGACGGCGCCCTGGAGGCCTTCCACTGGCATGGCAAGCGCTTTGACAGCCCCGAGGCGGTGCACCCGCTGGTGTTCACCAGCCTCGGTGGCGGGCTGACCTGCCTGGAGCCGAGGACGATGGGCCCCGGGCTGCGCCTGAGCGGGCGCGTGCCGATCCCGACGTCGCCGCTGGTCGGTCGCCTGTTCCAGCTGCTGCTGCCCCTGCTCAGCACCACCCGCCCCAGGGCCCGGCTGCGGATGACCGATTACCGCGGCGTGGTCAGCGCCACGATGGTCTACGACCACCTCCCCATCCTCGACGTCTTCCGTCGGCTGGACGAGAACACCGTGCTGGGGGTGATGGACCTCAAGGGCATGGAGACGCCGTTCTTTTTCCTGCTGCGCCGCGAAGAACCGGACCCGTCACATTCCGTTACGATTTCCTGAGGGAGGCATGCTCCGGCTGATGGCTTTCCCCACAACCCTTTGCCCTGCTGCTGATCCCCATGCGCTGGACCGCCACCGACATCCCTGACCAGTCCGGGCGGATCGCCCTGGTCACCGGTGCCAACAGTGGGCTGGGTCTGGAAACGGCCCGGGCCCTGGCCGCCAGGGGCGCCACGGTGCTGCTGGCCTGCCGTTCCCTGGCCAAGGCGGAGCAGGCCCGCGAAGAGCTGCTCACGGCCGCCGCCTCCACCGGCGCCCTCGACGTCCTGCACCTCGACCAGGCCGACCTGGCCAGCGTGGCCGCCGTCGCCGGGACCGTCTCCGAGCGCTATGGGCGCCTCGATCTGCTGATCAACAACGCCGGCGTGATGGCCCCGCCCCGCCGCCTCACCCGCCAGGGTTTCGAGCTGCAGTTCGGCACCAACCACCTCGGCCACTTCGCCCTCACCCTCGCCCTGCTCCCCCTGCTGCGCGACCGGCCCGCTGCCCGGGTGGTCACCGTCACCTCCGGGGCCCAGTACTTCGGCCGCATCGCCTTCGACGACCTCCAGGGCGAGCACCGCTACGACCGCTGGCGGGCCTACGGCCAGAGCAAGCTGGCCAATGTGATGTTCGCCCTCGAGCTGCAGCGGCGCCTGGCCGACGAGGGCAGCCCCGCCCTGTCGCTGGCGGCCCACCCCGGCTTCGCCCGCACCAACCTCCAGCCCGCCTCGATCGCCGCCACCGGCTCCCGCCTCGAGCCCCTCGCCTACCGGCTGATGGATCCCCTGTTCCAGAGCGCCGCCATGGGGGCCCTGCCCCAGCTGTTCGCCGCCACCGCGCCCGAGGCCAGGCCCGGCGGCCACTACGGCCCCAACCAGTGGGGCGGCATGCGGGGCTGGCCCACGGAGGCACGCATCGCCCCGGCCGCCCTCGACGCCGACCAGTGCCGGCGCCTCTGGGATGTGAGCCAGGAGCTCTGCTCCCAGGCCGCCCCGCTGCCGGCCCTGGCCTGAGCCTGTCCCAGGGCCGACCCCCGTAGACTCATCGGCTGCCGTCCACCCCCCATGCCCCGCGCCCGCGCCGGAACCACCAGCAAGGCCGAGGCGGAGACCCCCATCGTCGAGAAGGCCCTGAAGACCCTCAACGGCGGCAGCCTCGAGGACGTGATCCGGGTGCGGGGGGCGCGCCAGCACAACCTGCGCAACGTGGATCTCACCATCCCGCGCAACCGCATGGTGGTGTTCACCGGGGTGAGCGGCAGCGGCAAGAGCTCCCTCGCCTTCGACACGATCTTCGCCGAGGGTCAGCGGCGCTACGTGGAGAGCCTCTCCGCCTACGCCCGCCAGTTCCTCGGCCAGGTGGACAAGCCGGATGTGGATGCGATCGAGGGGCTCTCACCCGCCATCTCGATCGACCAGAAGTCCACCAGCCACAACCCCCGCTCCACGGTCGGCACGGTCACCGAGATCCAGGACTACCTGCGCCTGCTCTACGGCCGCGCCGGCGAACCCCACTGCCCCCAGTGCAGCCGCTCGATCCGGCCCCAGTCCATCGACGAGATGGTGGACCAGATCCTCACCCTGCCCGAAGGCACCCGCTACCAGCTGCTCGCCCCCGTGGTGCGCGGCAAGAAGGGCACCCACGTGAAGCTGCTGGCGGGCCTGGTGGCCGAGGGCTTCGCCCGGGTGCGGATCAACGGCGAGGTGCGCGAGCTGGCCGACAACATCGAGCTCGACAAGAACCATGCCCACCACATCGAGGTGGTGGTCGACCGGCTGGTGGCCCGGGAGGGCATCAACGAGCGCCTCACCGATTCCCTGCGCACCGCCCTGAAGCGCGGCGAGGGCCTGGCCCTGGTGGAGGTGGTGCCCAAGGCCAACGAGCCCCTGCCCGAGGGCGTGGAACGGGAGCGGCTCTACTCCGAGAACTTCGCCTGCCCCGTGCACGGCGCCGTGATGGAGGAGCTGTCCCCCCGCCTGTTCTCCTTCAACAGCCCCTACGGCGCCTGCCCCGACTGCCACGGCATCGGCCATCTGCGCAAGTTCACCGTGGAGCGGGTGGTGCCCGATCCCTCCCTGCCGGTGTACGCCGCCATCGCCCCCTGGAGCGACAAGGAGAACAGCTACTACTTCTCCCTGCTGTTCAGCGTCGGGGAGGCCTTCGGCTTCGAGCTCAAGACCCCCTGGAACCAGCTCACCGAGGAGCAGCGCCAGGTGCTGCTGCAGGGCAGCCAGGAGCCGATCGCCATCAAGGCCGACAGCCGCTACCGCAAGAGCGAGGGCTATGTGCGGCCCTTCGAGGGGATCCTGCCGATCCTGGAGCGCCAGCTGCGGGATGCCAGCGGCGAATCCGTGCGCCAGAAGCTGGAGAAGTACCTGGAGCTGGTGCCCTGCGAAAGCTGCCACGGCCTGCGGCTGCGGCCCGAGGCCCTGGCGGTGCGGGTGGGGCCCTACGCCATCCACGAGCTCACCTCCGTCAGCGTGGCCGTCACCCTGGAGCGCATCGAAGCCCTGATGGGCGTGGGGGCCAGCGAAGGGGCGGAGCCCCTGCTCTCCAGCCGCCAGATCCAGATCGGCGACCTGGTGCTGCGGGAGATCCGCATGCGCCTGCGTTTCCTGCTGGATGTGGGCCTCGATTACCTGAGCCTGGATCGGCCCGCCATGACGCTTTCCGGCGGTGAGGCCCAGCGGATCCGCCTTGCCACCCAGATCGGCGCCGGCCTCACCGGCGTCCTGTATGTGCTCGACGAACCCAGCATCGGCCTGCACCAGCGCGACAACGACCGCCTGCTCGCCACCCTCACCAAGCTGCGCGACCTGGGCAACACCCTGATCGTGGTGGAGCACGACGAGGACACGATCCGCGCCGCCGACTATCTGGTCGACATCGGGCCCGGTGCCGGCGTCCATGGCGGCCACATCGTGGCCGAAGGCTCCCTCGACGACCTGCTCAACGCCGAGGACTCGCTCACCGGGGCCTACCTGAGCGGTCGCCGCTCCATCCCCACCCCTGCCGAGCGCCGCGATGCCGGCAGCCGCCGGCTCACCCTGGCCAACTGCACCCGCAACAACCTCCAGGGCATCGACGTGGAGATCCCCCTCGGCCGGCTGGTGTGCGTCACCGGGGTGAGCGGCAGCGGCAAGAGCACCCTGGTGAACGAGCTGCTGCACCCGGCCCTGGAGAACCGCCTCGGCCTGAAGGTGCCCTTCCCCTCCGGGCTCGAGGAGCTGCGGGGCATCAAGGCGATCGACAAGGTGATCGTCATCGACCAGTCGCCGATCGGCCGCACCCCCCGCTCCAACCCCGCCACCTACACCGGCGCCTTCGATCCGATCCGCCAGGTGTTCGCCGCCACGGTGGAGGCCAAGGCCCGCGGCTACCAGGTGGGCCAGTTCAGCTTCAACGTCAAGGGGGGACGCTGCGAAGCCTGCAGTGGCCAGGGGGTGAATGTGATCGAGATGAACTTCCTGCCCGACGTTTACGTCCAGTGCGACGTCTGCAAGGGGGCCCGCTACAACCGCGAGACCCTGCAGGTCACCTTCCGGGGCCACACCATCGCCGATGTGCTGGAGATGACGGTGGAGCAGGCCGCCGAGGTGTTCTCCGCCATTCCCCAGGCCGGCGAGCGTCTCAGCACCCTGGTGGATGTGGGGTTGGGTTACATCAAGCTGGGCCAGCCCGCGCCCACCCTCTCCGGCGGTGAGGCCCAGCGGGTGAAGCTGGCCACCGAGCTCTCCCGCCGCGCCACCGGCAAGACCCTTTACCTGATCGACGAGCCCACCACGGGCCTCAGCTTCTACGACGTCCACAAGCTGATGGATGTGATGCAGCGCCTGGTGGACAAGGGCAACTCGATCCTGGTGATCGAGCACAATCTCGATGTGATCCGCTGCGCCGACTGGCTGATCGACCTGGGGCCGGAGGGCGGTGACAAGGGCGGCCACATCGTCGCCATCGGCACCCCCGAATCCGTGGCCGAGAACGCCGCCAGCCACACCGGCCGCTACCTGCGGCACGTGCTGGAGCAGCATCCCCCCATCCCCCTCGCGGCCTGACCCATGGCTGAACTCACTCCCGCCCAGGCGGCCCTGCTGCGCATCGTCTGCACCGTGGCCTGGGCCGACGGCGAATGCTCCACCGCCGAGCGGGAGCTGCTGGCCGAACAGGTGGCCACCCACCTGCACGGTGACAGCCCCACGGGCCTGGCCGAAGCGCAGCTGGAGGCCTTTCTGGCCGAGCGGCTGCCCGTGGCCGGCCTCGACGCTCTGGTGACCCAGCTCAGTGGCAGCGACGACCGCCAGCTGGCCCTGAAGCTCAGCTACATGATGGTGCGGGTGGGGCGGCGCTCACCGTCGGAGCCGACCATCAACGCCCCGGAACGGGTGGCCTACCGCCACCTGGTCGAGCTGCTCGGCCTCGGTGACGCCAGGATCCAGGAGATCGAGTGGGCCGCCGAAGCCGACCTGCCCAGGAAGGAGGGGTTCGCCCAGCTGCTGGCCGAACTCACCGCCGGCTGGCGCACCCCCGACGACGGCCGGGGACCGGCCTGAACTGTCGTCAGGCCTGAACCGTCTTCAGGGCAGTGGCTCGTCGCCGCTGCCGCTGGGATAGGCCTGGTTGCTGTCGGGCATCCAGTAGCTGAGGTCGTTGTGCCAGTAGAGCCGGCCGGGCACCCGCTGGGTGCTCAGCTTCGTCTTGCCGAGGGCGGACATCAGCTGGGTCATCTCGATCGGCGAGAGGTCGGTGACCATGTCGTTGCCGGCGATCTCCAGCAGGGCCGGCAGCTTGGCGATCGTGGCCGGCTGGGCCAGCTTGCTGAACACCTGGGCCATCACCTGACGCTGGCGTTCCATCCGGCCCAGGTCGCCCCGCTCGTCGTGGCGGAAGCGCAGGAAACCCTCCAGTTCCTTGCCCTTCAGCAGCTGTTTCCCGGGGTAGAGGTCGATGTAGAGGCCCTGGGCGTTGTCGACGTAGTACATGCGCTTGGGCACATCCACCTCGACGCCCCCGAGGGCTTCGGCCAGCTTGTTGACGGCGTCGAGGTTCACCTTGAGGTAGCGCTCCACCGGGGTGGCGAGCAGGGTGCCCACTTCCGCCTTGGCGGTCTGGATGCCGCCGAGGGCGAACAGGGAGTTGGCCTTCACCACCCCCAGCTGGGGGGATTCGATGAAGGTGTCCCTCGGCACCTGCGTGATGTGGGTGATGTCGCCATCGAGCCGTACCGTGAACATCACGTCGGTGTTCTCGCCCACGGCATCGCGGCCGAGCACGAGGATCGGACGGTTCTCGATCGTGAGGGGATTCAGTACCGCCCCGATGCCCCGCGAGCTGGGGATCAGACCCGCCAGGAACGGGGCGATCCGTGCCGGCAGGGGGCCCGCCAGCAGGGCACCCACGGCGATGCCCAGCCCGAAGGTGACCAGGGGGCGGCGCCTGGACCGGTGCGGCGCCGGGGGCCGCTGCTTCGGATCGCTCTTGGTGCTGGTCTTCTCAGGGAGCGCCACGGCCCCGAGTTCCCTCCTCTGCCGGGTCTTCCGGGAGCGAGAGAGCCTCGACGGTGAATGGGCCTGAGTCATTGTGCTACCCGCAGGGGCGCACCATAGGGCTCGAAGCGCTGAAAAACCAGTGGTGGCGACGGTTTATCGGCTGGTCTGCACCTGCACGAGCGCGGCGGCCCCATCGGCGCGCCGGCGGGCGACCGCCTCATCGTCGCCGCGGGCCAGGGCCACCCCCAGTCGCCGCCAGGGCCGGACGTCGGGTTTGCCGAAGATCAGCACCTGGGTGTCCGGCACCGCCAGGGCCTGCTCCAGCCCCAGGTAGGTGGGGCTCCCGGCTTCCTGGGGGACGTCCGGTCCGGCCAGGATCACCCGGGAGGCCGCCGCTCCAAGGCTGCGGATCTCCGGGATCGGCAGTCCCAGCACCGCCCGCAGGTGCAGCTCGAATTCGCTCAGGTTCTGGCCCACCAGCGTCACCAGGCCCGTGTCATGGGGCCGGGGCGAGAGCTCGGAGAACACCACCTCCTCGGCGCCGGGCTCGCCGCAGAGGAAGAACTCCACCCCGAACAGGCCGGCGCCGCCCAGGTCGTCGGTGACGGCCTTCGCCATCGCCTGGGCCGCCGCCAGCTGTTCCTCCCCCAGGCGGGCCGGCTGCCAGCTGCACTGGTAGTCGCCCCGCTCCTGGATGTGGCCGATCGGCGGGCAGAACAGGGTGGGGCCCTGCCACTGGCGCACTGTCAGCAGGGTGATCTCCAGGCTGAAGCGCAGGAACTCCTCGACGATCACCCGCGCTCCGGCCCCCCGGGCTCCGGCCATGGCCGATTCCCAGGCGGCTTCGATCGCCTCGGGGCCGTGCACCACGCTCTGCCCCTTGCCCGAGGAACTCATCACCGGCTTCACCACCACGGGCCAGCCCAGGGGCGCCGCCGCCGCCGCCAGTTCGGCGGCGCTTTCGGCATAGGCGAAGCGGGCGGTGCGCAGCCCCAGCCCACCGGCGGCCAGGTCCCGGATGCGGTCGCGGTTCATGGTCACCGCCGTGGCCCGGGCGGTGGGGATCACCGTGAGGCCCTCCGCCTCCAGCTCCGCCAGGGCATCCACCGCCAGGGCCTCGATCTCCGGAATCACCACGTCGGGCCGATGGCGCCGCACCACCGCCTTGAGTTCGTCGGGGTCGGCCATGGCCACCACCTCGCTCACCTGCGCCACCGCCATGGCGGGGGCACCGGCGTAGCGGTCGACGGCGATCACGCGGCAGCCGAGCCGCTGGGCGGCGATGGCCACCTCCTTGCCCAGCTCGCCGCTGCCCAGCAGCATCACCGTCCGCGGGAAGGGGGAAGGGCCTGGTGCCATGGATAGGGAAGCGGATCGGGCGATCCTGACGCGGCGCGAGCCCTTTCCCCTAACCTGCCGCGATGCTTCCGGCTCTCCCCCCCCTGACCCCTGGCGTCGGCCCTCTGGCTGTTGGCATTGGCCCCCTCGCCTTCAGCACCGTCGGCGACGCGGCCAATGGGGTGCTCCCCTTCGGCTGGGATGTGGCCGGTTTCCAGAAATGGACGCTGATCTACCTGGGCGTCTCGTCCCTGGCCTTCGTGGTGGTGTGGCTGGTGGGCTACCTGCGCCGCTGAGCGCCCGGTCCCCCCACGCGCCTCCTGGCCCCCCTCAGGTGGCGGGCCCGTCCAGCAGGGTGAGCTGGCTCTCGGCCGATTCCTCACTCACGAACCCGTAGGCATCGAACACGGCGGGATCGGGGTGGGTGATGCGCTGCCCCTCTGGGTGGCGCTCCACCTGGAAACCCTCGCCGGCCATGCGGCGCATCAGGGCCGCCGCCTCCTCGAACCGTGCCGCCATGGCCTCCAGGCTGGCGCAGTCGGCGGTGAGTCCCGTTTCCTTCCAGGTGAAAAACGCCATGGGCCCGGGTGCGACGGAGCGGTCGGCGGGGTCGCCGCGATCGACGACAGGGGGCGGCTGCTCAGGGCAGCAGCACCAATCCCACCAACACCAGTATCAGGCTGGCGCCCCACAGGCTGAGCACCACCCGCTGCTCCGGCAGTCCCCCCAGTTCGAAATGGTGGTGCAAGGGCGCCATGCGGAACAGCCGCCGCCCCTGGCCGTCGGCCCCCTTGGTGGCCTTGAACACCCCCACCTGCAGGATCACCGAGAGGGATTCGGCCAGGAACACGCCCCCCATCAGCAGCAGGGGCCAGAGGCTGTCGGTCAGCAGGGCCACCGAGGAGAGGGCGGCCCCCATGGCCAGGGAGCCCGTGTCACCCATGAACACCCGGGCCGGGTGCCGGTTCTGGCTGAGGAAGCCGAGCCAGCAGCCCGCCATGGCCGTGCAGAAGGCGGCCAGCACCGGATCCCCCCCATGCCCCCGCAGCATCAGCTGCAACCCCATGCCGGTGAACACGATGGCGCCGCAGCCGGCGGCCAGGCCATCGAGCCCGTCGGTGAGGTTGGTGGCGTTGCTCTCGGCCAGGAACACGAACAGGGCCAGGGGCCAGATCAGCAGCCCGAGGGTCAGCACCCGGCCGAAGGGCAGCCCCAGATCGCCGGGCACCCCGCCCCCCAGCCAGCCGCCCTGGTGGGCCCAGACCAGGAAGCCGACGGCGGCCAGGGCCTGGAGCAGCAGCTTGCCCCGGGGGCTCAGGCCCGTGTTGGTGCGGCGGGTGAGGCTGCGCCAGTCGTCGACGGCGCCGATCGCCATGTAGGCCAGGGTGACCGCCGCCACCGCCAGCGGGCGGGGATCCTCCGGGCTGATCAGCCCCCCCACCAGCACCCCCACGGGCACCACCAGCAGGCCGCCCATCGTGGGCGTCCCCGCCTTGCTGTGGTGGGCCTGGGGGCCCTCATCGCGGATCACCTGGCCCAGTTTCAGGGCCCGCAGGCGCGGCACCCCGAGGGCCGCCACCCCCGCGCTGACTAGGGCCGCCACCACCAGCGGCAGGGTCAGCATGGAGTTGGCCACCAGGGCATCGCTGGCCAGGCAGGCAGCCAGCAGGATCAGGGCGAGCAGGGCCGCAGGCGTGCGGCCGTCGCGGGAGGCCATCGGAGAGGCGGCAGGGTGGCGACGGGACGGATCGGACCGTCAGTCCTCCCAGTCTTCCTCCGAGGGCTCATCGGCCGGGCTGTAATCCTCTTTCTCGCCCATCAGCGCCGACAGCTCCTCCTCTTCCACCGTGCTCACGTCGGTGCTGGCCGTCTCCTCATCGGCGACCAGGCGGCCGCTGGCCTCCAGCAGGCTCAGCAGATCGGGCTCATCCCGCAGCGGCAGCACCGGCGCCGGCTCGTTGCGCCGGTAGCGGGTCAGGGAGGGGTTGATCGTGTCGAGAATGCTCATGCCGTCAGGCTGGGTCGTCAAGGACCGACTCAACACCCTACCGCGCCGCCCATGACCGCTGCCAAGATCCTGGAGGTGGGCCGTCTCTGGTCCGCGGCCCTCGTGCTCAGCACCCTGCTGGCCGCGGCCGCCGTCCGCTGGCCCCAGCCGCTGCCGATCCTGCCGGCGGTGGTGGCGGCCCTGGTGCTCGGGCCCCCCCTGCTGCTGGCCCTGGTGGTTCTGCTCCGCTGGCGCCTGCCGGCGGCGGACCAGGGGGGAGAATGGCCCGAGGCGACAGATTCCGTCGCCCCAGAGCAGGAGCGTCACGGATGAGCGAGATGGGGCAGCAGGTGGCGGGCGGGGCACCGCCGTCGGGAACGCCACGTGCCGAGCGGGTGGTGCTCGCCTATTCCGGTGGCGTCGACACCAGCGTCTGCATCCCCTACCTGATGCGGGAGTGGGGGGTGAAGGAGGTGATCACCTTCGCCGCCGACCTGGGGCAGGGCGACGAACTGGAGCCGATCCGGCTCAAGGCCCTGGCGGCCGGCGCCAGCCAGTCGCGGGTGGACGACCTGATCGATCCCTTCATCCGCGAGTTCGCCTTCCCGGCCATCCGCGCCAATGCCCTCTACGAGGGGCGCTACCCCCTCTCCACGGCCCTGGCCCGCCCCCTGATCGCCCGCCGCCTCGTCGAGGTGGCCCGGGAAGTGGGGGCCGACGCGGTGGCCCACGGCTGCACCGGCAAGGGCAACGACCAGGTGCGCTTCGACGTCGCCATCGGCGCCCTCGCCCCCGACCTGAAGGTGCTGGCCCCGGCCCGGGAGTGGGGCATGAGCCGGGAGGAGACGATCGCCTACGGCGAGCGCTGCGACATCCCGGCGCCGGTGAGCAAGAAGTCCCCCTATTCGATCGACCTCAACCTGCTGGGCCGCAGCATCGAGGCCGGCCCCCTGGAGGATCCGATGGTGGAGCCGCCGGAGGAGGTCTTCGCCATGACCCGTTCGGTGGCGGACGCCCCGGCCGAGGGCCAGGTGGTGGAGATCGCCTTCGAGCAGGGCAATCCGGTGGCGATCGACGGCGAGCGCCTCGATCCGGTGGCCCTGATCCGCCGGGCCAATGCCCTGGCGGGGGCCCATGGCTTCGGTCGCCTCGACATGATCGAGAACCGGGTGGTGGGCATCAAGAGCCGGGAGATCTACGAGACCCCGGGCCTGCTGCTGCTGATCCGCGCCCACCAGGAGCTGGAGAGCCTCACCCTGGCCGCCGACGTGCTCCGCTACAAGCGCCAGATCGAGATGAGCTGGGCGGATCTGGTGTACCAGGGCCTCTGGTTCGGCCCCCTCAAGGACGCCCTCGATGGCTTCCTCGACCGCACCCAGGCCACGGTCAACGGCCTGGTGCGGATCCGGCTCCAGAAGGGCAGCGCCACCGTGGTGGGACGGTCCAGCGCCGGCGACAGCCTCTACGTGCCCGACATGGCCACCTACGGCGCCGAGGACCTGTTCGATCACCGCGCCGCCGAGGGCTTCATCTACGTCTGGGGGATGCCGACGCGGCTATGGGCCGCCCGTCGTCGTGGCGACTGACCGTCGGGGCTGACCGTCGCCCGGGAGCCCCTTGGCTTCCGGGCCCCCCAGGCGCAGGGCCCGCTTCAGGGCCTGGCCCCAGCCCTCTTTCCTGGCCACCGTGGAGAGCAGCAGGGGCTGGGGACGGCCTGAGCCAGGCGGTGGGACGTCGGCGGCCGGATTGAGGCTGTACAGCCGCTCCCGCAGGGCCTGGTTGTCGTCGAGCAGATGCTTCTGGTGCTCCATCACCGTGGCCAGGCGCTGCTGGAACTTGCGCTCGAAGATCTCCGGAAGATCCTCCAGCATTTCGTGCAGGGCCTTGAGCTCATCCCGGGCGGCCGCCAGCTCCATCTCGAGCTGCTGGACATCGGGAGCCGTGGTGGTCAGGGCGAGGCTGGAGGGCCCTGCCGCCTTCGGAGCCTGGGCAGGGGACGTCGCCGGGACCGGCTCCAGCAGGACCGGGTCGGCCTCCATCGCTTCCCGGGCGGTGACGTCAGGATCGCCGCCAGCGGCAGGCACCTCGCCGAAGCTGAAGCTGGTCGCCGGCGGCGGTGGCAGCGGAGCGACCGGCTGGCCGGGGGTCAGGACACTGGGGGCAGGGTGGGCCTGGTTGGCGGGCCAGCCGGAGGGGGTGTAGGCCGGCTGGGCCGGCACCACACGCGAAGGGAGGGTTCCCTCCGGATTGGCGTCCTCCTTGTCCGCTGCTGTCATCGCCTAGCACCTCGTGGGCGGACTGTAGGCCCAGCGATCAGGGATGAACAACCGCGTTCAGACCGCCGCCGGCTCGGTCGGGGCCACCTCAACGGCGGCGCCGGGGACGCTGCGCGGGGGAGGCATGGGGCCGTCCTGGATGACGGTCAGGTAGCGGATCACATCTTCGGAAAGACGCATGGCCCGCTCGAGCACGGCCACCTGCTGGCCATCGCCGCTGTGGTTCAGCTGCACGTAGATGCCCTCGCGGTGCTTGGCGATGGGATAGGCCAGCCGGCGCTTGCCGCGCATCTGGGTGTCGAGCACTTCGGCGCCGGCCTCGATCACGAGTTCGCGGTACTTGGCGACGTGGGTCTCGACTTCTTCCTCCGGAATGTCC
>QLAH01000390.1_pt1 | contig 24861 bp, 19 predicted proteins | sample 4693081 | NCBI WGS metagenome assembly QLAH01 (sample SAMN09425401, study PRJNA476045) | Lake water metagenome, whole genome shotgun sequencing project. | reverse complement strand
GTCGATTCCGCTCAGAAGCGCTAAGCTGGGTATAGCTCATAGGGTGTCTTTTTGTTGTAGGAAACATCAGACTATCCTATGAGCCCCTCTACGGGAAGCGTCTAGGTGTTGCACTTCATTCTAGAATTGGCGAAAGTAGGCGTTGTAGAGTTTGGTGATGCCCCATTGTTTTTGCTCCATTTGTTGGCTGCGGTATTGGTGCAGTTCTAGGGCTTTGTCGCGGATTTTTTGCACAATGGCGGGGCTGGAGGTTTGGGGAAAGGGGAAGGTTTCAAAGCAGGTTTTGTGAGTGTAGCGAGTATCACCTTTCAATGTAGAACTTTGTGATTTTACCCATACACGATGAGAATCAGAGGTCAAAATACCAAGAATATAATAATCATTAGATGCAACAACCTTAGTAGAGTTTCCAGGCAAATATTCTCCACTGCAAGGCAGAAAAATAAACCATTTTGAATGTGCTGGAATTGCAAAGTATTCATTCAAAGGTCTTAGTGCTTGACGCATTGCGGCATGAGTTCTTTTAAATCTCCACCACTTTTCTCTTAAAACCTGCTCTCTACAGTTTTCACGTTCAGGCTTAACATGTTTCTTTACATGATCGAAAGGAGCTTTAAATTCTGATGCCTCTTCCATGCTTCGATCCTCAAAATCAATTATCCACCTACTTGGGAGTCCATGTGGTAATTGTGCTAGATCACTAGCATCTATAAATAGCTTCAAGATGACTTTGTTTGCGTCATTAGACGAGATCCACTGGTTAACTAAGCTTTCAGGAACTAAAAAGTTCTTCGCATTAGGTTTCGCTCCTTCAAAGCAAAAATCCTTATTGGCACTTATACTTAATGCTTCTGAAACTGATACGTCTGACTTGAGAGATGCGGTTATTTTCTCAGTAGGTGTATTATCCAAGTAGAATACTTCTGGCTTTTGGTAGCACCAATTAACTAAACTGACATGAACTTTGGCATCGCCAGACCATTTTTGAGTTGATATGGCATCATATATAAAACCTCCACCTTGAGTAATATAATCAAGGGAAGCCACTCTGCTATTTCCTTGGCTAATTGTGTTCGTAGCTACTAATCCAGCCCGTTGGTTTTCAGCAAGATGGTCATGGGCAATTCTGAACCAATAACAACAGAAATCGACTTGTGACTTAACGTTGTCGAACTTTCTAAAAATCTTTTCTGTATATTTATCGCCTAATTCCTGGCGAATCCTGTTTCCACCCAAAAACGGCGGATTCCCAATAATCGCGTCAGCCTTGGGCCATTCGGTAAATAGCGCATCTTGGCAGCGGATATTGTCGTCCAGGGTATCTAGGGGCAGGATGGCTTCCGTTAGGCCGAGGCGGTCGATAGCGACTTTGCGGGCAATCATCAGCGTCACGCGGGCTAGTTCTACGGCAAAGGGATTATTGTCAATGCCAAAGAAATTATTAGGTGTCACGATCCCGATGTGCATCTGTTCATGGGAAGATCGACGACGTTCAGCGATTTTGTCCAACAGTTCTTGCTCGATTTGTTTTAGTTCTTGGTAGGCAATGTAGAGAAAATTCCCAGATCCACAGGCTGGATCTAGGACTCGATATTCCTGTAACTCTTGCATCAGCTTATTGAGTTCGCCGATGGTGTTGGCTTGGTCAATGCGGTCTTCCCAATAGCGGGAAATGGTGGGGCGCACAATTTTCATAATGTCCGCCTCGGAGGTGTAGTGAATGCCGTGGGCGTGGCGTTCTTCGCTGTCGATGGCGGATTCAAAAATGCTGCCAAAAATAGCCGGACGTACCTTGCTCCAGTCCTCTAGGGCCGAAATTTCTAGCAGCTTTAGCTCTTGTTGGGTTAGGTCGATGGGGTCAATGTGGCGAAACAGCCCACCATTGAAATAATCCACCCCTTCAAACCGTCCGGCGGGAGTTTTGCCGGGGGTATTCATCTCTCGAAAAGCCCCCCCAACACATCGTAGGAACTGGCCCCAGATTGCAGACAATCTTGCACACAGGCCACAAACAGGCTGTTGGGCAACAGGTTGCGGTCTTCGGCAAACATCGCCAACACACACTGCAACACAAACCGCTGGGCCATCAGGGCGGCTTCTGGTTGGTCAATGCGGCGAACATACATCAGGCGCTCTCGTAGCCTTTTGTACAGATCACCCATGCGCCTAGCGGCCTTTTCCGTCACCTCCACCTGGTTGTTGCCAAAAACCGATTTCCGCTCCTGCACCTCCATAAAGCCAAAGGTGGCCCCCCGTTCGGGCAGTTGGGCCAGGGGCACCATGTCGATGGGCGTGTCGATTTGGGTATCGAAGTCGTAGACCCAAAATTCATCAAAATTGCACAGCATCACATAGCGAGGCCGATTGGGCACCGCCCGCTGCCAATAGTCGAACGCCTGAGAATAATGCTTGCTGAGGTCGGCCCCCCGCTTCTTCATTTCAATCAGCACACGGGGCTTCCACACCAGGTCGGCAAAGCCCGTTTTGCCCTTTTTGCTGCCCTTGTGAATGCGTTCTTCGTAGGTGGCTCCGGCCTCGATAGCTCCCGCATGGCCAAAGGCACGAAAAAACTTATCCAGAAAAATCGGGGCTTCTCCCTTTTCGTCTCCCTTCAGATATTCAGCCACGTAGTTCACGAAGGCTTGCAGACGTTCGGCAGTGGTGGACATAGGCACGGACTGGGGCAGGCCCCTAGGGTGGGCATATCCTCACATCTTAGTGCCACTGTCGAGATAGAGACCTGGCCGACTGGCACAACGTTGCAAAGCGCTGATACCTCGTAGGTTGGGTGGCACGATAGCAGAACCCAACAATCCTGAACTCTCTGGCGGATGTTGCGTTCCGTTTCACGGCACCCAACCTACAGGGTCTGAAGCCACCCTCGCCCCTAGCGGCTAGGTGCTGCAAAGCGGAAACCAACGGATAAAGCGATTATGCGAGATTGGAAGCATCTTTTATCGCTTACTATCCAAGGCTGGAAACACCACCAGCAGATCAATGTCGCTATCTGCCGTCGCGTCTCCCCTAGCATGGGAGCCAAACAGGATAATTTTGAGGGGATCAAACTGCTCAACGATGCGATCCGTCATCACCTGGAGCCAGGGAACCGGGGTGGATGGCAAGGGCATAGGCCAGCGGGAATTGGCAATAGTGGCATGATAGCCCCTGATCAGGGCATCAGCGCTATGGTGTTCATCCTTCCAGCACAAACCCCTAGGATCGGGTCATATCCGGGCGATCCTAGGGGTCTTTGGTTAGCGATTTAGGTTGTTAGCAACACCCCAGGGGAAAATCTGGGATTGAGACGCGCAACCTTAGCTCTCTGCCGTGGTTTCAGTCGTTTCTTCAGCAGCAGTTTCTTCGGTTGCGGCGTCTTCAGCAGCAGTCTCCGCTTCAGCTTCGGCTACGGGTTCTTCCACCACTTCGGCCTTGGGCTTAGGACGGGGGCCACGCATTAGGGCGGGGGGCACAGCGGGCTTGCGTTCTTCTTCCCGACCCCGACCGCCGCGACGACCTTTGCCCCCCCGACGTTCGCCGCGTTCGCTACGTTCGCCGCGTTCGCTACGTTCGCCGCCTTCACTGCTGCCAGTGGTAATGATTTTTTTCTTGGGTTTATCGGGGGAAGGATTGGGGGTATCCGCCATGGTGTCTCTCTTGATTGCAACCCGCCGATCTTATCGTGAATTGCCGATCCCTAGCCCAGGGGAAAGCCAGGATAGCGGGATGGAGAATAGGCGGAGGCCGATCAAGACCGATCCCTCAGGAGAGGCGTTCGGGAATCGGAGTGGGCTCGGCGTTGGGGTCGCGGTCTAGAACGTCTTTAATCCAGGCTTCTTCGATCCAGGTTTTGCAGACCACCGCCAGGGGCAGGGCGAGGATCAACCCCAGGGGGCCGAGGAAAGTAGCAAAGAAAATTTGGGCAACTAGGGTGGCGGCGGGCAGCAGCGAAACCTGCTTTTGCATGGTCATGGGGGTAAACCAATAGCTCTCTAGGTTTTGGATCACCACGTAGAGCACAATCACCATCAGGGCTTTGCTGGGAGACTGGAGCAGCGCCACAAAGACGGGGAAAATAGCGCTGAGGGTGGGGCCGAGGTTGGGGATGAAGTTAAACATTCCGGCCAAAACGGCGTGGGCAAAGGCGTAGGGCACCCCCAAAATCACCAGGCCCACAAAGCTGAGGGTGCCCACAAACATCGAGCTTAGGGCCACACCCCCCAGCCAAGACATCAGGGCTGTTTCGCATTTGGTGAGAATTTCATCGGCCCGCCGCCGATAGCCAGAGGGAAACATCCGTAGCAGCAAGTTCCGGTAGGCTGGGGGGCTCGACAAAATCATCAGGGTGAGGATGACCAGCAGCAGCAGTTGCAGCACAATGGCCATGGAACTGGAGAAAAAGGACAGGAAATTGCCAAAAACCGTGGTGCTAATGGCGGTAGCCTGTCGGATTAGATCGCCAAGGTCGGGCAGGATGCGGATATCTTGACTGGGGAACCAGGCGGGTGGGTTGGCTTTGAAGTCGTCAAACCAGCCGTTGAGGATGGCGACACCCTTGGGCGTGAGTTCTAGCAATTCTTGAAACTGGCTGGCAAATAGGGGAAACACCAGTCCGAAAACAATAAAGCCACCCAGCACCACAAAGGCCCAGGTGACGAGCAGTGCTCGGTCTCGTGGCCAGCCGTAGATCCTCACAAACCGCCGCGTCAGGCTATTGAGGGCGGTGACGAGCACCACGGCGGCAAACATCAGCAGCACAATCTGCCGAAAGCGCCACAGAATAAACAGCACCATGCCCAGCAGGGCCAAATTAATCCAGTCGGTTAGCTTCACCCGCTCTCCCCATCCAGCGCACAGCAACCAGCATGAAATCCACGGCCCTAGGAAACCGTATCGCCCCTAACAGCCTGCCATCGTAGGCTGATATGCTGAAAGTCTACTATACGTATTCTGGTTCCATGGCGTCTTCCCCTACCACTTCCCTGCGGGAACAGCAGCACCCCATGATTCGGGACTTGGCCAACCGCATAGAGGCGGTGTGGCAGGAGTATCTGGATCTGTCTCCCTACGCGCTGCCGGAGGACTTGGGCTATGTGGAGGGCAAGCTAGAGGGCGAACGGCTGACCATCGAAAACCACGGCTACCAAGCGCCCCAGTTCCGTAAGCTACACCTAGAACTAGCGCAGGTTGGGAGCAATCTAGACATTCTCCACTGTGTGATGTTTCCCAACCCACAGTATGGCCTACCCATGTTTGGGTGTGACCTGGTGGGGGGGCGAGGCCAAATTAGTGCCGCCATTGTGGATCTATCCCCCGTGGCGGAAACCTTGCCCCCCGCCTACGACGCAGCTCTCACCGCTATGGCCCCACCACCCTTTGCCCAGGAACGGGGTCTGCCGGAATGGGGCACGATTTTTTCCCCCCACTGCCGTTTCATTCGCCCCACCGGCCCCGACGAAGAGGCTGCCTTTGTGCAGTTGATTGTGGACTACCTCACCCTGCACTGTCAGCAGGCTAGGGCCACCGCCCCCACCCCAGAATCCGCCGCCGCCATTTTGGCCGGACAGCAGCACTACTGCACCCAGCAACAACAAAACGACAAAACCCGTCGTGTGCTCGAAAAAGCCTTTGGCGATGCCTGGGCCGAGCGCTATATGACCACGGTTTTGTTTGATGTACCGACCCTTGCCTAGGGCCAGTAGTTATCTAAAATGAAGGTTTTCCGGTTCTGCCCCCCTAGGGCCGGATCACCATAGCAAAGCCCCCTTGCACCCTAACCCACTCTGCCATTCTCTACCCCACAACCCATCGCCATGGCTGTTAGCACTCCTTCCTCCCCAGACCTCGACCAGCAGATCCTCAATAGCCTGGATTGTCCGCCTACGTTTACGATTCCCCGCACCGGACGGCTGATTGTATTCACCGGGCCAAGCGGAGTTGGGAAGGGCACCCTGCTGAAGGCGCTACGAGACCGCTACCCCAATCTAAAGCTCTCGATTTCCGCGACTACCCGCCAACCTCGTCCGGGCGAAGTGGACGGCAAAGACTACTATTTCGTCAGCCGCGAGCAGTTTCAAACCATGGTGGAGAACGGCGACCTGCTAGAGTGGGCCGAGTTTGCGGGCAACTTCTACGGCACCCCCAAAACCACCGTGCAACAGCACCTCGATGAGGGCGAATGGATCATCCTCGAAATTGAGCTAGAGGGGGCTCGCCAGGTGCGGCACACCTTCCCCCAGGCGCTTCAGTTGTTTGTGCTGCCCCCGTCGTTGGATGAACTAGAGCAACGCATTCGCCAACGGGGCAAAGATTCTGAAGAAGCCATCGTGCGTCGCATGGCCCGCGCCCAGGTGGAAATTGACGCCGCCCCAGAATTTGATGTGCAGATTGTCAACGACGACCTCGAAACCGCCCTGCAACAGCTCGAAACCGCTATCTTGGACACCGTAGAGGCCTAATCAAAAATCCGGCTTGTTTCCCCTCGGTATCAGCGGGTGAGATCTCCTCACCCCTACGGTTTATTGGGACGGACTGCATAACCTATGACCCTGGCGCTCATTCCCCTGATAACGGCTTTTGTGACGGGTTGGCTGCTGTGGGTGGTGTACGACACCGAGGAACCTCACGGTCTTGGCTTGGCCTTGGTAAAAGCCATGATGATTCAAGCCCTCATCGTCTTGGTCTTGAACGAAATTCTGAGTTTGGGAAGTGCCATCACCCGAACCAATGTGGCGCTAGGGTGGCTGGTAGTCACGATGGTGCAAGGAGGACTGATCGCCCAGCGGGTTGATTATCGCCTCCAGGTCTTCAAACAGACGATCAAGCGTGCCATTCGTCCCCCATTAGGTCTCCCAACAGCCTTAGATCGGTTAGATCGGGTAATTGTGGGTGGCATCATCCTAGTTTTGGGAACGACCCTGGCCACAGCCCTGATAGCCCCTCCCAACAACTGGGATAGCATGACCTATCACATGCCTAGGGTCATGCACTGGCTACAAAATCAAAGCATTGCCCACTACCCAACCCCCATTTTGCGCCAAATTTCCTTTCCCCCCGGCAATGCGGCGCTGATCAGTCACCTACAACTGCTCAGTGGAGGAGATAGTTACGCCAATCTGGTGCAGTGGTTGGCCTTTGTGGGCGGATTGGTGATCATCACACAGCTAACCCAGGCGCTAGTGCCCTTGCCCCATCATCCTTGGCTGGGATCGGTTCTGTATCTCAGTATTCCCATGGCACTCATGCAGGCTCCTACCACTCAAAATGACCTGCTGACGGCCTTTTGGCTCAGCGCCTACGCTTTTTTTATCCTAGTGCCCAAGCGCTACAGCCATCGAGATTTGGTTTGGGTCGCTATCTCCCTGGGATTGGCCATTGCAACTAAGCCCACGGCCTTTATTTACGGGTTTCCCCTAGGCATGGTGTTTGCGGCCAAGCTGCTTCTGGGCAGCACCGGAAAAGAAGTGCGATTTCGCCCCCGCTGGCTTCTGAGTTTCGGCCAGGGCAGCTTAGTCCTAGTCGGTGCCTTGGGGCTCTCCCTCGGCACGTTTCTCCGCAATTACCATACCTTTACCCAGGTCTTGGGTGACGATCAGGGAACACGGGTCGTTTCACCGGGGGTCAGGGTATTGATCTCTAACGCCGTGAAGAACCTCTACATTAACCTGCCCATTCCCCCGGTCAAAGCGCTCAACGTGCTGATCCATCACCTCATTGGCTATGACATCTACAGCCCCAATTCAGATTTAACTGTCTCCCTTCTCATCCAGCCAGGCATTAAGTTTTTGGCCCCCCATGAGGATTTTGTCGGTGCTCCTATTCATAGCTTGCTCGTTAGTTTAGGGGTTGGCCTGCTGGGCTGGGTTTGGTGGCAGCACCGAGAACAGCGCTCAGTCCTCGCCAGCCTGATCGCCCTCGTGCTATCGATATTAGCCAGTTTTGGGCTATTTTGTTGGCTGCTGAAGTGGAGCCCATGGCACAATCGGCTTCTGCTACCCCTGGTCATTCTCGCCGTTCCGGGGATGGCCTTTGGGGTAAGTCAGATCTTGAAGCCTAGGGGGCAACGCTGGCTGATGCTACTCTTAATCGCCATGGCCCTAGCCTACAGTCTCACGTCTCTACGTCGCCCTATTTTGCCCTTGCCCATCCTGTCTGAAACCCAGCGGACGGAGCAATCACCGTCCATTTTGACCCTAGAGCGTCAGGCCATGTACTTTAGCGGGGCGAGGAAGGAGATGGCTATCCCCTACCAACAGGCTACGGCAGCCATTTTGCAAAACCAGTGTCGGCGAGTAGGACTAGCCCTAGGCAGCGGCGATTATTGGGAGTATCCCTTCTGGGCACTGCTGAATCCGCCCCAGAACCCCATTCATCAAGCCCAAGTTCAGCTTAAACATATTGGAGTGGCGAACCCATCGGCCACCCTGCCCCCTGCTTTTCCCGACGCTGATCTATGTACGGTCATCGCCCTACATCCCGTTGATAATCCGCCGACACCCAACGCCATCCCTGCGGGCTGGCAACCCTGGTATGAAACGACATTTCAATCCCTAGGGGAAACCCAGGTCACACACCAATTAACCGTTTTAGGGAGACCTTATACCAAATCCGAATCCCATAACCCAGATTCCCAAAAGGCAGAATCGTAGGGTACCTGAGTTCGGGCTAAGCCCAAGACTTCAATAGTCAGAAATCTTCTTTCTACGTGCCCTGGTCACTATGTCTAACCCGAACTGAGGTTAAAAATAGATTGTTATCCTTGGGGGTGCTGCGCTAGCGGCATGGACAATTGGTATCAGATGTCGGAGGGATGATCTGCGACGATTTAACCAGCTCACCGCAAGTATTTAGGCAAGCCCCAGCAGGCTAAGCCTGACTCGTCCTACTCCTGGTTTGCCGCCTCGGACACTGCCGCCCTATCACTGGGGGGAATGCCCTCCAGTACCACCAGCGATTCGGCCACCTCTTTGACCAGGGGGGCGGCGATGGTGCCTCCGTAGGCATCGTCGCCCTTGGGCTCGTCGATGATGGCCATGATCACGTAGCGGGGGCTATCCACGGGCAGCACCCCCACAAAGCTGGTGATGCGGCCTGGGCCATAGCCCCCACCGGGTAGAGCTTTTTGGGCCGTTCCAGTTTTGCCGCCAATGCGATAGCCGGGAACTTGGGCCGCTTTCCCGGTGCCCGTAGCCACGACGGCCTCCAGCATGGGCATCAGAGCTTGGGTAGTGCGTTCAGAAAAAACCTGTTTGGGCGCGGGGCGCGGCGGTTGCCACAGCGAGGTACCATCCTCGGCCACCATGCCACGGATGACGTGGGGCGTCACCAGTCGTCCGCCGTTCATAATCGCCGCCTGAAGCTGCATCATTTTGATCGGCGTCATGGAAAAGCCCTGGCCAAAGGAGGTGGTGGCAGGCTCGGCGCGGCTGCGGATAAATTGTTCCTCATCTTTCATCTGCCCAGTGGCCTCGTTGGGCAGGTCAATGCCGGAGGGCTGATCAAGACCAAGTTCTTGCAACCACTGGAAGTAATCTTGGGGCGTCAGCTTTTGCATAATGCGGATCATGCCGACGTTGCTGGAATATTTCATCACATCGGTGATGGAAATGGTGCCTCGGCCTCCAGCGGTGGCGTAGTCGCTGTTGCGAATCGTCCATGGCCCAAACTGAATTTGACCGCTGTCGTTCACCCTTTCGTCGGGCTGAAGGACTCCAGCCTCTAGGGCAATGGCCACGTTGATGGGCTTGAAGGTAGACCCCGGTTCGTAGAGGTCGCTGATGGCCCAGTTGCGGAACGCCTCCATGTTGGCTCGGTAATACTCGTTGGGGTCGTAGGTGGGAGCCACCGCCATAGCCAGCATTTCCCCCGTATCCACGTCCATCACCATGATGGATCCTCCCTCGGCGGATCGCTCGGCCACGACGCGCTCTAGGGCATTTTGGGCCACTCGCTGAAGGCGGCTATCGAGGGTGAGTTGTAGCGTAGCCTTCTCTGCCTGGCCCCTCACCAGGGCTAAGGCCGGATCGCTCTGATCCCGTTCCGGCAGCAACAGGTGATCTTCCTGGGCCATTTCTAACCCCGCTTGGGCTGCACCGTCTAGGTTCACAAAGCCCACCACGGGCGCAAACAAATCCTCCTGCGGGTAAAACCGCTGCTGCTGGGGCACGAGTTCTACCCCGTTTAGCCGCAGTTGGCGAATGCGGTCGGCGGTTTCGGCGGTGAGGCCATTCATGACCCGAATCCCCGTGGGCTGAGTGCCCCACTGTTCCCGCAAGTCGGCGGCGGGCTTCTCTAACAGAGGACTGAGGGCATTGGCCACTTCCTCCACAGGACGATCAAACAGCTGAGGGTGGCTGTAGAGGGTGTACACCATGCGATCCACCGCCAGCAAATTGCCCTGGCGATCCACGATGGGATAGCGCAGGGGCTGGGGTTGACTAGGCCGCACCCGCTGCTGGGCCGCCATCTGGCCAAGACTTTCCCCCTGCATCAGTTGTAACCACACCAGCCGTCCGGTCAGCAGGGCCATCATCGCCATCAGCAGCGCCCACACCATCATCAAGCGGCGACGGGTATCGCTCACCGTTTGGGCCACGGGCCGTCGAGAGGTGCGATCCGTCTGCTGAACCTGGGGGCGACCCTGATCGAGGACACGCGACCGATTCCGCCGAGGACGACGGGGACGGGTGGGGGAGGAAAAGGAACTAGCCATGGCAAAACGGATCAGCAAAGGGGCAAGGGTGCGGGGCTGAGGGAAGCCAGATCGCCCAACCGCCGCCACAGAATCAAGCCCTCGGACTCATCCAAGGGCAACGGCATCAATAGCCTAGGGGACGGTCGGCCTGAAGATTGGGAGTCTCTGAAGCAGATTCAACGGCTTGGGCCGGACGCTGGGGGGCGGGTTGCAGGAAAATCACCTGGTCGGGCTTGGGGGGCTGAAGGCCAGCGGCAGGATCTTCGGCCTGTTGGGCCATGTGGCGGGTCAAAATGGCGTTGGCGGTGGTGAGTTGTTGCTCACTGCGCTGAAGCTGACTGAGGCGATTCGTGGCCTGAGCTAACTGGCGATCTACATAAACGGAGGTGCCATATCCCACCAAGGTGAGGCTGACTAAGGAAGCCGCCAGCACCGAAGAAACCAAGTAGATCTGCGCCAAGGTGCGCCGCAAAGGGCTGGGGGCCGTGGTCACAGGCAGCGTTTTGACCGATCCGGCCTTGAGGGGCCGCAACACCCCCACCGTGGCAGAGGCGGTCGGTCGTTGCTGAGCCGGGTGAGTTGCCGAGGAGGGTAAGGGCCGGGGAACGTAGGATTTCAGCGCGGCAGACATAAACAACCCACACCAGAGAAACAAACTGAGGTTAGGATACTGCATTCTTTGAAAACTGGGCTATGGTTCGCCCAAAACCTCCGTCTTAGCCACTCTCGGCCCATTATCAAAGGCCAGTCCGATCCAAATGGGATCGGACTGGCCTTTGATAATGGGCGTTACTGTCTTGTATGAGCCGCCGCTTATATTAGGACTCCCGACTATAAGACTCCCGACCCTGCTTTGCTCCGAGATGGATTCCCCCTAGCCCCCCTTGATAAGAGGGAAACCGGAGCCAAAGTCCTTCTTATTAAGGGGGAACCGAAGTCAAAGCCCCTCTTAAGGGGGAACCACAGTCAAAGTTCCCCTTCTTAAGGGGGATTTAAGGGGATCTCCCAGATCGTTAGGGATAGGGCTGAAGCGCCTAGAGCTTGGTGCCGCACTGGGAGCAGAAGTGGCTCGCCTGGGCGTTCTCATGGCCACACTGGCCACACGTCAGGTTGGCGACGGTATCTGAAGCCACCTCTGGCAAACCGATCATCTGGTGATTGCCCTTACCAGGGGCCACCATGGGATAGCAGTTCTCATCACGACGCACATGCACATCCATCAGCACGGGGCCGTCATGGGCCAGCATGGTGGCGACGGCGTCGATCAGTTGGTTGCGGTCGTGGACGACGATGCCCTTGATGCCGTAGGCGCGGGCCAGCAGTTCAAAGTCGGGCATCCCCACTTCCATATTGGAGGAGGAATAGCGCTCGCCGTGGAAGGCCTGCTGCCACTGACGCACCATCCCCTGCCAGCCGTTGTTGATAATCACGGTTTTGACGGGAATGTTGTACTGCGCCAGGGTGCCGAGTTCTTGCGGGTTCATCTGGAAGCTGGCATCGCCGCTGATACAGATGACGGTGTCATTGGGCAGAGCGACCTGGGCACCCATGGCCGCTGGCATTCCAAAGCCCATGGTGCCCAAGCCCGCACTGGAGATCCACTGGCGAGGGCCATTTTTGAGGAACTGCGCCGCCCACATCTGGTGTTGGCCCACATCGGTGGTGTAGTAGGCGTGGGGCGCTTGGCGGCAGAGTTCCGTGATCACTTCCTGGGGAGACAGGATCTCGGGGTAGGTGGGCACCACCAGGGGATAGTCTTGCCGCCAGCGGTTGATGCGCTCCCGCCAGGCCACGGTTTGGTTGGGGGGAGGCAGTTGGTTCTCGGCTTCTAGACGCTCCAACAGATCCGTCAGCACCTGCTTCACATCGCCCACAATGGGTACCTGGGGCGTGCGGTTTTTGCCCACCTCGGCGGGGTCGATATCAATGTGAATCACCTGGGCGCGGGAGGCAAACTCGTCCAGCTTGCCCGTTACTCGGTCGTCAAAGCGGGCACCCACGGCGATCAGTAGGTCGCACTCGCTGACGGCAAAGTTGGCGTAGGCGGTGCCGTGCATCCCCAACATGCCCACCGACAGGGGATGATGTTCGTCGAAGGCCCCCTTGCCCATCAGAGTGGTGGTGACGGGAATTTGGAAATATTCCGCCAGCTTGGCAATTTCCCCATGGGCACCCGCCGTGATGGCCCCGCCGCCAACGTAGAGCAGAGGCCGCTCACTCTGGCGCAGCAGACGAATAGCGGGGCTAATTTGGCGAGGGTTGCCCTTAATGGTGGGCTTGTAGCCCGTGAGGTTCACCCGACCCGGCTCCACAGGAATGTAGTCGAATTCCTCTAGGCCCACATCCTTAGGAATGTCCACCAGCACGGGGCCAGGCCGTCCGGTGCGGGCGATGTAGAAAGCTTCGGCCACCATTTGAGCAATCTGCTGAGGCGACCGCGCCACGTAGGAATGCTTCACGATGGGCAGGGTGATGCCGTAGATGTCGGTCTCCTGGAAGGCATCGCTACCGATGGCATGACGCGGCACCTGCCCCGTAATCACCACCAGGGGAATCGAGTCCATCTGGGCGGTGGCAATCCCCGTCACCAGGTTCGTCGCCCCAGGCCCAGAGGTGCCAAAACAAACCCCCACCTGCCCCGTAGCGCGGGCATAGCCATCGGCGGCGTGGGCGGCCCCCTGCTCGTGGCGCACCAGGATATGGCTGATGTCCCCAGCGGCCTCGGCCCGGTAGAGTTCATCATAGATGGGCAGAATGGCCCCACCGGGGTAGCCAAAAATATGCTTGACCCCGTGGCGTTTTAGGCTATCAATCAGGGCAAAGGCCCCGGAAGCACGGCGAACAAGGACTTCACTTTGGGACGCAACAGGGGTAGTCATGGCGGCGATGGGTCGGGGATGTAGGGTAGGGAATCAGTGCAGAAATGATCGAATCAAAATGTGATTCAAGTAACATTTTGTTTTAACAGTCCTCCAATTCTAGCAGTAGTCCCTAGGCTGTTCGCCCGATTGTCAACGGATCTTTAGTTGAGAAAATTGAATCCCTAGCCCCACCCTCAGTAGATCACAAACACGCTCTTTTGCCGTGATCCACCCTCACCCTAAATCCCTCTCCCAATTTGGGAGAGGGACTTTGAAGCACTTCCGGCTCCCCTCGCCCTCCTGGGAGAGGGGCTGGGGGTGAGGGCTAGGGGGACTTTGCGATCTACTGCCCCTGAGTCTATGGCTTGGGGGCGGTGAGGACTGGGAAGACTGATTTTTGGACGGTCGGCACCGTGGCTACCCCCATAGTGATGAGGCTTTTCCGAAACCCTTTCTGAAAAATATCCAACGGAATCCAAGCCTCCCGAAAAACCTGGCCTATGCTATACCCAAGCCCGATCAAACCCCGTCGCGTTCCCTAGGGCAACCCATCGCCACCGCCCGTTCCTGCGGGTTTGGCCCACGCACCCAACGCAGAAGGAGGCCGTTTGAGTTTGCAACCGCCCAAGATCGTCCACCTCAACCTGCTAGATACCGACTACGCCAGAATTGTGGCCGGAGAACCCATCCCCGACCACAAAAAACAGCGCCTCGCCCAGGAAAGCTACGATTTCGACAAACTCGGCCAGCACATCGCCCGCTATCGCCACGGCGGGCTAGATCAGCAAAGCCAGGACGACATCCTCTGCACCATCGCCACCACCGCCGGACTGTTTACCCTCGCCGATGTGGAAGACATCAACGACCGCCTGCGCTACACGGGTCGCTTTTACCTCACCCCCAGCGAACGGCAACAAGTGATCAACTGGCTGCTAGACGAATTAGGCATTGACCTAACCTCAGCCACCACCTAGAAAACCCCACTACCACTAGAGCGCGGTGCGGTGTGATTGACAGCAGGAATTAGGTCGCCGCTGACTGAGCGAGTGGTTGAGCTTCGTGCTGGATAACCCCGATAGGAGGGGTGTTATCCGTCAAATGTGCTGGATAATACCCTCAATTACCATGCTTAACCCTCAAATCTGCTGGATAACACCCCAAAACCACGGTGTTATCCAGCAAAAATGATTATTAATTCCTTAAGATTCGGGTATTATCCCGTAGATCTGTCGGATAATACCCTGTATCGTGGTGCTTAGCCACCGGATTTGACACTTAATACATAGTTATGCAGCAAGTCCCTGGAGGGGGGGGTACTTGGAGACTATGCACTAGAACTCCGCATGAAGCCCTCCTAAGATAATCGCCCAGTGTTGAAAAAGTTTACATAAAGCAGGGATGCTCCGATCTGAGCAGAAATAGTTAGGCATACTAGAGTAAATCTATCTAGTTTTTTACACATCAGCTTTCATGCGAGACAATGCCCTACAGCCAAGAAAATCTCTAAATAAGGCTTTTCTCAAGGTCAAGCCTATTAGGGAAGAGATTGAAATTTTCAAATCAAACCTAATCAAACTACTTGATCAAATAAACGAAGCTGAGTCCGAAGAGTTTCACAAAAATCTTATTTCCGACTTCTTAAAGAACACTTACTATAGTCCAAATCACTTCATTAATACCAAAGGTCGTAATGATCTTGTCATTCATAATGGGAAGGATGCTAAAAGCAGTGTCGGTGTAATTTTAGAAGCTAAAAAGCCAACCAATAAGAGCGAAATGCTTAAGGTTGACAATCTTAATACAAAAGCTTTTCAGGAGTTAGTTCTATATTTCTTGCGTGATCGAGTTGCAGGAAAAAATCTGGAAATTAGATATATAGTTGCAACTAATATCTACGAATGGTTTATCTTTGATGCAAATATCTTTGAGCAATACTTTGCACAAAACAAAGCTCTGGTAAAACAGTTTACTGATTTTGAAGAGGGGCGATTAACAGGTAAGACAACCGATTTTTTCTACAAACAAATCGCTGAACCTGAGATCGCTAAGATTCATAACAAGCTAGAATTTACTTATTTTGATATTCGAGACTATGAAGGCTTTTTAAGAAACACTGAAGCACAAGATGATAGAGAGTTGATTGCGCTGTTCAAGTTGCTTTCACCTGAGCATCTTCTGAAATTGCCATTTGCCAACGATAGCAACAGTCTTGATAAAACTTTTTATAGTGAATTATTATATATCATTGGTTTAACTGAAACTAACGAAGGCAGCAAAAAGCTCATCGGACGTAAAGCTGAGGGAGAGCGAAACATAGCTTCTCTAATTGAAAATGCTATCAATCAACTTGATAGTTTAGACAAGATTTCACGGCTAGAAAAGCCAAGCCAATTTGGAGACACATACCAAGAAAGACTTTTCAATGTTGGCTTAGAATTAGCAATTACTTGGACAAATAGAATTCTCTTCTTGAAATTATTAGAAGCCCAGCTAATCAAATATCATAAAGATGATACAAACTTTTCATTTTTGAATCTAACAAAAGTAAAGAATTATGACGACCTTAATAGCCTTTTCTTTAGTGTATTAGCTCGCAAGCAAAATGAACGCAATGAAAGTGTAAAAAATATTTTTGCTAATGTTCCCTATCTTAATAGCTCACTATTTGAGCCAACTGATATCGAACAACTCACTATTTTTATTAGTAATCTCAGAGACGAAAGCCTTCCTATTTTTTCGTCTACTATCTTAAAGGATAGCAACGGGAAAAAACGGACAGGAAAGTTAAATTCTCTGGAATATCTATTTGAATTTCTTAATTCCTACGATTTTAGTAGTGAAGGTTCAGAAGGTATTCAGGAAGAGAACAAAACACTAATTAATGCTTCTGTTCTTGGTCTGATTTTTGAGAAAATCAACGGGTACAAAGATGGCTCTTTCTTTACTCCTGGTTTCATCACAATGTATATGTGCCGTGAAACAATTCGCAGGGCAGTAATACAGAAGTTCAACGAAATTAAGGGCTGGGATTCCCAAGATATTGATCAGTTGTATGACAAGATTGCAGATAAGAAAGAAGCCAACGAAATTATCAATAGCTTAAAAATTTGTGACCCTGCTGTGGGTTCGGGACATTTTTTGGTTTCGGCTCTCAATGAAATGATTGCGATCAAAAGTGAACTTAAGATTTTACTTGACAGGGAAGGAAGAACATTAAGAGATTACCATATAGAAGTTGTAAATGATGAATTAATTGTCACTGATGATGATGAACAATTATTTGAATACAACCCAAGGAACAAAGAGAGCCAGCGTATACAGGAGGCATTATTTCACGAAAAGCAGACAATTATTGAAAACTGTCTATTTGGTGTAGATGTCAATCCAAACTCGGTAAAAATTTGTCGTTTGCGGCTGTGGATTGAGCTTCTAAAAAATTCTTACTATAAAGTTGAAAGCAGTTATTCTGAGCTAGAAACTCTACCTAATATTGATATAAATATCAAGTGCGGTAACTCTTTAATTAGCCGCTTTCCGTTAGATGCTGATTTACGACAAGCTTTAAGAAAAAGTGAATGGAATATTATTAGTTATCGTAGTGCAGTTCAAACATATCGAAATGCTCAGAGTAAAGAGCAGAAGCGAAATATGGAACGGCTGATCAGCGATATTAGAGGTAATCTCCGCACCGAGATCAGTAACAACGATCCAAAAGTAAAAAGGTTGAGAAAGCTTGAGGGAGAACTATACAACTTACTCAATCAAATGCAGCTTTTTGAAGAGACTAAGGTTGATCAAAAAGCCAGAAAACAAAAGCAGGATAAATTAGAAAAGGATATCAAACAACTTTCTAATCATATAGAGGAAATAAAAAGCAATAAAATTTACGAGAATGCTTTCGAGTGGAGGTTTGAGTTTCCGGAAGTATTAGATAATAATGGTTACTTCGTGGGGTTTGATGTCGTTATTGGCAACCCACCTTGGGGTATTAAAGTAGAGGAAAATCAACTACATCATATCAAAGCTGCAAATTCTGACATTATTGTTAGAATGATAGACTCTTTTATGTTTTTTGTTAATTTAACGTTTTCCATTAAGTCTAAATTTGGAATCATATGTCAAATCATTCCAGATGTTCTTTTATATCAAGTAGACAATGAAAGGCTACGTGAAAAAATCTTTAGAAAGTCTCAACTGGAGATAGCTTTTAACTTAGGAGATGCGATTTTTGAGGATGTCTCAAGACCCTCTTGCATCATACTTATGACATCTAATACTACAAATAGCTCTCTTGTTGGCGAATATTCTATTAGAGGTCTTGAAAAGCCATCTAATGAATTATTGATAGAAGTAGAAACATCATTTCTTGAAGAACTCCCCAACAAAATTATTGCGACAAAAAATCTTAATGGATACAAGATTCTAAATAGATATAAAAATACAAAATTGCATGAGCTAATAGATGATGATGGCATTCAAAGAGGTATTAGCCCAGACCTTAAAGGTGCTTTTATTATTAGTGATAAAATCATCCAAGATTTTTCATTAGAAGAAGATTTCATTTTTCCTACTTTAACAGGTGGACGAGATCTAAAGAAATATTTGGCTCAGGATATTGGCAAAAAAGTTATATATACAAAAAAGCAAGATGATCCTAAACTTATCCCTAATATTATTGAATATTTGGAAAAGTTTAAAAGTAAAATAACTTGCAAAGAGGTTAAAGAAGGGAAGCATCCTTTTTGGTCGCTACATCGACCAAGAGATAGTGAGATCTTTATTAAAAAAGAAAAAATTGTTGGCGTAATTACTGGTGACAAAATAATTGTCTCATTGGATTTTAATCAAATATTTCCAACGGATGGCTTGTATATAATGGCAAGCACAGGAAAATATTCAAATAAATTCATTGTTGGAGTTTTAAACTCAAAATTGTCCACCTACTTTTATAGATTGTTGTCAATGGAGACCGATAGGACACTAGCGCAAATCAAACCTACAATTTTAAATGATTTGCCTATCAAAGTTGATAATGAAATAGTAATAACGCAAATTGAATTAATAGTTGATCAAGTCATTACTGCTAAAGAGTTTAATCACAACGCAGATACTACGATGTCAGAAAAAGAAATAGATCAATTAGTTTATCAACTTTATGGTTTGACGCAAGAGGAAATTAAAATCGTAGAGGAGAATGTGGTTTAGAACAATCATTAAGGTTGCTTAAAGGTTATCTGTAAGGCGATCGCGGCGGCATAACAAATCGTTGCAGCGGCGGAATAAAGATGGTCGGTTAGGATACAAAGGTGAATAGCCGCCGCTGAACTCAATCGTTAAAACTCCGATGACCCGAACCGTTAAAACTAAAGTCTTACTAAGCCCACAGTACTGATCTGCTAAAGTAGGACACTGATTAAAATGCTTGCCACACAAAAATCCTAGGTAACGAGAAGCCAAGGGCTATACTTGTAGAGAGCAGTGCCAGTCATAGCTAGAAATCGCAAAATCAGAAGTAGAACAGTCAGTAAGGGCCGACAAAGCAACAGCAACGGATTAGATTTAAAGTCAGCTAGAAGCATTGGAGGTAAAACCAACATGATCATGCAAGCTGAAGCCAAAAAAATCTACATGCCTGAAGAATACCTTGAGCTTGAGGTGAATTCAGAAATCCGTAATGAGTATCGCAATGGAGACATCATTCCGATGACTGGTGGCACTCCTGAGTATAACGAAATTCCTGGCAACCTATATATCCTCTTGAAGTCTGCTCTGAGAGGGAAAGAGTATCGCACCTTCTATGTAGATCAGAGACTTTGGGTTCCCGATGCAAGCATCTATACCTATCCCGATGTTATGGTTCTACCCAAGCCACTCGAATTACAAACTGGGCGAGCAGATACCGTGATGAACCCCTGTTTTATTGCCGAAGTTTTATCAAAATCAACCCAGAATTACGATCGTAGTGAAAAATTCGTTGCCTATCGAACAATTCCTACTTTTCGTGAATATCTATTAATCGATCAGTATCGAGTTTATGTAGAGCATTACGTGCAGACCAACGCTCATCAGTGGCTATTCTCAGAATACGATGATCCAACCGTAACTCTGACGTTAAGCACCATTGACGTACAAATTCAAATCGCCGATCTTTACGACAATATCGATTTTGAATCTGCTCAATAAAAAAGTTCAGAGCCGAGCTAGGGCAGTTGAGTCAAGTTCAATAGTGGCGCAACATCCCATCGCTCAGGCGCACCCATCATCTGTGATTACCTGACCAAGGCGCTTCATCACCTGAAGCACGGCATAGAGATCATTGCCGGGGTTAATGAGCGAAAATAGGCGAGAGTGGGCGTATTGGGGCCGGGGCGTTTGGGTGAGCTTCAAAAATAGAAAATTCTGGCCATTGCTGACCATGGCAAAAGCGGGAAGATCTGCCGCAGGATTCGCTAGCAGATAGGCTAGTGCTTGCCCTACCCCAACCACCACATCAAAATCGCTGCGTTTAGCTTCTAGGGCCAAAATCCACAGTCGATTTTTGAGCACGAGCACATCAATTCTGCCGCGAACCACCTCACCGCCCTCCTCGGTGGCGATCTCAACCCCTACCTCAGATTGCAGGTGAAACGGGTCATCGTAAAATCCGGCTAAATCCAAAAGCGGTGAGAGCACCACCATTTTGACGCTGTTTTCGAGCAAGGGCGGGCTTTTGAGCAGACGCTTGAAATGGGCTTTTACCCGGTCGAGGTACTGCGTTTCCAACTCCGTCAGGGGAGTGAGATTGGTTGTCCATTCAGCAAAGAAATCTGACTGGGCGGCTTCTTGCAGGCTATACCGCGCTTCTAGATAGCTGATGGAGACTTGATTGGCAGGAATAACGCTGACCACGGCCTCACCGGGGAAGGACTTGTCTAAGCCAAAGATGCTCGCCTTAGTCGCCTAGACGCTAGGGCCAAGGGCAACGGCTCTAGCGTCTAGTGTAGCGTCCTGTCCTGAGCGGAAACGGCACCTAACGGAGCCAGCGGCGTTGGCGTTCCCAGAAGCGTTGCCGCCAGCCTCTGTAGATTGGGTTGGCAGAGCGCGTAACCCATGCTGGGCAAGACAGTGGGCAATCCTGAGGCTGCATCGCATTTCCGGGGCAATCGCTATAGACTGCAAGGATGTTACTGCGAGTGTGCCATGGTGTCTTCCTTTACAACGGAGGCGGGTCGTGCCCAGATTTTGTCGGCCCTAGAACGATTGGTGGCCGTGGTGGCCGATCTGCGCCATCCCGAAACGGGGTGCCCGTGGGATTTAGAGCAAACCGCCGAAAGCCTGATTCCCTACGTGGTGGAGGAAGCCTACGAGGTGGTAGACGCCATCCACAGCGGCGATACTGGGGCGATTGCGGAGGAACTGGGGGATCTCCTGTTGCAGGTGGTTTTGCAGGCCCAGGTGGCCAGTGACGCGGGGGAGTTTGACCTCGCCACGGTGGCCAATGGTATTGCCGATAAGTTGATTCGCCGCCATCCCCATGTGTTTGGCGATGTAACCGTGGCCGATACCGAGGAAGTCCATCGCAACTGGGATCGCATCAAGGCCGAAGAGAAGGGCATCCCCCACGATCCGGATCGCCTATCGCCCAAACTAGCCAAATATAACCGAACCCTGCCACCGCTGATGGCCGCCAGCAAGATTTCGGTCAAGGCCGCCAAGGCTGGGTTCGAGTGGGACGATGTGGAGGGGGTGTGGGCCAAGTTCCACGAAGAGCTAGAGGAATTTCATCAAGCATTAGCCCACGAACCCAAGGAAAACCAGGAAGCCGAACTGGGGGATTTGCTGTTTACCCTGGTCAACCTTGCCCGCTGGCATGGGCTAGATCCTTCAGCGGCCTTGCACGGCACCAACCAGCGCTTCATTCGGCGCTTTGAGTTAGTCGAATCTGCCGCTGATAGGCCCCTCACCGACCTCTCCATAGAAGATCTAGAAGCTTTTTGGCAACAGGCAAAAGCCAAGCTGGCCCAGCCCCGCGAATAGCCCCGTGCATCCTAGAGCATCGATATATCGCTACAGCCCATTTCATCAAGACATTCCGTTTGCCCTAAACGCCGCCGTTCCGGAATAGCGGGCTAGGATCGTGAAGACTGCTCCAGCCCGTCTCCCGATGCCATCAGACTAACCCCGGCCATGAAAAATGCGTTTTTGCCCCAGATTTGCCTGTTGCAACCGCTGCGATGGGGGCTGTCCTGCGGCTTAGTGGGGTTCGCGTTGGTGGGATGTCGTGGCGCTGCGCCCCCGATGGCTAACCCACCGCCACTGCCAGAGGCTCCATCCGCCGAGGTGCCAGCGCCATCGATGCCAAACACCATGGCCCCGAATGCCGTGGCCCCGAATGCCGTGGCATCAATCCGCAACATTGCGGCCCAACCCGTGTGGGTGCGGCCAGCCCAGGGGGAAGAAACCGCTGCCGAGCTTGGTATGACCTTGCAATACGAAGACACCATTCGCACCGAGGCTCCGGCCTTGGTGGAGGTGGGCCTGGGGGAGATTGTGTTTCGTTTGGGGGGCAATGCCTCGCTAACCCTGCGTCCTAATCAAACCCTTCAGTTTGCGGCGGGCCAAATGCTGACCTGGGTAGAGGGGAAGCCCTCCGGCCCGGTGACGATTCAAACCCCCGTGGGCATAGCGGGCATTCGCGGCACCACGGTTTTTGTCAATGTGGATGAGAATCCCCAGGCACCCGTGGAAATTTTTGCCTGGGAAGGGGAAGTTATCTTTCAGCCCACAAGAGCCACCGATGGGGTGGTCATTCGCGATGGCGAGCAGCTTTTGGTGAGCCCTGGGGAGGTGGATGTGGCGGCGTTGCAACGGCGAGTACGCCGCTTTGAGGCAGCGGAATTTCGCCAGCGCCTAGAGAATAGCCCCCTAATCAACGACTTTGACCAACCCTTGCCCACCTTGTCTCAAATTGAATCGGTGGGAGAAACGCTGGAGACGGGCCGCTAGGCAATGCGCTGCTAGGAAATGGGGCCGAGGCGATCAAAGGGCCAAAACCGTAGTCGGGCTTTGCCAATCAGGTTTTGTTGGGGCAGCGGCCCCCACACATGGGAATCGTTGCTGTCGTTGCGGTTGTCGCCCAGCACAAACACATAGCCAGGGGGGATGGTCAGGGCGGGCATGTCGTACCGGGGCGCTTCCGCAATGTAGGTCTCCGGTAGCGGCTGGCCGTTTAGCACCACTTGGCCGCTTTGCACCTGAATAGTATCGCCCGGTTCGCCAACGATCCGCTTGATGAAGGCTTGGCCGTTTTGGTAGCCCAATTTCACCAGTTGGGCAGGCGGATTAAACACCACAATGTCACCCCGGTGCGGCGGTTGCCAACGATAGCTGAGTTTATCCACCAGCAGCCGATCCCCAATGTGTAGGGTTGGATCCATCGAGTTGGATGGAATATAGCGGGGTTCGGCAATGGCCACCCGCACCACCAACGCTACCACCAGGGCAATCAACAATACCCGCACATTGCTCCAAAGGCTCTCTTGACGAGGTGGGGCGGCTGGCTCTGGGGAAGCATGGGCGGACGGCTTGGAGCCAGACGGTTGAGTGGGCATAGGGACACGCAGATATAGACAAGCACAGACAACACGGCCATCGACGGCCCCTCGACGGGGCAGCGCCAGTGAACGAAACCCCATTATAGGAAAGCTGTGTCCTGGGGCATCTACAGCCATGATTTCTCCTGGATCGTTAGCGCTGGGCGGTGGTGGGTAGGGCCAACTGACCGGAGGGAGTAAGCCCCCGCAGAGTGAGGGTATATTCAATAAAGCTGCCGCCACTGCCGCTCCATCCGGTTAGCTGCCCTTGGGGGGTGAGTTGGGGACTGTTACCGTAGGTGGTAACGGCGATGTAATATAGCCCGCTGCTGGGCAGTAGAATTTGGCTCAGGCGAGACTGCAAACCGTCGAAGTCGTCGTTGCTAGCCACGAGGTAGCCATCGCTATCAAATAAATAGATCTGCGAATCATCGTCGCTGTAGAGCAGTCCGGGCAAAACTCGGATGACGTTGAGATCTACCGTAACGGAATCCCCTTGACCACCCACAAAGGTAAACACCTCCACTCCGGCACTCACCGCTCCGGCACTCACACCCGATCCACGGGGTGTACCGATCAGCAAAGCGGGGGACAGGGCAGGTATGCCCGTAGGCTGCGGTTCTGACAATCCAGCCCGACGGGCACCATTGATCTGTTGAGCCAGTTGGTCGGGGGTGAGGTCGGGTTCACCGAAGAACCTCAGCAAAGCACGATCTAGGAGGAGGGGCTGGCTAGGGGTGGGCACGGTATCTAAGTACTGGGCTAGATGTGCCTCACAGCCGGGAATGCCTTGAATTTCTAGGCGTTCCTCCTGGTAGCGCTGTAATTCGTGGCGAAAGTCCACCAAATCCTGGCGATCCTGGGCCGACAGACTGGGGGAGGCAATCATGGCGCTGGTGCGATCTATGGCGGTGGCCCAATCATTGAGGCAAACCGCTGTTTTCATCTGCTGTTGCAGGGTAGCCAGGGGAACGGTGGCCGCAGCGGCAGATCCCCAAAGGCCCCCCCAACTCAGCACAAGGGCCGACAGACTAAGCCAAACGCGCCGGGTCATAGACTCCTCCGTTTCCACCAAGGCCGTGAATTAGCCGCCAATCACCGGGGCCAGGAAACGCCACCTAGCCTCAGCAGTGGGCTACCTCTAGGGTACCCGCTTTCCCAAAATCCCATCACAGATGAATCTTCGCCCTAGACATCCGGCACTTGTCCTATCAGGATCCTGTTCTACGAGGATCTCTCGCCAAATGATAGGGCTAAATGGATGCCCACTCATAGGCATCAGCAAAGCGAGATAAATGGCCAACATTGGATGTGGCAATCACCACATCATGACCATCCTCCGAGGCTAGGAGGGCTTGAGCCGCCAAGATCACATCCCCATCTAAAGCCTTAGCATCCGCTGTGGGTTGTCCAGAACGACGGGCCTCAGCCCATAGTTCAGCCGCTTTGAGCATTACCGCTGTCGTGATGGGTAGGTAGGGCAAAACGGATTTAAGCTGATCAAGGCGTTGAAGGCTTTTCCGTAGCCCAGCCCGCAGTAATTCACGACGCACTTCATAGTCAGCAATTTCCGGAATAATCGCAACGTAGCCCCTTGGCTCAAGGGAGTTCCTAGTTCCCCCTGAGTTTGTGTCGAGTAAAATAGAGGGAGAGCGCTCAGGAGGCCAACACGATGGCCAAGCAACGACGGAAGCGTGGAACAGCAGGGGATAAAACGATTTGTTTTCCCCTTGCAGCG
>QLAH01000389.1_pt1 | contig 24973 bp, 23 predicted proteins | sample 4693081 | NCBI WGS metagenome assembly QLAH01 (sample SAMN09425401, study PRJNA476045) | Lake water metagenome, whole genome shotgun sequencing project. | reverse complement strand
GATCAGTTTGTCTTCGACGCTCGCCAGTCGAGGCTTGCGCCCTCCGCCTACCGACCGCTCTCTCGGCTGCGGGCTACGACGGGGGATAGGCGCTTCGGCCAGGGCTTGGGCAAACGAGGGTTGCAGCGCTGTGAGCGCCTTAAGATTCAGGCCCGTCAACGCCCGCAGCAATCGGTCATCCCGTTTGACGCGCTCTAGATCCAGCATGGGCTACCGTCTCAACATCTGTATTGACATAACTGATTTTCCCCTATTTCACAACAGGCCTATTGATGTCCTGCTCTGCTTTCCTGAGGGTGCCTAGCCAAGATTGATCGGCGGCTTCGGGTGAGGCTGCACAGTGTTGATAGGAGAAACTTCCTTGATTCTGGCAACGGCCTTGCCACCCCGGATCACGATGCCCATAGAACGCCTGGGTGGGTTGCCCGTTAGCATCGCGGGTTCCCTCTGCCCTACCGATGGCGCGTTTTAGTAGGTCATCGGGTATCGGTTCACCAGGTGCGCTTGCGGGGGCTTGTTGTTGCTGTCCCTTGGCATCCTTGGCCCAGGTCTGAGGGTTGACCCATGCCCCATTGCGCTTGATTTTCCAATCGAGGTGAGGCCCGGTAGAAACAGAATCGGTCGGTGAAACTTTGGCAACGACCTGCCCAGCAGAGACGGTATCGCCCACAGCAACCGCAATGGAATCAACGTGGACTAGCTGATGCTCTACTGGCCCCTGCCAGTCGGTGCCCTGGATGTGAACCTGAAAGCTGCCACCGTTGGCTGATGTTCCAATCTTGCGAATCTCGCTGACCCGCCCATCGATAGGAGAGGCCACAGCAGCCCCCGCCGATCCTCCTACGCGGGAATCAAAATCAACCCCGCCATGAGGCCCATAACTGCGTTGGTTGCCAGTCTCAGGGCCAAAGCTCTGCCCGTGGCTGGGTTGGTAGGCAACCAGGTCTTCTAAGGTTTTGCCAACGATGGGCGAGGCGTAGGTTTGGCCTTGCATGGCAACGGTGGCGGCTGCGCCCCTGCGAATCGTAAACCGTTGGTTCGCGTCAGCATCCACCATCACCCAAGTTAAGGCACCAATGGCGGCAATGCAGCCCAGTTTTAGGGCAAGGTCGCTGGCTTGGAGGGCGCTACCGATGACCCACCGCCAAGTGGGGGGCAGTTCTGTCCAATGGGGTTTATGGTTAGCGACTGAGTTCACTGTGGGTGATCTCCCCTTCGCTAACGGTGATGTCTAGGGCGAGGCCATTGGATAGAACCCAGCGGTACACCCCATTGCCAAGGTCGCAGGCAGGGGCACCGAGGGCGGTTAGGGTGAAGGCTTCGGACTCGCCCACCAAGGCCCGTCTGATGTCGGCGGCGGTGGCATCGATGGCGACGGGTTCGGGGGCGATGGCTTCACAGTTCAGTAGGCGCTGGTCGGTGGGGTCTACTCGGTTGGCTTCAATCCATCGGGCGACCTGGTGTGCTTCGATAGCGGATCTAGCTTGGTTGATTGGGTTGATAAATTTGCCCCGCCCTGGCTCTAGAAGGTCTAGAAAAGCCACCCCCGCCACGGCTAGGGCAAGGATGGCTAAACGGCGGGTGCGTACTCGCCAAAGCAGCATTACTCAGCTACCTTTACCGCTCTGGTGTAGGGGCGTACCTCAATGGGTTCACCGATACGTTCTTCCCCGGTCAAAACCTTGTGGGCAGATCCGGCGATGGACTGGGTAGGAACTACCAACATGGCCCCAAAGTTTGTACCTGCCACGATGGGATTCCAAATGTCCCCACTGGCCTTTACCGCTGACCCTTGCAGCACGTTTAAACCAGCGGCCAACACAAACAAACCACCCCACACGCTGATAAAGGCACCGCCCATCGTTTGCAGGGGATAGTTCCTGAGGCAGGACAGGCCCGACCGGAGCACTGGGAAAATGCTCCATGGGTCGGTGGTAGGGGAAATCACAAAGACGGGCTTGCGCTTGCCCTGAGTGGCATCGAACCAGCCCCCGTCTTGGATGTTGCTTCGCATCGTATTCCGGGGTGCCATCTGGATAGACCCGCCCCGTTGCATCGGTGCTGGGTTGATGTCGATGACTTGGGCGTCAATCACCTCTGGCCCCTTGGCCATGGCGTTGCTGTTGGCAGGGGTGCGGTTAGTCATGGGTTGAGTTCTCTTCTATGATGGCTAGGATTCGGTCGTACAGTTCACCGCCCTGGGCGTAGCGCTGGCCCTTGTAGCCCAGCACGTCTTTGATGATTTGGCTGCGGGTCAAGCCCTGGTGGAGGGCGTTCGTTACCGAGAGAATAAGGGCCAGATCGGGAGTATTTTGGCCCCCTGCGAACTGGGTAACTTCAGTTCGGGGTAAGGCCACAGCCCCCGCCCCATCTGCGGTTGGGGATGGTTCGGCCTGAGTTCGTGGGGCAGAACTTAGTTCCCCGTTTTCCCCTTCGAGTTTCGGCACCTCGTAAGCCACCATCGGCAACCATTCGGGCAAGGCGCTGTGGTAGAAGACGGCATGCTTCGGGCTGAATGACCGCTCGTAGATGGCGGGGTCATCGATGGCAGGGATGGTTTTATCCGAGGCCCGCAAGGATTCCAGATGCCCCTGACTGGTTGGGGTCTGCAAGGTCAACAGGTCGAAGGTTGCCCGCATCCCGCCGCTTACCCCGATGTCACCGACCAGGCTGCTCTGGGTCATGGCCCATAGGGCGCGGTCATCGGTTTCACCGCTGGACAGTTCCATCACCAACTGGGGCTTGAGAAAGGACTCATACCAGGTCTTAAACGTGGTTTTGAGCATGGCCAGCTCGTCAACAATCAGCACCTTGGGACGTTGGGGAATTTGTCGCCACGCAAAGATGAACTGCTGCATCTCTTCCTGCATAGCCTCGATGTCTTCCTTGGTTTCCAGGCTGTCAGCCATGAACCCTAGGACGTTATCGGCAGCTTCCCAGTACCAGTGTTCTTTTGGGTGATACTTGGGCTGGATGACCCACACCGCCGCCCCCTTGGCTTGGGCTTGGCGGTAGGCATGGGCCACCGTTACCCCCTTGCCCACCCTGGGGTTAGCGCTGATCAACGTGGGCCGTAACCGTTGGGCGAGGATAGCAGCGGGGTTGCCCACCCGGTAACTGTCGGGCTGGCTTCCCTGGGGCATGGGTACAGAACCATCCCAGGTAGGGGCTACAGGGGCCATAGGGGCGGCAGCAAGGGCAACGGTAGGGGTTTCCCCCTTGAGTGCCCAGGCGAGGCCAGAACCCACCGAGACAGCCCCTAAGAGCATGGCCAAGGGCAGGTAAGGGTTAGTAACTCGGTATTCAACCTGGCCCCCGTTGGCGAAGGTTTCTAGGTCGGCTGGGGTGAGGTTACTGGCAGGGCGTTGCACCCCACAGAACAGTCCTAGGGCAGCGCTACCGAGGGCGGTATAGAGCAGGGTGTTACCGTCTAGTTTCATCAGGTGAACCTCCACAGAAACCGCTGGGCAACCTTCACAACGACTAAGCCCATCAACAGACACCCCCAAGCCACCAACAGCACCGCCAACAGGGGGATAACGTGGCTCAACCGTTTGATCAGGGCCAAGCCAACGAACCCGGTTAGGGGTACAACGATGGCAGCTTGAGCCAACAGTGCAGGAGACTGCTGGTTCAGCAGTGCGAACACCAGACGGGCATAGCTAGTCGCGTACTTCATGGGCTTCTACCTCCTCGGATAGGGAGTGTTGGCGGTCGTGGTATTGGGCCATGTTTTCGATGGCCACCACTGCCAGGTTGATCGGCGGGTCACTGGGTAGCGCATCCATCGACCGGGCAACCTCGACGGCCTCAACCCGGAATAGGGCAGCTTGGGCCTTACCCCAATCCCGCTCAACCTTGGCAATGTCTAGGGCGGCTTGGGCATCCCGTTGGAAGCGGTTGAGCGGGCAGATCAACTGCTGGCCATAGCAAGGGTCGGTTTCTAACCGGACGGCCCGCTCTGCCTCGGTGCGGTAACGGTAGGCTTCGTTTTCCAACACCGACCGCGCAACGTCATCTAGCACCAGGCGCGAGTCCTGGTAGTTTCCGCTGAGTCTGTCCTGTGCAGCGGCGATGACGTTTTCGTAGTTCGGGGCGGGGTTCTCCAATTGATAAACCCCTTCGTTGCCTACCCTGCCACTTTGGGCCATGGCAAAGGCAACCCCGGTTAGGGCAGCGAGGGAAAGGCCACCAACAGCCCAGTAACGACGGTTCTGCCACCACGACAACGGCACTAGGTGAAAGTTTTGGATCGGCCCTTCCGGGGCGGGTTCAATGGTTTCCTTGCGGTAGTTCAGGGGGACAGGTGGGGGTAAGTTCATGGCGGCACCTCAAAAAATCAGAATGGCGATCAATGCCCCCGCTAGGGCGAGGGCGACGTAAACCCCTACGGCTGGGCGGGCTCGGCGGGTTGTTGGGGCTTTCCCAGCACGGACATATCCCGTTGAACCTGGGCATCAATGGCAGCGTTGTGCAGCGCCAAGGACTCAGAACGGAGCTTGTAAACCAGGCTGGCTTCCTTCACCTGCTCAACTTTGGCTTTCACCGCAGCCGCCTGCTGGGCCTTCCGTTGGGTGATGGCTTGCTGGTGCTGGTAATCGGCCTCTACGGCTTCCAGGAACCCATCACAGCCACTCAGGAAGCGGTCAACGTCTTCCGGCTCAAAGCTCGTCAGGGCAACATCACCCCGGTAGTCTGCCAGGTTGATGGCGGTTGGGGCATTGGGCAGCGCCAACGCCCCACGATGGTTGCCCACTTCGATAACCGTGGGGGCGGTGGCGGTGGTGGGTTCGGTGAGGGGTTCATCCAGGAAGTAGCTATCGGCCCACGCCACAGCGTCAGGGCTTAGCCCATCGGAGGTGTCAAAGCCCTCGGCCTTCAACGCCTTGTAAACGGTGGATTTAGGCAGGTTTCGGGCTTTGCAATATGCGGAAAGGGAAAGGTTACTCATGGTTGGAAACGGGTTAGAAACGTTGAAAAAACTGGGCAGGGAACAAAATCAGGCGTTCCCAGCAGCCGCCCCCTAGTTTTTGCAATGGTCACAGGGCGTTCACTGCTGTAAACAGTTCTACCACAAGTATCACTACTTGCGCTACTATCAGGACTGAACATTATCCCAAGCCTTTATGGGGCGGTAGTATTTATGCAGATACAACCTATTGGTGAACCGATGGCACGGCTACAGCTCGACATTGATGCCGACGTTAAGCAACGGCTCAAACTCATGGCGGTTAGAGAAGATCGCACTATGAGCGAGGTTGCAGAGGCGGCAATCGTGGAATACCTAAGCAAGCGGGAGAAGGGCAGCAAATGAACCCCACCCCATCCACCCAGGCCCGCCCCCGCCCAAAGCTAGAGGCATTCAGGCCCGTGCGGCTCACGCCCCAGAGTTGGCCCCAACTGCTACGCGACGATCACCCGCTGGGGGCTGTGCTGGATTTTGGGCGGGGCTAGGGGTAGTCTGTTGGTAGGCGAACTCACCACTCGCTAGCACCAGCAAAAGACATCCAAAAACCCCACCCTAGGCACTCGCTAGCGGTGGGGTTTTGGTTGGGTATCGTCGGTGTTGGTAGGGGGGTGGTTGGGTATTTTCTAGTAAGAATAAGGCTGAATTGTGTGTACGAAACTGTAATGGTCAACTGTGGTATCCCTTGCCTAGCACAGGTTAACAGAAGTTTTTGTATCACTGAGTTTTGGCCACTCAGGAGTTTTTGGTTATGATTGTAAGACAGAGAGAGGGATTTAGTTATGCGTTATCCATTGTTCAATTTTCGCGTTTCCCCCGATATGCGAGAGGCCATTGATCAGCGTGCTACCGAGGCAGGCGTTACCGCGTCTGATGTTGTGCGCTGGGCAGTTGAGCAGTATCTATCGCTAACTAAAAACCCCGACTACTCTGAACAGTAGTCGGGGCTCGTTTGTGTAAATCCCGTTGGATTCATCGCTTGGTTGGGGAACCGGGTGTTGGTAGTTCCAACGGGCATCGATACCGGAGGTATCTTGGTGTCTTACAGTTCGATTATGGCAGATGGCCACGGGACTGGGCAAATCCCCAAGGCCGAAAAAAGTTTTAGCGGCGGGTATCCCTATTCTACCCCAGACCGTACCCAATGGGGAGCAAGCGAGCCATTGACTTCAATCAATGGTTGCTACCATGGGGTGCTACTGGAGAACGTAGCCCTCTGGCCCCCACCGACTAGACGGGCGGCGATAGGGCTGTGGTGTAGCGAGAGCGGTTGCCACCCCACCGAGGTTTGGGCGATTGCGGCGCGGCTGCTGGGGGTGTCGCTATGAGTGGTTTCGGCTTCAAGTCTCTCAAGCGCTCTTGCCCCATCTGTGACGGTGCCCGCCGTGATTGTCGGGAAAACCTCAACACTGGGCTGATCCATTGCCGCGATGCCAATGCAAATCCTGGCGGGCAATGGCGCTACATCAAAGACGATGCCCACGGGTTTGGGATGTGGGTTTGGGACGATGGCGGCAACGGCACCGATAACCGCGCCAACCGCCCCACCTACACCCCCAAGGAACCCAGCTCCCCATCTGTGGCAGCGTGGGACGTGGCAGAACGGGATAAGGGCTATCAGCCCATCGTGGGTAATCTGACCTTGCAGCACCGCTTAGCGCTGCGTAAACGTGGTCTGACGGATCAGACGATTGACGCCTTTGTTGCTGCGGGTATCGTCGCCACTTGGCCTGGTGGGCAGACCGTAGCAGGGGCAACCCTAGGTCTTCCTGGTGTGCGTCCCGATGGGCGGCTGGTGGCCTGCAATACGTGGGCGGTGTTTGCTCACAACGTGGATGGCCAGATCATCGGTGGGCAGTACCGCAACGACCGAGACGACACCGGGAAATACAAGGCGCTTTCAGGTTGGGGCGGTGCATCCTACAACGTGGATGGCGAACAACCCCTGACGGTGTTGGGCACGACCAAGAATGGTCTGCTCAACTTTGCAGAAGGGATTGGCTTTAAGCCTGCCCATGGTTGGCATCACTATGGTGATGTGTGGGTTGGCTGTATCGGGACGATCTGGGCATCCAGCCCCAAGCAACTGAAGGCCATCATTGACCGCCACAACATCACCGAGGCCGTGCTGAATCCCGATGGCGGGATGCTCGGCAATGCCCAGGTGATTGGCAATTACCGCAAGCTGGCCCTCCTGCTCCAAGACTGGGGAATCCCGCTCAAGGTGCGCTGGTGGGGCCAAACCGAGAAATCCCATGGGGATGTAGACGAAATCAGTCTTGATACCTTCCACAAAGCCAAGCTGCTGAGCTGGGCAGAGTTTGAACGGTTCTCCCCCCACCGAGAAATCAGCGATGTAGAGCGGGCACGTATCCGGGCTAGGGAGCGGCGGGAACGAGAACGGCAGCAATGGCTGGCCAGTGTGGCAGCACTCGCTGGGGTGCCGGAAGACTCCGACCGGGCAACCATCGCGGGGGCATTCCACACCCAGCACACCCTATCCGGCCCGTATGAGGTGGGCACGTTCCCGGCCTTGGCCCTGCCTACCGGGCGACGGTTAACGGTTTTGGATGGCCAAAAGATGACTCGCAAAACCTCGGGTTCCCTGCGGTCTGCGGTAGAGCGTGCCCTAGCACTGGCCAAGACGACCGTGATCTACGTGCCTACCCGTGTTCTGGCGGGGGCAAACGAAACGGTACTCAAGGTGCTGCTAGGTCTGCCACTGAATGACCCGCGCATCCTGACGGTAGACAAGTTTCTAGCCCTGCCTGAGGACAAGCGCCCCAAGCATCCTGTCATCATTGCCTGCCCTGAATCGGCCTGGAAGCTATCCGACATCGAGCCCGATGTGGTGATTTTTGATGAGCCGAACGAGTCCATTCCCCGTGTGCAATCCGGCAAACTGGGGAACCGCCCCCAGGAATCCCGCGAAATTGTGATCAGCCACTTGGAGCGGTGCCAATGGGCCATCGTGGCTCAAGATGGCATCTACCGCCCCACGGTGGCAGCGGTGCAACGGTGGGGTGGATTCAGCCCCGATGAGGTGCAGACTATCCGGCGGCAACGGGTGCCTACCAAGATAGCTATCCAGCTTTACCTTGGCATGGCAGCAGCAACCGAATCGTGGGACGGCACCGAGGCCAAGGCACCCCACGCCGATCATGCGTTCTTTACCTGGTTCGATGGCATCGTCCGGCGATTGCTGGCAGGTAAGAAAGTCATCATCCCCTGCGGCTCCGAGGGCAAGGGCAGGGCCATTCACCGGATGCTGCGGTCACTCTTCCCAGAGAAGAAAGGCCAAGTCCTAGACGGGAAATTTACCCCACGGGAAATCCGTAAAGCCTTTGGGGAAGAACTAAAAACGTTTGCCCCTACTCGGTGCCTGGACTGGCTGATCTATTCACCCACCTTTGACTCGGGGGTGTCCATCGAGGGCACCTACTTTGATGCCCAGTTTGAGTACGTCCGGGCGTTTGAACCTGCCAGCAATGCCAGCCAGCGGGGCGAACGATACCGCGATGCCATCAAGGGCGAAAAGCTAACTGAGAGGCACGTTTATATCGCCCAGCGTGGCCTGCCCTCCATGCCCCCGGTGGCCGTATTCACCGCAGACTATTGGCGCGAACTGTTGACCCATCCCACCGATACCGAGGTGCTGAACCTGGCACGGCAGATCGGCGGCGATAAGTTGGTGCAACGGCTCAACACCGACAGCCCCGAAGACTGGCTAGAACTGCCTGAGTTTATGGCCATCGCGGCCCGTGAAACCTTCTTCAAAGTCGAACTGCTCACCCAAGAATGGCAGGACAATGGCTGGGATATTACCCCCGCTGCGGTGTCGCCTGAGGCTACCGAGCAATGGTCTGAGGGCTTCTACAACATCGGCCAAGGCATCATCCAACAGAAGGCCCGGACGCTGGCTAAGGCCAAGGCCAAAAAGGGCGGAGAGGAAATAGCGGGGGCCATTGAAGCCACCAAGGATCACAAATTCTGGCTCACCCAAATCCTCGGTGAATCCTTCCCAGGGCTGCGAGATGCCACCTGGCTAGAGTCCTTTGTCGTGGCGGGTAATGGTGCCCTCCATGCCCTAGAGGTGTTCGCCCTGCTCAAGATGGCCCATACCGCCCCTGAGATGTGGGAATCCCTTTCCCAGGCCATGGCCCTCCATGCTGTTGCTAAGGCCGATCACATGGCCACACCAGAACTGCCCTGTAGCCCCCGCGCCTTTGCAACGGCCAAGCTGCTGAAGGATGCCCCCTGCCTGTGGGATCTGGCCAGCGGTGCCATCCCTAAATGGACAAACCGCGATGCGACGATCAACGCCTTGGCCCAATGGGCCGTAGACAACGCGCTACCGCTGCGACGGCTCAGCAGGTCGGACGACCGCCCAACGGGTTTCCAGTTCACCCCATCCACCCCGGCGATTAAATGCGCTCACAAGCTACTGGAGATGATGGGCCTAGAGGGGCATTGCCTTGGTCGTAGCAGCACCGATACCAGGGCACGGCTCTATCGGCTCAAGGTGGCCACCGACATCGAGGCCAAGCTGGCCAAGGCCAAGCGCCCCCACGACTACCAACGACGGCTCTACCGACTCAGCAACCGCGAGGTGGCCGCGAACGCTATTGAGTCCGTCATCACCGAGCAGGCCACCCACCCCGCCTATGCCACACTCAAGGCCGATCTACTGGCCCGATACCAGGTGTCCACAACTTCTGTAATAGAGAATCCTATTACTAAAGTTGTGGACAGACCCACCCACCGCTGGCCCCTGATGGGGCTGGAGGGCTGGATCGACCGCATCGAGGCGGGGGTAAACGCTATCTTTAGGACGGTATCGGGGGCGACGTTCACGGTTTACCATGGGCAATTGGAAGCCTTAGCCTAATTCTCGCCCCCCATTGCACCTACCTTTACTCCATGGGCTGGCTTTGCGCTGCGTTTAAGGCCCTAAAGTAGCGAAGCTCCTATTTGCTCTCCTTAGTGCCTATGAACTAAATGGGCATTACTAGAGTTCCTAAATGTGAGGGCAGACTGGCCATCCAGGCCGTAGCAGGGAGCGTATGGTCTGTGATGTGTTCACAGCCCGTGGCACGACGTATCAAGTGTTAACGACTCCCTATCCTTTGCCCCCAATCGGCAAAGGATGTTTTTTTGTGGGGGCAGCATGGCACCTTCACCGCCTGCCCGAATAGCCCCTGACATCGGGCACAATGGCCCGTCAGGCCGTAGCAGGGGGCGTATGGTGTGTGATGTGCTGTTTCTTTCGGCACATTGCACCAAAGTACCCAAAGCCCCAACCCCAGCCCATCGGCGGCAAAGGCTGGGGTTTTTGTTTGAGCATCACTCCACCTTGCGATACCACCCCAGCCCCAGCCGTTCCGATTCCCGTGATTCCAGTAGCAGGGCACCCTTAATCCCTGTGTCTCGGTGATGGGGTAAGTGCCCTCTGGCTTAGCACTTCCATTGGCGAGATCTGGCTTGGGTACCGCCTAAGGCACCCTGCAAGGAACCCTCCACCTGAACTGAGGGACACCGCCAATCTGTTGAATAGCCAAGTAGTCTATAGCCAAGCAGTCTAGGGGATCGGCCCGGTTGTATATGGACACCATCGGGACACATCGAGCGGGTACTTTTCTGGTACCAAGCAGGTGGCTCCACACCCCACCAGCCTGCTCCCGCTACACCTAGCTAGCGCCGGGCGAGGATATTTTTGGTCAGAGCAATCAACCTGTATAGCCCACCAACCAGTTATCCCACTTGGCCTGTTTTTCTGGTGGCGGGGTAACAGGCTTACAGTGCTACAAGCAAAGCCCACGTCTTTCAATCGTGGGATGTAGCGCCGTGCGGCTTTAGCCGCCGTCAGCCTTGGGCCTCAATGTAGCGCTGAATCGTTTCCGAGGAAACATTGCCAGCCGACCCGCAAAAATAAGAACGAGTCCACAGTGAAGGTAGCTTGAGCAGTGACGGGAACTCCTGTCGTAGCTGATGCGATGTTGCCCCCTTGATGCGGTGCATGATCTGGTAGGGCGCTATCTGCGGAGGTGCATTCAAGAACAGGTGAACGTGATCCGGCTCTATCGCCAAGCTAAGCACCTCGCAATCTAGCGCCCTGGCCTTGTCGTGGATTAACACCGTCAGCCGCTCCTTGATTGAGCCAGTCAGCACCTTCTTTCTGCGCTTCGGGCACCAGATGAAGTGGTAGTTAATCAGCGATACAGATGTCCTGGTTCGACGGTATTCTTGGCCCATTTCTGTGCTATGGTTTGTTGATAGCTCTATTCTATCAACAAATGTACGTCTGCGAGTTTAAGGTCAGAGCTAGTGCTGGGCAGCGTCAAGCGATTGACGAAGCTATCCGCACGGCCCAATTTATCCGCAACAAGTGTCTGCGGCTCTGGATGGATGTGCGGGGCACGGGCAAGGCCGAGATGAGTGCTTATTGTGCCGTCCTGGCAGCGGAGTTCTCGTTCGCCAAGACGCTCAACTCAATGGCGCGACAAGCCAGTGCAGAACGGGCCTGGGCGGCGGTGAGCCGTTTCTACGGCAACTGCAAGCAAGGCGTTCGGCCTGCGGGCTATCCCAAATTCAAGAAGGATGCCCGCTCGGTAGAGTACAAAACGACGGGATGGAAGCTACTTGACCCCAAACGAATCCAGTTCACGGATGGCAAAGGGATTGGCCGACTCAAGCTCATGGGCGCTTGGGACTTGGCTCAGGTGCCTAAGGAGTTAATTAAGCGAGTGAGGCTGATTCGTAGGGCTGACGGCTACTACTGCCAGTTTTTGCTCGGCATAGAGTATCGGCCAGAGGCACCCAAGACTGGAGCGGCGATTGGATTGGATGTAGGGCTAGAAAGCTTCTACACCGACTCAAGTGGCCATAAAGAGCCGAATCCCCGATTCCTGCGGGGGGACGAAAAGCGACTGAAATCCCTCCAGCGGCGGGTGTCTCGCAAGCAGAAGGGGTCATCTAATCGACGCAAGGCAAAGCAACGCCTTGCCAGACAGCACCTCAAGATAAGTAGAAAACGCGAAGAACACGCTAAGAGACTGGCGCGTTGCGTAGTCCTGTCTAACGACTTGGTGTTCTACGAAAACTTGCAGGTACGCAATTTGATTTGGAATCACTGCCTTGCTAAAAGCATTGCTGATGCTAGTTGGTATCAGTTCAGGCGGTGGCTAGAGTATTTTGCGTGGAAGTTTGGCAAGGTAGCGTGGCCTGTAAATCCAGCCTATACATCTCAGGACTGCTTTAACTGCGGGAATCGAGTCGTCAAAACTTTGAGCACTCGTACCCATAGGTGTAGTTGCGGCACCGTCATCGACCGCGATGAAAATGCCGCGCTAAACATCCTGAGACTAGGCATCGAACAGTACCGAGGGGCACTCGGAAACTAAACGCTTGGGGAGATTGGGCCTCTATTCAGTTTGGCTTCGGCCTGATTGGGTAAGTCCGGTCGCTGAACCAAGAATCCCACTGGCTTTAACCGTGGGAGTGTCAACGGAAGTCATCTGCTGCCAGATGCCCCAGCTTGCCACCCCAGACCCAGCGTTGTAGCAGAGGCTTAGGGCAGTGGTGGCTTTGCCGGGGTGCTGGGCGACGTTGACCGAGACAAGAGACACAAACCCTGGGTGGTCAGGAGACACCGGAGCGCTCCTACAGCCAACATTAAAGCAGCAGGCGATTTTGGGCATACTGGGTGGAGCCGCCAGATTGGTGATGAGCAGCCTACCCGGTGGTTCTGTATCGTTAGGTCATCCCTACCGCTTCTGTCTTCCATAAATCTCTGCCTGCCTCCATGAACCCGACCAACCACTCCCAAACCGCTGCCTTTCTCTGGTCGATTGCCGACCTTCTGCGGGGTGATTTCAAGCAATCGCAGTATGGCCGCATTATTCTGCCGTTTACCCTGCTGCGGCGTTTAGAGTGTGTGCTAGAGGCCACTAAGCAGACGGTGCTGGATGCGGCGAAGGAGCACCAGACCAAGCCCGATCTGGTGCGCGAAAAGCTGCTGCTGCGGGCGGCAGGCCAGCAGTTCTACAACGCCTCACCTCTGTCGCTGGGCACCCTTTCAGACACCCAGACCGCTGACGACCTGATGAGCTACGTACAGTCGTTTAGCACCGATGCGCGGGAGATCTTCGAGCACTTCCACTTTGAGGATTTTGTCCAACAGCTGGCCAGCAGCGACCTGCTCTACCAGGTGGTGCAGCGCTTCGCAGCGGTGGATCTCAGCCCTGCCTCCATCGACAACTTTGGCATGGGCATCATCTTTGAGGAGCTGATCCGCAAGTTTGCTGAAAGCTCAAACGAAACGGCGGGGGAGCACTTCACCCCCCGCGACATTGTGCACCTGACTACCTCGCTGGTAATTACGGGGCAAGACGACAAGCTCAAGCCCAACAGCATCGTCACCATCTACGACCCCACGGCGGGTACCGGCGGCTTTTTGTCCGAAGGAGATGAGTACATTCAGACCATCAGCGAGCAGGTGACGGTATCGCTGCACGGGCAGGAGCTAAACCCCGAGAGCTACGCCATCTGCAAGGCCGACATGCTGATCAAGGGGCAGACGGTCAGCAATATCAAGCTGGGCAATACCCTGTCCGATGACCAGTTGGCCACCAGCCGTTTCGACTTTATGCTCAGCAATCCGCCCTTTGGGGTGGAGTGGAAGAAGGTGCAAAAACAGGTCACCGATGAGCACCAAGAACGCGGGTTTGATGGCCGTTTTGGCCCTGGCTTGCCTCGGGTGTCGGATGGGTCGCTGTTGTTTCTGCTGCACCTGGTGAGCAAGATGCGCGACCCCCGCGAGGGCGGCTCTCGGATTGGCATTATTCTCAATGGGTCGCCGCTGTTTACCGGTGGGGCGGGCAGTGGGGAGTCAGAGATTCGCCGCTACCTGCTGCAAAACGACCTGGTAGAGGCGATTGTCGCCCTGCCGACGGATATGTTTTACAACACGGGCATTGCCACCTATGTGTGGATTTTGTCGAACCACAAGCCAGAGCCGCGTCGGGGTAAGGTGCATCTGATCGACGGCAGCGGGCAGTTCAGCAAAATGCGCAAATCGCTGGGCAGCAAGCGGCAGTACCTGGATGAGGCCCAAATTGCGGAGCTGGTGCGGCTCTATGGCCGGTTTGAGGAAACGCCCCAGAGCAAGATCTTTTCCATCGAAGCATTCGGCTATCGCCGCATTACCATTGAGCGCCCGCTGCGGCTGGCGTTTCAGGTCACTGAAGAACGCATTAAGGCGGCGCTGGCGGAAAAGGTGGTGCAAAAGCTAGATGGGGCGGTGCAAAGCCGCCTGATTACGGCGCTGCAAACCCTGGAGGATGAGCCGATCTGTCTCAGCCGGGCTCCGTTTAGTAAGCTGCTGAAGCAGGCCCTGGCGGTGCATGATGTGGATGCGCCAGCCACTCTGCTGAAGGCGTTGCTCAATGCGTTTGGTGAGCGGCACCCAGAGGCGGAGATTTGCCGGGTGAAGGATAAGCCCAAGGGCGAGCCAGAGCCAGATACAGGGCTGCGGGACTATGAGAATGTGCCCCTGGGCGAATCAATCCATGACTACTTTGAGCGGGAGGTAAAACCCCATGTGCCCGATGCCTGGATTGATGAGGGCAAGTGCGATGCCATCGATGGGGAGGTGGGCATTGTGGGGTTTGAGATTCCGTTTAATCGGCATTTTTATGTGTTTCAGCCGCCGCGCCCGCTGGAGGAGATTGACCGCGATCTGAAGGCCTGCACGGATCGCATTAAGCAGATGATCGAGGAGTTGTCGGCATGAGGAGAAATTGGGTTAGGGATACCATAGAACTAGTACAGAGCAGGGGTTGTCATGAGTCTTGACGAACTGATTCAAGCGGCTAACGAGCTGGATGAGACCGAGCTAGATCGGCTGCTACAGCAGATTGTGACCCTGCGTGCCCAGCGCAAGGCCCATGCGCTGCCTACTGAGGAAGCTGACCTGCTCGATCGCATCAATCAAGGGGTGCCCACTGACCTGCGGGCCGAGTATCAAGCTCTGCGGGCTAAACGCGAGGCAGAAACACTGACGGAGGGGGAACACGAACAACTGATTCGGCTCAGTAACCAGATTGAGCAGTTGGGGGCACAGCGGCTCGAAGCGCTGGCCACTTTGGCTCAACTGCGGCAGATGGCTTTACCTGTGCTGATGGAAGACCTGGGCATTCAGGCTCCTACCTATGTCTAGTGGGTATGTTCCGGTTGCGCTGAAGCAATTGGTGTTTGATCGAGCGGGTGGTCTGTGTGAGTATTGCCGCAGCCAAGCTAGATATGCCGTTGATCCATTTGTGATGGATCACATTCAACCGGTGAGCCGTGGGGGTGAAACGATTGCTGAAAATTTAGCGCTATCTTGCCAAACGTGTAACAACTACAAGTACACCAAGACTGAAGCCGTTGATCCGGTCACATTGAAAGTAGTTTCACTATTTAATCCTCGGCAGATGACCTGGAGTGAGCATTTTATTTGGAATGAGAACGCTGAAAAAATGCTGGGAATTACTCCTACTGGTCGAGCCACGGTGGCACTGCTGCAAACGAATCGGGATGGAGTGGTGAATATGCGGCGGGTGCTAACGCTGATGAATGAGCATCCACCTGAGTAAATAAATGGGTTGACAGTTTTGGTGAGGTGAAAGGATATGAGTTTTCCGAAGTATGAGGCGTATAAGGACTCTGGGGTGGAATGGTTGGGAGAAGTGCCCAAGCATTGGATCTTAGGGGCATTGAAGTACTTCGTCAAGCCTATTCCTGGAGCCATCAAAACAGGCCCGTTTGGCAGTCATTTGAAGTCGGATGAAATGACGGAAGGCCCATATAAGGTTTTTAACCAACGCAATGTTATTGATAGTGATTTTAATGCCGGTGATAACTATATAACAGAAACTAAGTTTCAAGATTTGTTCGCTTTTCGGACGTTTCCTGGAGATATTTTAGTAACTACGAGAGGCACCATTGGGCGAGCTGCGATTTTGCCAATGGATGCTGAAGAAGGTGTATTACATCCATGTTTGCTAAGAGTTCAGGTAGAGCAATCGAAGTTGCAACCTAATTATCTTCGTCGGCTCATTCAGGAAAGCCACTTGCTTAAAACTCAATTAGCCCTGATGAGTAATGCGACCACAATAGAGGTGATTTACTCTGATACGATGGCGAGCTTAATTTTGTCGGTTCCACCATTAGAAGAACAAACTCAAATTGCTCGTTTTCTAGACCACGAAACGGCGCGTATTGATGCATTGATCGCAGAGCAGCAGCGGCTGATCGAACTGCTGAAGGAAAAGCGGCAGGCGGTGATTTCCCATGCCGTCACCAAGGGCCTTGACCCCACCGCCCCCATGAAAGACTCCGGCGTCGAGTGGCTAGGCGAAGTTCCCGCCCATTGGACAGTTAGCAAAGTTAAATACGAATTTAAGAATTTAGACAGCAAGCGTATTCCGTTAAGCGCAGAAGAAAGGGGAGAGAAGCAGGGAGGATATCCTTATTATGGAGCTTCTGGGATCATCGATCATGTTGACGAGTATATTTTTGATGATGATCTAGTTCTTGTTAGTGAAGATGGTGCCAATTTGTTGATGCGGAATTATCCAATCGCATTTGTTGCCACCGGAAGATACTGGGTCAATAACCATGCTCATATCCTCAAGCCGTTACGAGATTTAAATGTTGATTATTGGGCACAGATTATTGAGTTAGCTGATTTGACATCATTCATATCTGGCTCTGCTCAACCAAAATTTACCGCTGAGGCATTAGGTAATTTAAGTATCGCTTTCCCCCCGACAATTGAGGAGAGAGCCCAAATCAATAATTTACTTAGAGAAAAAATAAGTGGTACGGAAAGATTGCTTAGTGAATCTAAGCAGAATATCAATTTTCTCCAAGAACGCCGATCAGCCCTGATCTCCGCTGCCGTAACGGGCAAGATAGATGTACGGGGCTGGCAAGCCCCCGCCAGCGCTGCCCCTGCCCCCACCCTAGAGCCCGCCCATGGCTGACAGTAAAGAACTCGCCTTCCAGCAAGACATCATCAACGCCCTGGCGGCCATGGGCTGGCTGGTGGGCACCGCCGCAGGCTACAACCCCACCACCGCCCTCTACACCGAAGACCTACTGGCCTACTTTCAAACCGCCTGGCCCGACCGCTGGCAAAAACTCTGCAAAAGCACCCCCACCGACCCCGCTGGAGTGCTGATTCAAAAAACCGTCCGCGCCCTAGAGCACAGCGGCACCCTCGACGTGTTGCGCCACGGCTACAAACTGCCCGGCGTCAAAGTCGAGCTGTGCAGCTTCAAGCCCGACCACGCCATGAACCCCGACACCCAGGCCCGCTACCAGTCCAACCGCCTGCGCGTCGTGCCCGAAGTCTCCTACTCTCCCCACGCCCGCCCCGGCCCAAATTCCAACAACAGCTATAACCCCCGCCTCGACCTGGTGCTGTTCGTCAACGGCATTCCCACCGCCACCCTCGAACTCAAAAGCGAGTTCAAACAATCCATCGAAAACGCCAAACGTCAGTATTGCCACGACCGCCCCACCAAAGACCCCCTCACCCGCAAAGCCGAACCCCTGCTGACCTTTAAGCGCGGTGCCCTGGTGCATTTTGCCGTCAGCCAGCAAGACGTGGCCATGACCACCAAACTAGCGGGCAAAGACACCTTCTTTTTGCCCTTTAACCAGGGCAGCGCCGAGGGCGGTGCAGGCAACCCATCCCCCGCCGACCCCAATTCCTACGCCACCGGCTACCTGTGGGAACAACTGTTTCAGCCCGACGCCTGGCTCAAGGTGCTGGGCCGCTTTCTGCATCTGGAGCAGAAAACCACCGAACACTTTGACGGCACCCGCACCACCAAAGAGACCCTGATCTTCCCCCGCTACCACCAGTGGCAGGTCGTGAACCAGCTAATCGAGACCACCCACCGAGAAGGGCCTGGCCAGCGGTATCTAATTCAGCACAGCGCCGGGTCGGGCAAGTCTAACTCCATCGCCTGGGCCGCCCACCAGCTCGCCGCCCTCTATAGCGATACTGGCGACGACACCGGCAACAAGCTATTTAGCTCCGTCATCGTCGTCACCGACCGCACCGTCCTCGACAGCCAGCTGCAAAACACCATCTACCAGTTTGAGCACGCCCAGGGCGTCGTCGTGCGCATTACCCGCGACGGCACCAGCCAGAGCAAATCTGAGCAGCTGGCCGAGGCCCTGGCCGCCCAAACCCGCATCATCATCGTCACCATCCAAACCTTTCCCGCCCTGTTCGACGCTCTGGATAAATACCCCGCCCTGGCCAGTGGCCGCTACGCGGTGATCGCCGACGAGGCCCACTCCTCCCAGACCGGCTCCGCCGCCAGCAAGCTCAAAGCCATCCTGGGCAGCGACCAGCCCGATCAGGAAGACATCAGCGCCGAAGAACTGCTCGCCGCCGCCGTGCAGGCCCGCCGCCCCAACGACCGCATCAGCTACTACGCCTTTACCGCCACCCCCAAAGCCAAAACCCTAGAGCTTTTTGGGCGCAGACCCAAACCAGACCTCCCGGCCAACAAAGAAGACAACAAGCCCGAACCCTTCCACCTCTATTCCATGCGGCAGGCCATTGAAGAGGGCTTCATTCTCGATGTGCTGCTGAACTACACCACCTACGCCACCGCCTGGAAGATTGCTCATCCCAATGGCGAAGACGAGGAAGTGGATTCTAAAAAAGCCCGCACCAAGCTGGCCCGCTGGGTACGTTTGCACCCCTACAACATCAGCCAAAAAGTCGAGGTGATTGTCGAGCACTTCCGAGAGCATGTGCGTCACCTGCTCAACGGCCAGGCCAAGGCTATGGTAGTCACCAGCAGCCGTCAGGAGGCGGTGCGCTACCAGCTCGCCCTCAAAGCCTACGTCGCCGAGAAAGGCTATGCCGATGTGCATCCCCTGGTGGCCTTCTCGGGCAGCGTGCCTCCTGATGATGTCATCCCCGAAGAAGTGACCGAAACCAGCCGCCTGCTTAATGCTGGGTTGAACGGGCGCGACCTAGCCAAAGCCTTTGACACCGACGATTTCAACATCATGATCGCCGCCAACAAATACCAGACCGGCTTCGATCAGCCCAAGCTCTGCGCCATGTACGTCGATAAAAAACTGCACGGCGTAGACTGCGTGCAAACCTTGTCGCGCCTCAACCGCACCTTCCCCGGCAAAGAGACCTTCATCCTCGACTTTTTTAACGAGGCCCAAGACATCCTTGATGCCTTTTTGCCTTACTACACCAAAGCCGAACTGGCCGATGTCTCCGACCCGCAGATTATCTACGACCTGCAAGGCAAACTTGATGAGGAAGGCATTTACCACTGGCAGGAGGTAGAAGCCTTTGCCCTGGCCTTCTTGAACCCCAAGGCTGCCAACGCCAACCTCAAATACTATTGCCAACCCGCCATCGACCGCTTCAAGCAGCGCTACACCACAGCCGAAGTTGCCCGCCGCCAAGCCCTAGAGCAGAGACGCGCCGCCCAAGGCAACAGCAACCACCTCAAACAAGCCGCGCACGAGCTAAAAGCGGCAGGCGAACAGATTGACCAGCTCGATCTGTTCAAAAAGAACCTCCAGAGCTTTGTGCGGCTCTATGAGTTTCTGTCGCAGATCGTCGATTACGAAGATACAGAGCTAGAGCAACTCTGCGTCTATGCCAAGCACCTCCACCCCCTGCTAAGGCGTGACCGTCTAGAGCAAGAAGACATAGATATCTCAGAACTGGAGCTGACCCACTATCGCCTCACCAAGCGGGCCGAGCAGAAGCTGCGGCTGGCTGACAATGAAGGAGAGTATTCGCTGAAGCCAGGCAGTGCGATTGGCACCGGTAAAGCCCACGACCCTGAGAAACAACGCCTCTCGGAAATCATTCAGGCCCTCAACGATCTGTTTGGCGCAGAGGTCAGCGACGACGACCAAGTACAGTTTCTCCATACGATTGCCCAGCGCATCAGCCGCCAGGATGATGTGATGGCTCAGGTCAACAACCACAATCCAGACCAGGTGATGCACGGTCTGTTTCCGAAGCGGGTAATCGATACAGTGCTCGACGCCATGACCGACCACGAAAAGCTCTCACTAGAAGTGCTGGACAACGAGGAGTCTGGGCGGCGGTTTGCCCTGCTGGTGCTGAAGATTTTGACCGCCGCTAAGGGCGCTCTAAATAGTGGTTTAGAGGCTGATAATCAGGCCGTAGGGTAGGGGTGGCTATCATCTTCTACATCGCACCGCTACTTTAGGGCCATGAAATAAGATGGTCGTCATTCATGGTGTATTCCTTCCCTGGTGTTTTGCTTCATCCAGCAGGATACGCCCTTCCTTCTTTTCCCTCCATACACCAGAAATGAGCATAGCTCAATCCGACGGGGGGAGTTCCCTCAGCTTTGTATTCCAATCACTCCACTACACCCATACCCGCCAGACCGGCGGGTATGGGTGAGTAGCCCCCTTGGGCTATGCTGTGAGCCTAATCATGCAAAATCTCATGGGCCAGACTTTGCAAGGGCTTTTTTAAGCTGCATGTACTCTTCTCCTGCAAGAAGGATGCGTGGGTTCCCACGTAGGACAGCGCCTGTGAGACGGCCCAACGGGATTGGTAGCCCAGTTCTTCTACCTCGACCTCATACTGCCGCGAAACGGCTGTCGTAATTCGGTCAATCATCCTTCCCCCGCTTTTGTATGAGGGCATCTCATAGGCACTAGCCACGATTTCAGCAATCGGTGTGTAGTTCGGCTGCTGCCTAGCCTGTTGAATCTTTTGATTCACAGTCTGGTGCTCCTTAACCAAAATCGGGATGTGCGTGTCGAGAAATTCTTCAAGGCTGATGTTCTCCTTATTTTGCTTAATGTGTTCCCAGCGGTACTGCTTCTGTTTGGGCATCAAGAGGTTTCCACAGGTAATGACCCTGATGTCGTCCAGCCAGAGCTTATAGGCATCGCACCCACTGTCTAGGCCGTAGTGGAGAGAAATCTTTGCCCGAGTGAATCGTTCTTCAGGAAGGGCAAAACTCTCAACAGGCGCTCCGTAGTGGTTGACTCCATGGATAGGCTGTGACGTATCGACCCCGTATTTTCCAAGAACTGTGTGGAAGATGCTGCGGGCAGTCATCTTATCGGTCGGCTGGAACCAGTCTGGGTGAACCAACCCGTACAGCTTGAACTTTTGGCTTCCTTCACCCATAGGCTTGAGGAGGGTGACTGTGCTGGGGCTTGCAACAGCTTGGCATAGAGCCTCAGCATCAAGGGGGGTCATGCTCTTGGAAAAGCCCTTCCAGGTCTTAACCCGTTGCTTAATCTGCTTCTCGATACCCCTGTGTAGGTTCACCTGGATTAAGCCGTCGCTAAACTGAAAGTTGCCTGAGTTGGGAACCCACTGAATTTCATCGTGGCTAATCATGCGCCGAACCACTTGCGCTTCCTGGGCAATGGTCTCATTCAACTGTTCAAAGTCCTGCATCATTGGGAAACCTCATAACTGGTTAGAAAAAAGCCAGCCCCCACGGTCGTGAAAGCTGGCTCGTAGACATATGGCCTGCGCTAGGGCGCTAAGCTTGATCGCCAAAAGGCCCCCACCTCCAGAAGAGGCAGAGGCTATCGTTCGTAGCTTTTAATTCTCCTTACACCTAACAACTGTCTGCATACCCCCCCAGAAGGGGGGTTGCAGTATTAAACTGTCGGGCGCTAAAAGACTAGGGGTAGAATGAGGACGTTAGCGGTGCTCCCAAACAAGCTCAGCCGTAGGCGACCCTCTTTACTGTTGAGTTCTCCATGGCCGCATACCCCCCCCAGAAGGGGGGTTGCGGTAAAAGCCGAATCGGTAGCTAGCTAAAGTCTCTCTGTTAGTTGGAATATATATACGCAAAAACACCAAAAAACACTGCATCACTTGATTTGCAAAGAATTGCGCTTATTAATATCTTGCAAAATGAGCAATATATAATGACTATTTTGCAAGATCGCGATAATCTATGAAAGAAGCTGGTGAGTCTCATGCTCAGACGCCTTCCGAGATGCCGGAGGCCAATCCCACCAAAAAATTCAATCAAAAGGGGGGAATGCTGTGGAGTGGATTGATTGAGTCTGGCGTGATTCAGTACCTTAACGCCGATGACCTTAAAGTGCTTATGTACTATGTGACGATGGGGCAAGGATCTTCCACGCGCATTACTGAAACCCAGGCTCAAATTGCTAAAAAGCTTGGTTTAACTCCTCCTCGCGTGTCACGGGCTGTCAATCGCCTCTGCGGACTGCCGAAAAAATTAGGGCTAGAGGGCAAGATGCCACCCATCTTGTTTGATGAAGAGCGGCAGCGCCGAGAGTCACAAGAATCCAGCAGTACAGCAACAAACCCGAAAGCTAAATCAGCAACGAGACAGAAGTTGCTTAGATTCTCTATCCACCCATTTTGGGGGCATAAAGGGAGTCACAAAAACTATCAAATGCGTTGGCATCTGTACTACTCTGGCCATGGTATGCAGGAAAGAGCGATTAAGAACACACATCGCAATATTCAAAAGGCGCTTCTGGAAAAGAAGGATGAGTCACCGCCGCCAGAGAGCAAGTAACGGACTTTGCTGCTGGCAGCCAGTCGATCACCAGCAAGAGAGTAATCTACTCCAGTTCAGAGCCTCCCAGAACGCTCTAAGGGGGAATGATGGAGCAATTTCATGAACTAGACCAAGTGCAGTTGCGGGAAGCCATCCCGCTATCTGGAGAAATGAGTAATGCACTGACCCCCACTGAAACGGCCCCCGCTGGCACTGTGGGTACCATTGTCGAGGTCTTAGATCCGGGTCAGGCATTCCTCGTCGAGTTGTTTGGCGATTAGGTCCAACTTCAAGATCCTGACGGGCTGTGCAGGGCCGAGGCCGAGGAAGAAAGAGCATTCCGCGAAACCTTGGGCGTGGAGGTGGTCTATCCTCAGCAGATGACTTTATTGAGCCGCCGCAGAGACACTAAGGTAGACCTGTTCCGCCTGCTAGATGACATGCCGGAGGAACTACTGGATGAGGTGCAGACCTTTGCAGAGTTTTTGTTTTATCGCCAAGCCAAGCAGGCTCCAGCAGCATCCCCAACCCTATCTCCTCAGACCCCGTCGCCCTAACGCATCCCCCTATCCCTAACGCTTAGGCGAGATTTGCTCCAATACCTGCTCTGGAGCCAGTCTGCTGGGCAGCTTCGTTACTTTAATGCCTAGTAATCCAGAGCCAACACCGCCGCCCGCCGCTGGTCAGGACTCACCTCCAGATACCGCTGTAAACTGGCCAAGCTCCGGTGGCCGCTGATTTCCTGAATCACCCGCAAGGGCACCCCCGCATTACTCATCTGGGTGAGGGCCGTGCGCCGAAACGAGTGGGTGCTAATGCCCAGCCCCTCCAGTCCGGCATAGGCCACCGCCTGATTGAGCAGCCAGTCTGCTGACGACCGGGCCAGCTTGCCCCGGCCATGCCGACCGGGGAAGAGATACTTCTGCCCGCCGTGGTCATACTCGCTCAAGAGCTGGGCCAGCTTGGGATGAATGTCGATCTGCCGGGTGGCCAGCTTACCCTTGGTGGCCTTGGCCGGAAGCCGCAGCACCTCCCCCTGGATATCTTCAGACCGCAGGGCAATCGCCTCACTCACCCGTAGGCCACAGTAGAGCATGATGCCGAACAGGGCTTTATCCCTGGGGGAGTCCATCGCCGCAAACAGCCGGGCAATTTCGTCATGGGTCAATACCTTCGCCTGGCCGTTGGTGCTCATTGGATCCGTTGTGCGCCTCTCCAATTCTACTGTACTTAATTACTATTTTGTCCAGTAGAAAACAACGATTTATAAGGGTTTCGGGGTTGTCCGGTCGATGGACAGCTTCAGTATCAAATGAGAATGGCCGAAACCCTTGATTTTCCGTTGCCGAGTATCAGGATAAGACTGATAAGACGCCTGGAGTCTTGTTTTGAGTCTTAGTAGTCGCAAGCTGAAAAGACGGGCACCGAGGGGAGAATGGTAGGCTGCTATCAGCCAGATACCATCTGATACCATGCCCAATCCGCAAACCAACCTAAGGCTCGATCCTGCTATCAGGGATAGGGCTATCGCCACCGCTAAAGGTCAGGGGATAACCGTGGCCACATTGGTAGAACGCGCCCTAACGGCTTACCTAGACGGGAGTGTAGCAGGGGATAGCACGGTGGTATCTGATAGCGGTTCTGATACCAGGATGCTATCTGAGCAGATAGCCGACCTGACAGCACGGGTTGAAAAATTGGAGACTGACCATTTTGCTGATGTCAGCAAAATGGTGCCACTAGGGAGCGGGGCAAACCGCCCTGTAAACAGCGCACCGCCCCCGCCATCGCCCGCGCCCACAGGGCAGAGCAGCACCAGGGCAGCACCGTCTGGGGAGGGCCAGCACCCTAGGGCCGATGGGGTACGGTGGCTCACCACGGGGCAGGCCGTACAGATTAGCAAAGCCAGGGGCGGGCCGGATAGCCGTAGCACCCTCCTAGCGTGGGCTGAGGATGGCAGACTAGCTCAGATTGGGCTGCGACACTGCCCACACGGGACACGGCACAAAATGTTGGCCAGCTTTGAAGATCTGCGAGTCGAGGGGTGAGGTTGTCCAATTTTGTCCAAGGTGCCCTGGTGTATCACTAACCTTCTAAACTTTCTAAACCCTAAAACCCCGCCCCATGGCCATTGCGGCCATTTAGACCCGATACGGCTGGGCAAGTTTGAATAGTTCGATGGTGTCGATCTGGTGCCTATCGGTGTCCCTGAATTTTGCCTAGCGAAAGCCCCAAACCTTAACAGGCTGCGGGCTAGGAGCAGGGGGGAGGGGCGAAAACAACACCCCTATTCTGTCCTAACTAGCCTCCGTCCTGCAATATCAGAATGTTTCTATCCCTCGCCGCGAGTCGAGTATCCTAGTCGGCCCTAAAGTGTTAGCTAGGCGAGCCCTTTCGCAAAGACCCGCCCGCTTTCAGAACC
>QLAH01000388.1_pt1 | contig 24982 bp, 10 predicted proteins | sample 4693081 | NCBI WGS metagenome assembly QLAH01 (sample SAMN09425401, study PRJNA476045) | Lake water metagenome, whole genome shotgun sequencing project. | reverse complement strand
CGCCAGGCGATCAGCTCGGGGGCCAGATAGGCGACGGTGCCGACCAGCTCGGTCAGCGGCTTTTCGCCCGAGGCGGCCAGGCCAAAGTCGACGACCTTGATGTGGTTGGAGTTGGCCGACTCGAGCATGAGGTTTTCGGGCTTGAGGTCGCGGTGCACGATGCCGATCGCGTGCGCCACGGCCACCGCGCGCGCGGTGTCGGCCAGCGCCCGCACGACCACGCGCAGCGCGTCGGCCGGCTCGCGCGCGGCCCACGCCTCGTCCGCCCAGCGGTCGAAGGACGCGCCCTCGATCCACTCCATGACGAGCAGCCTCGCGCCGTCGCTTTCAGGCGCCGACAGGAGCGAGACGATGTTCGGATGCGCAAGCGCCGCGAGCACCGCGGTCTCGCGCGCGAAGCGGGTGTCCTCGATCGGGACGGCGCTGGTGGTCGCGGCGTCGGCGGCCGAAGTCACCGTCTTGGCTGCGTCCAGAACATCTTCGTTTCGGATGAGCCGCTTGATCGCGACGCGCCGCCCGGTGCGCGGTTCGACCGCCTCGTAGACCGTGCCCTGCGCGCCGCGCGCCACCACGCGCACAAGCCTGTAGCCCGCCACCTCGCCGACGATCGCCGGAGCTTCCGAGCGAGAGGTGCGGTCGATCCAGGCGTCGGACTCGAACGCCGCCAACGCCGTCCGCTCGAGGTCGTCGATCGCACGCAGCGCGTCGGTGACTCGCGTGATGTGCGACTGCGTGGTCTCGGCACGGTCGCGGTCTTCGCGTCCCACGCCTACGCCTCGTCGGCGATCTGCCTCTCGACGAGCGCCTTCATCTTGTCGCGGATCCGCTGCTTCACCTTGTGGACCGCCTGCGGCGTGGTCTTGCAGTCCGCCGCGATCGCCTCCACGGGTTCCCCCCGCATCAGGCGTTCGAACATCGCCACGCTCTCCGCCGCGAATGTCCGGCGGATCTCCGCCATCGCGATCCTGAAGTGGTGGTTGATCCATTCTTCCTCAAACGCCTTCTCGCTCGGGTCGACGCCCGAGTCCCGACCGGCGTCGCCCCCGGAGACGACGCCGTCATGCAGAGGTAGGGCAGCTGCTGCCCCCGTTGGACGGGCGTCCTTGGCACGAACGCGAGAAATCTCATTTCGCACCACGCGGAAGAGGTAACTGCGGAATCGCCCCTTCTCGGGGTCGAGGCGGAAGGTGGGCATGGTGCGGAGGAGACCCGCAAGCACGGCCTGCGCCACATCTTCCGCGTCTGTCGGCTGCAGTCCCTGGCGGACAGCAAAGCGGAAGACCAGTCCGCGATAGCGCGACTCGAACCGCTGCCAGGCGCGCTCATCCTTCGGATCCTGAAGTCTCGCAATGAGCGTGAGTTGGGTCGACGGGAGGGACATTCGGCGCGCCGAATGTACCCCGTGAAAGGGGGTGGTCGAACAGCGATCGGAGCGATTTCCGAGGTTCCCGCGTCCAACGGCGTCACCAACGGCACTACGCAGGGGGTCCGACGGAGTCCAGACACCATGAAGACCCTCTCCATCCGCCACACGCTTGTGACGCAATCGCCCGCATTCCGCGCTGTTCTCGGCCTGATGTCGGTTCTCGGCATCGGCGCCTCGGCGTACGCGGTCGAGAAGACCTGGGACGGCGGGGCAGGCACCACGAACTGGCACGACGCCGCGAACTGGAGCCCGGACGGTGTTCCCGTGGCTGCAGACGACGTCATCATCGGCGCGGGATTCCCGGAAGTCCTCTACTCGGCGGCGAGCGGCGACCGCACGGTCGCCACGTTGTCGAGCAGCACCGTCCTGCGCATCACGGGCGGCACGCTGCGGGTGTCGAACGGCGGCACGATCTCGGGGCGGCTGACGATGACAGGCGGAAGCTTCTGCCCCGGGTTCAGCTCGGGCACGCCGCTTGACTTGACGGGTACGAACAACTCGATCGCGAACGCGACGCTGCTTTGCGGCACGCTGCGGGTCGCCCCTGGCGCGACGCTGTCGCTCGCGAGCTCGACGATCGGCGGCGCGCTGACGAACGACGGCGCGGTGACGGTCTCGGGCAACCAGACGGTGACGATCTCGCCGAACACCGGCTCGGTGCTGAACCGCGGCGAGTGGACGATGGACGCGGCGAGCGGCCAGAGCTGCGCCGTGTCGCTTCCGAACAGCAGCGGCTCGACGCCCCGTTCGTTCACGAACGAGGGCACGCTGCGGGCGACGGGCGCCGGCATCAAGTCCATGAACTCGACCAACAACGGCTCCGGCGTGCTCGTGCTGACGAGCACGGGCTCGGTGCTCGTCGAGGCGGGGGAACTCCGCACGAACTGCAGCGCCACGCTGTCGACCGGCGCCGCGGTGTCGGCGGGGGCGACGCTGACGAACCAGAACTCGCTGACGCTCGGCGGCGCCGTGACGGGCGCGGGAACCTTCTCGCACACGGGCGGCACGACGACGGTGAACGCACCGATCGCGCCGACGGTGGCGGTGCCGACCCTCTCGGGCGGCACGGTGAACATCAACGCCGCGGTCGTGCGGCCGACGGCGCTCGCGATGAGCTCTGTGACCATGGGCGGCACGGGGACGCTGACGCTGCAGGCGGCGGGCAACACGGCGACGGGCTCGACGCTCGGCACCACGACGACCGCGGTCGCCCCTGGCGCGACGCTGTCGCTCGCGAGCTCGACGATCGCCGGCGGAATCGTGAACGACGGCACGGTGACGATGTCGGGCAACCAGACGGTGACGCTCGCGGTCAACACGAGCTCTGTGCTGAACCGCGGCGTGTGGACGATGGACGCTGCGAGCGGGCAGAGCTGCGCCGTGTCGTTGTTTTCCAGCAGCTCCTCGACGCCCCGTCCGTTCACGAACGAGGGCACGCTGCGGGCGACGGGCGCGGGCGTCAAGTCGATGAACTCGGCCAGCTTCGGCCAGCTTGTGCTGACGAGCACGGGCTCCGTGCTCGTCGAGGCGGGCCGCCTCACCTTCAACTGCTCCGTCCCGAACCTCGCGTCGAACCGCCTCGCGGGCGGCGTGTGGGATACCTCGGGCGACCTGCGCCTCCCGCAGGCGATCCGAACGATCGCGGCCGATGTCACGCTGCGCGGCAGCGGTGAAATCCGCTCGATCGACGGCAACACGCTCCAACTCGCCACGCTCTCGCGCATCGAGCCAGGCGCCAGCGGGCGCTTCGTCGACACCGGCACGCGCGCGATCACGCCTCTCGGCGGCACGCTCCTGAACGAGGGCACCCTTGCGCTCGACGGCAGCGGCTCGCTGAACATCAGCGGCGCATTCGCGTGCAGCCCCTCGTCCGTGATCAGCCGCCTCGCGAGCGCGGCCAACACCGCCATCAACGCGACCGCCGGCACGATCGGCGGCTCGTTCGCGATGTCGTTCGACCCGTCGTTCGCGCCGCCGACCGGCTCGACCTGGACGCTGGCGTCGTTCCCAAGCGGACTCAGCGGCTCGTTCGTCTCGACGACGCTGCCACCGGATACCACGCTCGCCTTCGGCAAGACCGCCATCACCGTCACGATCGAGAAGGAGGTTCCCGTCGCGGATCTCGTATCCGACGGCCCCGTCGTCGCCAAGGCGGTCAGCGCGGGCGCGCCGATCGGCGCAACCTTCATCGAGCGCAACGCAGGCGCCGTCGATGCGGTCGCCCCGTGGATCTCGCGCGTCGATCTCGTGGCATCGCCCACCGATTCGACCGTGACCGGCACCGTCGGAACCTCGGTCGCTGCGGCGGACCTCGCCCCGAAGGGCTCCGTCGAGCGCACCGTGAGCGGCACAGCGCCGTTCTTCGCAGGCACGCTCGTGCCGCGCCTCACGCTCGATGCAAACGGCGAGATCGCGGAGACCTCGACGCAGAAGGACGGCGAGTCGAACAACATCGTCTTCGGTTCGCCCATCGAGATCCTCGCCGCGAACCTCGTGGCGACGGGCGTCAGCGCGCCCACCTCGATCGTCACCACGGAACCCGCGACCGTCTCCTTCGCGACCGCGAACACGGGCGCAGGCGACGCGATCGGCCCAGCGTTCGTCGACCAGGTCTATCTCTCGACCGACGCCACGCTCGACGCCGCCGACACGCTCCTCGGAACCGTCTCGCGCAGCGCCGACACACTCGCGGTGGGCGCGTCGCTCCCTGGAAGCGTCACCTTCACGCTGCCCGTGTCGACCGCCAGTGGCACCTACTCGATCCTCGTCGCAGTCGATGCGACCGCCGCGCGCTTCGAGTCGAACGACGCCGACAATGTCGTCGTCGCGGGCACCGTCTCGGTGACCTCCACCTTCGCGAACCTCGTCGTCACCTCTGTGTCCGTCCCGTCGGAGTCGACGATCGGCGGCACGATGCAGGTCTCGTGGACCGTGCAGAACACGGGCGACCGCGCGACCACCGTCGCGTCGACCGACCGGCTCTTCTTCTCAAGCGACGATCTCGTCGGCGGCGACACGGTGATCGGCGACTTCTCCGACGCGACGACGCTCGCGCCGGGCGCGTCGTACACCCGCACACGCACCGTCAGTTCGCCCGCAAGCACGGGCCCCGTGTTCGTGTTCGTCCAGACCGATGCGCTCAACGCGATCGCTGAATCGACGAACGAGGGCGACAACCTTTCCGCCGCCGCCGGCCCGATCGCCGTCGGCGCGCCCGACCTCGTCGTGACCGCGATCAATGCGCCCGCCACGCTCAACGCGGGTGCGCCCGTCACCATCGGCTGGACGACAGCGAACCAGGGGGATCGCGCCACCGTCACCGCGTGGACCGACGGCGCCCGCCTCGCAGACAGCGCTTCGGGCGGAACCGAGCTCGGCTCGCTCGGAAACGCTGCGTCGACGGGCGCCCTCGCCCCGAACGCGAGCGCGAACCGCAGCGCGTCGGGCACGGTGCCGAACTTCGTGGGCAACGCCTTCGTGCGCGTCGCCGCCGACATCGCGAACTCCGTGAGCGAAGCGGCAGGGGAGACGAACAACCTCCTCGCCGTGCCTGTCGCCGTCGTCGCGGGCGACCTCGTGGCGTCGGGCGCGTCGCTTCCGTCGTCGATCGAGCAGCTCGTCCCCGCTTCGATCAGCTGGTCGACCACGAACGCAGGCGTGGGCGCCTCGTTCGGCGGCTGCTGGACGAGCCGCGCCTATCTCTCGACCGACACCGCGCTCGACGCGGGCGACATCCTCCTCGGAAGCACGAGCACCTGCACCTCTCCATTCGCAGCGGGCGCGAACGCGCCGCACTCGGTGTCGTTCACCCTGCCTGACACCGTCGCCGCCGGCGTCTACTCGGTGATCATCGAGACCGACGCCACCTCCACGCGCTTCGAGTCCAACGAGTCGAACAATGTCGCGGTCGCGGGCACCGTCGAGGTGGTCTCCGCCACGACGCCGAACTTCGTCGTCGGAGCTGTTTCCGCGCCGAGCGAGCTCTTCATCGGCAGCACCTTCGAGCTCTCGTGGACCATCTCGAATGCGGGCGCAGAGGCGCTGCCCGCGTCGTCGCAGTGGCGCGACCGCATCGTCCGCTCGGTGAACACCGTCTTCGGCGACGCCGACGATGTCACCGTCGCGATCCTGTCGTCGAACGGCCCGCTGGCCGCCGGCGCGAGCCGCTCGGTCAATCGCACGCTCGCGGTCCCGCCGACGGAAGGCACCTTCGTCTACTTCGTCCGCACCGACGACTCGAATCAGACCTTCGAGTACGAGGGCGAGGACGACAATGTGTCCGCGCCGAGCGGGCCAGTCGTGGTCAGCTGGCCAGACCGCCCCGATCTCGTGATCGGCGCGATCGACGCGCCCTCGCAGGCGACGGCGGGCGACGCCGTGACCGTGACGGTCGTCGAGCGCAACGAAGGCCCCGTGGCCGCGACGGGCCTGCGACGCATCGGCATCGCCCTCTCCACGAACGCCGTCGCGGGCGACGCGGACGATGTGCAGCTCGGCGACATCACCGTGACGGGCACCCTTGCGCCCGACGCGGAGGCGCCCGCAAGCGGAAGCTTCGTCATTCCCGCCGCGACTTCGGGCACGCGCTTCGTGGTCGCGTCGGCGGACAGGCTGAACGAGATCAACGAGCTGCCGAACGAGTCGAACAACCGCGCTGTCTCCGCCGCGATCGAAGTGCTGCCGCCGCCGCGCGCGGACCTCGGCGTCGTGGCCATCTCGGCGCTCGAGGGCGCGATCGGCACGCAGCCCGCCAGCTTCTCGTGGACAATCGCGAACTCGGGCGACGCGCCCGCGACGGGCTCGTGGCGCGACCAGGTGTGGCTGAGCCAGGACAACACCATCGGCCCGGGCGACATCATGCTCGTCGAGCGCATCCGCTCGCAGACGCTCGCCGCCGGCGCCGAGTACAGCGACTCCGCGACGGTCGCGCTTCCCGACTACTCGGGCCCCGCGCATCTCGTGGTGCGCACCGATGCGCTCAACCAGGTCGACGAGGGCGCGGATGCGGCTGCGAACACCGTCGCAAGCGCGACCTTCACGGTCGCCGCGCCGTCGCGCCCCGATCTCGTCGCCGCCGTCGTCGCCGCTCCGTCGTCCGCACAGGCGGGCGACTCCGTGAGCATCACCTGGCGTGGCACCAACATCGGAAGCGCGCCCACCTCGGGCAACTGGAGCGACCGCATCTATCTCTCGAGCGACGCCGTCTTCTCGGGCGACGATGTCCTGCTGCGCACGCAGCCGATCGCCTCTGGCGCGCTTGCGCCTGAGGCGTCGTACCAGCGCACAGCGAGCGTGCAGATTCCGATCTCGTACACGGCTTCGACGAAGTTCCTCATCGCCGTCACCGATGCGCTCGGCGGCCTCGTCGAGGGCTCCGAGTCGAACAACGCGGCGTCGAGCGCGCCGTTCGCGGTCAGCGCGACGCCCGCGCCCGACCTTGTCGCATTCGACATCGCTTCGCCCACGGAAGGCACCTTCGGCTCGGCAGTGACCGTGACCTGGCGCGTGCGCAACGAAGGCGATCTCGCTGCACCGGGCGGCTTCAGCGACCTCGTCTTCCTCTCGACAGACGCGACGCTCTCGTCGAACGACATTCCCGTCGCTGTGGTCGGCGCTGGCTCCTCTCCGCTGGCGCCGGGGGCTGACGCACCCCGCACCGCCAGCGTGCAACTGCCGCTTGCCAACGCGCTCGTGAACGGAACCTACCGCCTGCTGGTGAACACGGACGGCAACGCCTCCATCGAGGAGAGCGACGAGGGCAACAACCTCGTCGCGAGCGCCCCGATCGCGCTCGTGCGTCCCGCGCTGCCAGACCTCGTGGCGTCGTTCGTGTCGGCGCCGACGGAGATCTCCTTCGGCCAGCCCTTCGAAGTGACGCTGCGCTTCACGAACTCGGGCGAGGCTGACCTCACTGCGAACAGCTTCTACAAGATCATTGCATCTGGAGAGACGCAGTCGATCCTGCTCGCCGAGCTGCTGCTCGCCGACGATCTCGCCATCGGCGCGTCTGTCGACATCGTGCGCCAGATCGCGACCCCGCAGATCGCGGGCGGCGCGTTCACGCTCCAGGTCTGCGCCGACTCGCGCAGCGAGGTGGTCGAGTCGGCCGAGGCGAACAACTGTGCGAACTCCGCGCCGATCACGCCGCGCCGGCCCGACCTCGTCGTGACCGCGATCAGCGCGCCAACGAGCGCCACAGCGGGGGAAACCGTGTCCATCACCTACACGGTGCGCAACATCGGCAATGGCGGCGCCAGCGGCTTCCGCGGCGATCTCGTGTCGCTCTCCGCAGACGAGACGATCGGCGGCGACCGCACGATCGCAGCCCCGACCGCGTCGCAGACGATCGCGGCGGGAGCCGAGGTCGTGCGCACGGTCCAGTGCACGATCCCGAACTCGGTCGAAGGCACGCAGCGCATCGTCGTGACCGTCGACTCGACGAACTCGATCGAGGAGTCGGGCGAAGGCGCCTCGAACAGCCTGCTCCGCAGCGTGCCGATCGAGATCGAGGCCGCGCCGCGTCCGAACCTCGTCGTGGTGGCCGCGTCCGCGCCCGCCTCCGCCGTCGAGGGGCAGCGCCTCACCGCGAGCTTCACCGTCGAGAACAGCGGGCTTGGCGCAGCCGAGGGCGGCTGGGTCGACCGCATCTATGCGACGCGCACCGATGGACCTGGCTTCGTCGCAGTCGGCGCAGCGCCTGGTCCGGCGACCGTCGCCGCAGGCTCGTCCTACAGCCGAAGCGTCGAGTTCACGGCGCCTTCAGCGGGCGCATGGCGCATCACCGTCGTCACCGACGACGCGTCGAACCTCATCGAGGCCCGCAGCGACGGGACGAGCGGCGAGGACGACAACACGCGCGTCGCGCAGAGCGCGCTTGCGGTCGCAGGCGCCGTCGTGACGGCCACAGTCGCGGCGCCCGAACTTGAGCTCCCGACTCCGACCACGCTCGTCATCGAGTCGCGCAACCAGTCGACGGGCGCGCTGACGCCGAATGTCGCGGGCACCCGCGTCATGCTCGTCGACGGCTTCCCGACCACCGCTCCGTTCACCACGGGCGCGGATGGGCGCGCCGTGATCGAGGTCGCGCCGCTTGCGAACAACGCAGGCGTCTATGGCCACGGCGCCCGCGCGGGCAACGCGATTCCCGCCGTGCAGACGCAGGTGATCTACTGGGGTGTCTCGATCCAGGCCGACGCGAGCGAGCGCCGCATCGCGCAGGGCGGCGCCGCCAGCGGGCAGCTTCTCGTCCGCAATCTCGGCGAACTGCCGATCGCAGACGCCGAGCTCGTCGTCGAGGCGATCGGCGAGGGCGTCTCGGCGACCGCGTCGCTCGGCGCATCGACGCTCGGCGCGAACGAGTCGCGGTTCATCGACTACGCGGTCAGCGTGGCGGAAGGTTCCGCGGGCGGCGCGCTGCGCTTCACGCTCGTCACCCCGAAGACGACCGCGAAGATCGCGGAGTTCCCCGTGCTCGCGATCGAGGCGCTGCCGCAGCTCGTGGCGACGCCTGGCTCGATCTCACGCGACATGCTCGTCGGCGACATCGACTATGTGAATGTCACGATCCGAAACGATGGCCCTGTCGCAACAGGTCCGCTGTCGGTGCAGATCGCGTCGTCGCCGTTCGCGACGCTCGCCACGCCCGCGGCGCTTCCGCCGCTTGCACCGGGCGCCTCGACGGTGGTGTCGCTCCAGCTGAACCCGTCGGAAGACCTCGTCCTCGGGCCGTACACCGCGAACCCGTGGATCGCCGTGACGGACCTCGCCAACGACGGCCTTGGCGTCGGCGTGCCCATCACCTTCAACGCGACGAGCGACGCGACGGGCACCGTGCGCGTCCGCACGACGAACGAGTTCAGCTTCTACGGCGTTCCGCCGACCTATCCCAACGCGACGGTCGAGCTGATCCCCGCGGGAGCGACGCAGGCGATCGCAAGCGGCCTCGTCGACTCCGAGGGCTTCATCGAGTTCAAGGGCGTTCCCGCTGGCAACTACACGCTCCGCGGCACGGCGCCCCAGCACGGCGGCGCACAGCAGTCGGTCGTCGTCGGCCCGTCTGGCCTCGACCTCGAGCTCTTCATGAGCCGCGTGCTCGTCACATACTCGTGGACCGTCGTCCCGATCCCGTTCAGCGACCAGTACACGATCACCATCACGCTCAACTTCGAGACGAATGTGCCAGCGCCCGTCGTCACCGTCGAGCCGGTCGTGCTCGACCTCGACAGCCTCGACGGCGAGGTGAGCTACCGCGAGTTCACGATCACGAACCACGGTCTCGTCACGGCGGACAACACGCTGTGGGAGATCGAGAACACCGACCGCTACGAGATCATCCCGCTCTCGCCCATCGTCGGCGACCTGCTGCCCGGTCAGTCGGTCGTGGCCGCGTTCCTCGTGATCGACAACCAGTTCGGGCAGGGGCTTGTCGACGACCAAAGCTGCATCCAGCGCCCTGCGTTGCGCGCGCTTTGGCAGCTTCTGTGCGGCAACACGCTCGGAAAGTACAGCTTCCTGCTCGGCGTCGACAAGACGGTCAACTGTCCCCAGACCAACGGCGGACCCTCGTTCGGCTTCGGCTGCGCAGGATGCGGCTTCCAGCCGGGAGGAGGCAACCTCTCGTCCGTTCCGGGAGCCACGCAGCCAGGTCCGCACCGGGAGTACAAGAGGCCCAACTGCGAGCAGTGCTTCGACAAATGCATCAACCACTTCATTCCATGCGGAAGCGATGCCATCGCATTCGCGGTCGACGACTCGAGCGTGAAGCTCGCGAAGCTTGCCGCCTGCGTGCTTGGAAAGAGCGCCGGTGCGGCGGCCGGCAAGCTTCTGAAGGGCGTCGCCGACAGTGGTGCCATCGGTTCCTTTGCGACAGATACGGTCAAGTCAGGGGTCGAGGAACTGGTGAAGAAGCTGTCGTTGTCCGCATCGCTCCCATCGCAGAGCGCGCTGGGCGATGCAGCGAAGTCTGATGAGGAGGAGGACGAGGAGGATTCTCTCGAAGTGAAGCTGGCAAAGGAGGCCGCGAAGCGGTTGCCGGGCGGAGCGGCGCTCGGCAAGATCGGAGAAGCCTTCAAAAAGTGCAACTGTCTTGGAAATCAGGCACGGCAGAACGGTGGAAACCTGCAGGACGATGACTCGCTCCCAAGCGATCTCTTCACCGTGCCCGACTCCATCAGTGCGTCGCGCGAAGACCTCGAAGACTATGTGAACGCGACGCTGCTCGTCATCCGCATGTTGCGTCCGTTCGCATACGAGCTCGGCGACTTCGCCTGGTTCGATCGAGTCGATGGTCCGTCGACCCAGGTGATCGGTCCGAACGGATTTACTGTCGCCGATGCCAACGCGATTCGCAGCGACTTCATAGGTACGCTGTACGACGCACTCATCGACCCGACGGACTCCAGCGTCACGACCGTCACCACCGAGGAACTGGCGGCGCTCCAGGCCTACTGGACGATGCACCCAGAGGCGATGGAGGGCCGGCCGCTCGACGATCTGAACAGTCTCGTCGAGCGTTGGAACCGCACGCGCGACTACTACGCGCTCGGGATCTTCACCATCGACGATGTGCCTGCTGGACTCTCGACCGACTTCATCGACCGAGACGTGCTCAACCAGTACATCATGAACGCGAAGGACGCGTTGACGACGGTTCAACAGTCGGGGTACACAGGCCTCAATGATCTCTTCGGATCGGCGTATCAGGTGTTCATCGCGGGCCTCGAGCCAGGCCAGGGCCTCTGCACCACGCTTACCCTCCAGCTCGAGCAGACCGTCACCCTCGAGCGCCAGGCGTTCCAGGCGCGGCTCGTCCTCGACAACGAGACCGAGTTCGCGCTCGAGTCGGTGCGGCTCGACTTCGAGATCGTCGACGAGGACGGCGTGTCCGCGGGCGAGCGCTTCGTGGTGCTCGGGCCGACGCTCGACACGCTGACCGCCATCGACGGCACGGGCGCGCTCGCTGCGGGTGCCTCGGGCAGCGCGACCTTCACGCTGATCCCAGGCGACTCCGCCGCGCCGAACGGCCCGACCAACTACAGGGTCAAGGGCACGCTCAGCTACTCGGTCGGCGGCCAGACGCTCGCGTTCCCGCTCTTCCCCGCGCAGATCACGGTGCTTCCGAATCCGTCGCTCGAGCTCAACTACTTCATCGAGACGCAGGTGTTCGGTGACGATCCGTTCACGCCCGAGCTCGAGCCGAGCGTTCCGTTCTCGCTCGGCCTCTGGGCGAAGAACGCGGGCGGCGGCACGGCGGGCAATGTCCGCATCGAGTCGGGCGAGCCGCAGATCGTCGAGACCGATCGCGATCTCCTCGTCGACTTCGACCTGATCGGCACGCAGGTCGGCACCGAGGAGCGATCGCCGTCGCTTGCGGTCGACCTCGGCGACATCGGCGCGGGCGAGGTGCGCGTGGCGCAGTGGCTCATGACCTCGACCATCCAGGGCGAGTTCGTGGGGTACGATGTCGAGATCTCGAGCCTCAACGGCTTCAACACGCCGGAGTTCGCCGTGATCGACTCGGCGACCATCGAGCCGCTCGTCCGTGCCGTCCGCGCGGATGTGCCGGCCGACGACGGCATCCCCGACTTCCTCGTCAACCAGGCGAACGATGTGAACGGGCTTCCCGACCGCATCTATCTCTCGGAGGGCGCCGTCGAGCTCGTCACGCCGCAGATCCTCACGGCAAGCGTCGTCGACCCGCTCACGCTCTCGGTCGACGCAGGCGTCGGCCCGGGATGGCGGTACCTGCGCATCGCAGACCCGTCGGGCGGCGCCAAGCGCATCGCACGCGTCGTCCGCGACGACGCACGCGAGCTCACGCTCGGCGTGAACGCATGGCAGACGAAGTTCATCGACCGCTCCGTGCCGCAGCCCGTGCTGCGCGCGGACATCCATCTCTTCGACCGCGGCGGCAGCGGCCTCTACACCATCGAGTTCGACCCTGACAGCGAGGCGCCGTCCGTCCTCCAGTGGGCGAGCGTGAAGGGCGAGGGCGATGCGCTCGCTGCGCTTCCGCTCGCGGCGGGCACGCCCGTCAGCGAGCCGCGCAGCGGGGGGCTTTCGAAGCTCGTCGCGACCTTCAGCGAGCCGATCGATCCCGCCAGCTTCGACGCCGTGTCGATCTCGCTCGCCGCGTTCGACAACACGGGCGCCGAGGTGAAATTCCCGGCCACGACCGTGTCCGCCGCGCTCACGCTCGGCGGAACGGGCGCCGAGATCGGCTTCACGCCCGCGCTCCCGTCAGGCCTGCGCTACTGCGTGCGCATCGTCGGCGCGACCGACGCGGCGGGGAACCTCCTCGGCGCGGTGTCGGCGCGGCTTGATGTTGCCGTGGCGACGGGCGATGTCACGGGCGACCAGCGCACGAATGTCACCGACTTCGGTGCGATCGCAACGCTCCTCGGCACGGAGGTCGACCGCGCCAATCCCGCGCATGTTCGCTGCGATCTCGATGCAAGCGGCACGGTCACGCAGGCGGACCTCGCGCTCGCGATGTCCGCAAACGGCGTCGACCTGCGCGCCGCGATCAACCCTTGCACGACCTTCCTGCAAGGCACGACCTTCGCAGGCGGTTCGATGCCATCGCCCGATGAAGCCGGCTCTCGCATCTCGTCCGCACCATCGCTCGCGGACATGCTGCGCAGCGGGCTTCTCGGCGTCGGCCCTGCGGGCGCTGGAGGTACCAGCGCCCGCGGGGACGGCGCGTCCGCCGACTCCGACGCTGCGCCCGTCGTTGACGGCGACCGCATCCAGCTCGGCGCAGTCGTCGAGTCGCTCCCACGCGGCGCCGTGCTTCCTGGCGTCGTCGCGCTGCGCACGACGCCGGAGCGGCTCTCACTGGGCGACGCGCTCTCGCCTGCCGACGCGGTCGAGGCGTTCGCCTTCACGCCGGTCGGCTCGGTCGACGGCTGGTTGATCGCGGTCGCGCCTGCCGAGCATCACACCCCCGCGTCGCTTGCGGCGGTGAGCGCAATGCTCATCGCGTCGGGCCTTGATGTCGGCGCCGTCGTCCACACGGGCGGTGGCTGGGTCGAGATCGTCGGTCCAGATCTGTCCGTCCGCTTCCGCGGCACGATCCCGGCGTCGTGGCAGCGCCGCGTGCTCGAGTCGTTCGGTGGCTTCGTCATCACGGCGCTGGCCGAGGATGAGTGGCTCCTCGAGGGCGAGAGCCGCTTCGGCGGCGACGCGTGGAAGGTGCTGCGCACCCTTGAGTCGCGCCGCGACATCGAGGAAGCGGGCAATGCGCGCCTGATCGGCGCGGAGGCCGCCGACGCCGAGGACGGCGGATCGATCGGAGTGGCTCCGTGAACCACACCGACTCTCCATGTGCTCTCTCGACCTCCCGTGTGCAAACCGTCAACTTGGAGTCCACAGTCATGCAGTCCGATCGCATGTGCTCCGCGCACTTCGTGGCATCTCGACTTCTCGTCCGCAGCGTGCTTGGGCTTGCCGCGCTCGCGTGCGCAGGAACCGCCTCCGCGGGCGATGGAGTCGGCTCGCTGAACTGCCGTACGCCGTCAGGTCAGTCCGTGGCGGGGGTGCGGCCGGGAGAGACCTTCGTGGCGCGTGTCTCGCTCTCGAGCGATCTGCCGCTTGTCTACAACTCGGCTATCTTCCGCCTCGTTCTCACGCGCGACGGGGTCTCGATCGACGACTACGCGTGGGCGCAGCCGTTCGAGACCGGCGGGCCGACCGACTTCAGCCTGATCGGCGTTTACCTGCCCGCGGTGATCGACTCGGAGACGCTCGCGGGCCCGACCTACCCGAAGGGCGCGATTGATGTCGAGTTCGCGAACTTCCTCATCACAGGCGATGCGGGCACAGGAACCGTCGCGGAGATAGAGCTCACGATGCCCGAAAAGGCCTCGCCAGGCGAGAGCTTCTTCGTCGTGGCGGTCCCAGACACCTTCGCCCTCGGCTTCATCTCCTATCCGATTCAGGTGGGCGCGGCGCTGACCGTGCGCGCGACATACTCGCCCGACTTCAACGCCGACGGAGCGGTCGGACCGAGCGATCTCACGCAACTGCTGGCAAGTTGGGGAACGCCGCTCGGCGATCTCAACGGAGACGGCGAAACCGACGGCCAGGATATCACGGCGCTCCTCGCGGAGTGGGGGTAACGGGCACTCGGTTGGCGGACATCGCTACGACGCGCGCGAGGCTGCGCGCGTCTCGGTAGAGTCCGTGGATGCGCATCGCACGTCTTGCCCGGTTTCTTGTCATTCCGCTCGCGGCCCTCGCGCCGCTCCCATCCGCCGTCGCCAACCCCGCGCCGCCCGATGAATCCGCAGAGCTCGCGGCCTGGGCCGCGACTCGCGACCCGCGCATGGCGTGGTGGCGCGAGGCGCGCTTCGGCATGTTCATCCACTGGGGGCTCTACTCGCCCGCCGGTGGCTTCTGGAACGGCAAGCGCTACGAGCAGCACTATGCGGAGTGGATCCAGCACTGGGCTGCCGTTCCGTGCGCCGAGTATGCGCGCGAGATGAAACCGAAGTTCGCACCCGACGCGGGATTCGCGGACAAATGGGCCGACCTCGCCCAGGCCGCGGGCATGCGCTACGCGGTGCTGACCGCGAAGCACCACGACGGCTTCACGCTCTTCAACTCGAGGGAACCGTATTCGCGTTCGAACGATGTCGCGGGTGGCACGAATATCTCGCCTGAAGGCCGCGATGTCGCGCGCGAGTTCACCGACGCGATGCGCGCGCGTGGCCTTCGTGCGGGCTTCTACTACTCGCTCCTCGACTGGCAGCACCCGGACGCCTACGAGATGGCGCTTCCCGCGTACCCGAAGCCCGAGCGTGCGCGCGACCATGCCCGCTATCTCGCCTACATGCGCGGCCATGTCGACGAACTGCTCTCGAACTACGGCCCGCTCTCGACGATCTGGTTCGACTATTCAGACCCGACGCGCCAAGGCGCCGCGTGGGGCGCCGCGCAGCTCATGAGCGACATGCGCGCGAAGCAGCCGGAGATACTCGTCAACAACCGCCTCTTCTTCGGCCTCGAGAACAAGAATGGCGACTACGGCACGCCTGAGAAGTATGTGCCGCCGACGGGCCTTCCCGGCATGGACTGGGAGGTCAACCACACGCTCAACGAGAGCTACGGCTTCAGCGCGCACGACATGAACTGGAAGGACACCGCGACGGTCGTGCGGCTCCTCTCCGACATCGTGTCGAAGGGCGGCAATCTGCTGCTGAACATCGGCCCCGATGCGAACGGCCGCGTGCCGGAAGAGGCCGAGCGCGCGCTGCGCGGCGTGGGCGAGTGGATGAGAGTCCACGGCGAGGCGATCTACGGGACGACCGCGAGCCCGTTCCAGCGCCTTCCGTGGGGCCGCGCCACGCAGAAGGAGGGCGTTCTCTACCTCCATGTCTTCGACTGGCCGAGCGACGGTCGCCTTGTCGTGCCGATGCAGGGCGAGGTGCGCGGCGCGCGCCTCCTCGGCAGCGATGCGACGCTCAAGTGGGGCGCCAACGAGCAGGAGGCGGGGCGGCTTGTCGTCGAGCTGCCCGCGCAGCCCGTCGACGCGGCCGTCTCGGTCGTGCGCCTCGACCTCGTGGGCGAAGCCATGCCGATGTCGTTCCTCGTGTTCCCAGCGGCGGATGGCGCCATCACGCTTTCGCCGCACGACGCGACCCTCGAAGGCCCCTCGATCCGCGTCGAGCGCGTGGGCGTCATCGGCGATGTCACGCACAACATCGGATACTGGCTTGACCCAGCGGCGACCGTGTCGTGGCCCGTCGGTGTCGGCGCCGCGCAGGGCGGCGAGTTCCGCGTGGAAGTCGAACTCGCCTGCGCCGACCAAGCGGCGGGGGCGCGCATGCGCTTCGAGGTCGAAGGCGGCGCAGGCGCACCCGAGTTCACCGTCCCCGCGACGGGCGGCTGGCAGTCGTATCGTACGGTCGAGGTCGGGCGAGTCGAGCTGCCGTTCGGCGCGCACCGCGCGGTCCTGCGCGCCCTCTCGAAGCCAGGCGAGGCGGTCGTCAACATCCGCGCCGTGCGGCTCGTGCGCGTCCGCTGAGAAGGGCGAGACGGAGGTATTGGCATGAAGCGCCTATCCTCCCGCCCGATGTCCGATCCTTCTCCTCTCGATCTCCCTGCGGCGTCGCGTCAGCGCACGGGCGCTGAACTCGGCTGGAGCTTCGACAACTCGTACGCACGGCTGCCCGCTGTGCTCTTCGACCCGAGCGAGGCCGCGCGGTTTCCCGCTCCGAAGCTTGTGGTGGTGAACGACACGCTCGCGCGGGAACTCGGACTTGATCTCTCGCGAGGAACCGCAGACGAACTTGCCGCGATCTTCAGCGGGCAAGCGCTCCCTGCCGGCGCGCTGCCGATCGCGCAGGCCTACGCAGGGCACCAGTACGGGCACTTCACCATGCTCGGCGACGGGCGCGCGATCGTGCTCGGCGAGCAAGTCATGCCACGCGGTGCGCGCGTCGACATCCAGTTCAAGGGCTCGGGCGAGACGCGCTACTCGCGGCGCGGCGACGGGCGTGCGGCGCTTGGGCCGATGCTGCGCGAGTACCTCGTCAGCGAGGCGATGCACGCGCTCGGCGTTCCCACGACGCGGAGCCTCGCTGTGGTTGCGACGGGCGAGATGGTCGCGCGCGGCGGCGAGAAGCCGGGCGCCGTGCTCACGCGCGTGGCCGCGAGCCACATTCGCGTCGGCACCTTCCAGTTCGCGGCTGGGCTCGACGATCACGCGGCGCTGAGGGCGCTGGCCGACCATACGGTTGCTCGGCATGACGCTGCGCTCGCGGACGCGCCCGACAAGTACGCGGCGTTCCTTGCGGCCGTGATCGCGCGTCAGGCGGCGCTCGTCGCGCGCTGGCAGTGCGTCGGGTTCGTGCATGGTGTCCTCAACACCGACAACACGCTCGTCTCTGGCGAGACGATCGACTACGGCCCGTGCGCGTTCATGGACGCCTACAACCCAGACACGGTGTTCAGCTCGATCGACCACCACGGGCGCTACCGCTACGCGCACCAGCCTGCGATCATCCAGTGGAACCTCGCGCGCTTCGCCGAGGCGATGGTGCCGCTTCTCTCGGACGACGAACCGACCGCGATCGCGCGCGCGAACGAAGCGCTCGACGCGTTCGCGCCGCTCTATCGCGCTGCGTGGCTCGCGGGCATGCGCGCGAAGCTCGGGCTCGTGCGGGAGGAGCCCGAGGACCTCGCGTTGGCGCAGTCGCTTCTTGCCGCGATGGCCGCGCAGCGCGCAGACTTCACGAACACCTTCCGCGCGCTGTCGAGCGGCGAGACGCCCGCGGGGCTCGAGGCTTGGGCCGAACAGTGGAACGCACGGCGTGACCGCGAGACACAGCCGCGCAGCGAGGCATTCGCCGCGATGCGCACGGTGAACCCCGCCGTGATTCCGCGGAACCACCGCGTCGAGGCTGCGCTGTCGGCCGCCGAGGAGCGGGGGGATCTCGCGTTGTTCCACGAACTTCTCGCGGCCGTGTCGAGGCCCTTCACCCTCGCCGCGAACCACGCGCACCTGACCGAGCCGCCGCCGAGCGATTTCGCGGAGTGCTACCGAACCTTCTGCGGGACGTGATTTGAGCGGCCGCCGCTTGCGGCGGCGGCCTTTGGCGCGAGTGGCGCGCCGCGTGATCCCGCGCCGCTTGCGGCGGCGGCCTTTGGCGCGAGTGGCGCGCCGCGTGATCCCGCGCCGCTTGCGGCGGCGGCCTTTGGCGCGGAGAGTGCGCTGCGTCCGGCGCCTATTCGCGCCGCTGCGGCCTGCGCTCCTGCCTGATCGCGATCGGCACATGGCCGACCTCGAGGCCTGAGGGGGGCGTGACGAGCAGCGCGGGGTCGAGCGACGCGAGCGACCCCGTCGTCGGCGGGGCGATGTAGTCGCGGTCCTTCGTCCACGCGCGGTGCAAGAGCTCCACGCGGCGCTGCGCCTCCTCGCGTTCCGCGTCGGTCAGCCCCGCCATCATCATCGCTGGCTGGTCTGCGAAGCGATACCAGCAGTAGGTCACTGTGCTTCCATCGCCAAGCGTGGTTTCGAACGGCCCAGCGACGGGCCCTGGCTTCTTGAACGGGCTGTCCGCCGCATCAGGCGTGACATACGCGCCTTCGCCGCCTTCGCGCGGCGACTCGAGCCGCGCGGCGCCGAGCCCAGTGCCAGGCGGAAGGTCGCGGGCGGCGATCGCCGTCCACCGCGACGGCTTGCCCTCGCGCGCATCGAGGCGGTAGTACTCGGGCAACTGCACTCGCGCGCCCGGCGCGTCGTCCACGCGCTTCACGACCTCCGCGTTCCAGGTGTAGCCGTAAGTGGTCGGGTCGTGCGCCGTCGGCGTGCCGAACTTCTTCCAGTCGAGGTCGGGACGCGCGTCGTCATCAGTTCCGTCGGCGAAGAGCCGCCAGGTCGAGCCGCCGCCCGGCTTGAACCGCTGCACGAACGCGCCGCGCGCGTCGAACGCGCCGCTCGGTGCAGATCCGCCCGTAAACCACGCGCGCACGGCGTCGGTGAGCGCGGCCGAGGAGTACGAGGTCAGTCGGTGCAGCACGACCGTGCGCCCGTCGGCGTCCGATGGGAATGTCGTCGTCGCGACCCGCGCGTAGGTCGCGCCATCGGCCACCGGCGCGGCGATCGCAGCGGGAATCCACTGCGTCTCCATCTGGAACGCCTTGTTCGGGTCCGACGGCCGCGTGTCGAGCAGCTTCCCGGCAAGCTCAGGCCGCTCCGCGAGATTCTCCGCCCAGAAGTTCGGCGTGAAGAAGCAGAGCGGGCCCTTGAAGTTCTCCGTGTTGAGGAAGAGCGTCCAGCACTGATCGCCCTTCGGAATCGGCCGCTCCGCAGACGCAGGCGTCGCAGGCACGAGCGGCAGCGGGAGATAGCCGTAGCCGAACAGTTCGCCGCAGGTTCCTTGCGCGAGGTTGAGGCCGTCGGGCGGCCAGACCACCCACGGGCTCAGCTGCGCGACGGCGTACTTCCCGAGCGGCTTCTCCCAGTCGCGGCCCTTGCCGGCGCCAGGTCCATTCGCCCACGCGGCGAAGTCGGGCGCAACGCCGCCCATGATGAACTTCGGCGTCGTGGTCGCGAAGCGCGTGTCGCGCCACCAGCCGAGCCCGCCCTCGATGTCGGAGTACATGTCGCCGGGCTTGTCGCTCGGGTCGGGCTTCCCGTCTGCGCCGCGCGCGAACTGCGCGAACATCCAGGTTCCGAAGAGCCCTGACTGGAAGCGCGAGCCCGGATAGCGCTCGAGCAGTGGCCACGCGGCGGCGTAGAGCGAGAAGCCCGCGTTGAACTCCTCGGGCACGCGCTCGACGGGCACCAGCATGTAGCCCGACATCTCTGCACCTTGGGGAGCGGCGGGGGCCGCAGGCGCAGCCGCTGGCAGCGTCGGAACGAACGCAGGCGCATCCTTCACCACGAGCGAGCGCATCGCCTTGCCGAGCGCGTCGCCCACGAGGAAGTAGGTCTCCGCGTTGCCGAACTCATGGTGGCCGTGCCCGGGATTCGGCGAATCCTCGGGGTCGCGCACGAACGCGGCCGTCGGCACGAACATGACGCGCAGCGAACCGTCCGCAGACCTGAGCTCCTCGCGCGCAGCCGCCTTGCGCTGCGCCTCGCGCAGCGTCTTCCACTCGTCGGGCGCGTCGACCCACGGCCCCGTGATCTCGCCGATCACGGCGGGCAGGTCCGCCACGCCGAACTCGGCGCGCACATCGCGGACGAGGTTGACAAGGTTCTGCTCGTACTGCGGCACGGCGTTCTCGGGGTCGCAGCCGTCGTTCCAACCGTGGTACCAGACGAAGCCCGCGAGCTCGGGCTTCTTGCCGCGCAGCGCTGGGAACTCCTCGTCGATGCGCGACAGCGCGTTGCGGACATCCTCGAGCATCAGCCGGTAGTAGCGGCCCGTCTCGCCACCCGACGATGGCGGGCGGAAGTCCGTGTAGAGGCTCTTGCCACCCCATGCCGTCTTGATGAGAAGGACAGGCTCCTCGATCGCCTCGCCGAGCACGAAGCCGAGCGCGAGCTCGGGACCGAAGTGGTTCGCTCCGTCGTACGGCGTGAAGCCCACGCCGAGCGGCCCCGCCTTCAGCGGCGAGCCCTCTGGCTGGTAGCGCACGAACACATCGTCGCGCGTCTTCCACGAACCATCTGCATTGCGAAGGTGCGCGACGCGCGCAGCCGTCTCGTGCCGCGCGGCCACCCATGCAAGCGTGCCGCGGCCGTCGTTGTAGTCCTTCGCCGCGTTCTCGCCCACAAGGTCGACCACCGCCTGGCCTTCCATGTTCGACTGGCCCGCGAGGATGAAGACCTTGACGGAGTCGCCGCCCGCAGGCGCCTCCGCGGCCAGCGCGCCAGCCAAAGGCGCGAACGAGAGTGCGACCCACGCGAGGCACGAATCAAGAAGTCGTTGGGGCATCCGCACATCGTACGGCATGCCTGCGCGGCCCCCGGTGCTACGCTCTGCCTATGCCTGCCTCGCGCACCATCATCGAGGGTTTCGAAGCAAAGCTCGCGGAGATCCGCAGGGAGTGCGAGCAGGCGATCGCCCAGCTCGACACGGCTGCGATCCGTCGGTCTCTTGACGGCGACACCAATTCCGTCGCAGTCACGATGAAGCATGTCGGCGGGAACCTCGCCTCGCGCTTCACGAACTTCCTGACGGAAGATGGCGAGAAGGCATCGCGTGATCGGGAAGGCGAGTTCGTCGACGACTTCGCGCCGGGCGACGCCGGCCGCAAGCAGGTGGTCGCAGCGTGGAGCGCGGGCTGGACTGTGCTCGAGGCGACGCTCGCGTCGTTGACGGATGATGACCTCGCGAAGAGCGTGAGGATCCGCGGTGTGCCGCACACCGTCGCACACGCGCTTGCGCGCGCTGTCGCGCACATGGCGTACCACCAGGGGCAGATCACGCTCATCGCGCGGATTCTGGTCGGCCCCGAGCGCTGGAAGACCATCTCGATTCCCCGCGGCGGCACCGCACAGCGGCACGCAGAGATGGGTTTCCTGCCGAAGGCGTGACCGAACGCGCGCGGCGGCGCTGCAGCGACACGCTCCCAACGCACACTCGCCCCGTGAGCGTTGGCCCAAGAGGGCGAGGAGTGTGGACGCCGACAGAATTCGGCGTGCGCCATGTCTCGAGCCGCTGCGCGCGAATGGGGCGACTTGGTGGTGGCGGTCTATACTGCCCGCCGTGACCAAAGTTAGAACGCTCCTGACCGGAATGGGCGGGACCGTCGCTCCGATCCTCGCGGCGGAGCTGCGCTCGCGCGGCGGTGAGACGCTCGCGTGGGATCGCTCCGCAGTCGACCCCGAGGACAGCCGCGCGGTCGATGACTTCATCCGACGATCTGGCGTATCCGCGCTCGTGCATTGCGGCATGGGAAGCCCGCTGTGGGCCGAGCGCATGGCCGCACGCTGCGCGGCGCTCGGGATTCCGTTTCTCTACACGAGTTCCGTGTCCGTCTTCGGCGGGCATCAGGTCGGCCCCTTCGACCCCGATGCGGTGCCCGAGCCGACGGACGACTACGGCCGCTACAAGCTCGAGTGCGAGCAGCGGGTGCGCGCCGCGTGCGCTGGCGCCGTCATCGTGCGGCTCGGTTGGCAGATCGCGTTGCGCATGGGCGGCAATCAGATGGTCGATCACCTTGCGCGCCAGCATGCGGAACGGGGCTCCATCGACGCAAGCACTCGGTGGTACCAGGCCTGTTCGTTCCTCGAAGATACGGCGCGAGTCCTCGTGGATCTCCTCGAAGGCAGGGCGACTGGGCTCTATCACCTCGACGGGAACCCAGGCTGGAGCTTCCACAAGATCGTCGAGGCGCTGAACGCGACGATGGACGCGCAGTGGCGCGTGCGACCGACAGAGGACATCACGGTCCACAACCTGATGCGAGACGGTCGTCTTCCAACAGCGTCGATCGAGACCCGTCTGTCCGGTAGCGCGTGAGCGGCGTGCAGTGGCGTTGCACGGCCCGCCGACATCGCGCGGATCGCCGCCGCAGCGACGATGCCGCTGACTCTCGCCAATGAGAGCGCCCCGGCCGTGCGGCCGGGGCGTTTGGTTGAGGTGCGGGGGATGATCAGCTTGTGGTTGCAGGGTTTGACGCGGCGGCAGGGGCGGGCGTGTTCGTCGTCGTTGCCGCCGCAGCCGCATCGCGGCGGCGAACCGGCACCTGGACCTCGGACCATCGCCACTCGGGATCGATGAACGGCCCGTTGTAGACGAACATGCGCGGGTCGCCTGCGACTTCCCACTCGTTCTGGCCCTTGAGCCACTCGCGGAGCGCGTCGAACTCCTTCGCAGGGTCGAACGCGCCCTTCGCGCCGATGCTGATCACGGTCACGGGCGCGGTGTCCCGCACGACGATCTTGCCGTCGTCGCCCACAGGGCCTTGCTTCGCCGAGCGGTAGAGGAAGCTCATCGTCGTCGAGCCCTCGTCGGCGGGCTCGTCCTTCATGAAGTCGGAGTAGAGCCCCTGGTAGTCCATCTCCACAGGTGCGGTCATCGCGATGTTGCGCTTCTTGATGTGATTGAAGAGCGGGAAGAAGCCCGTGACCATGCCTTCGCCCGAATCATCCTTCGAGACGAGCTCGGCGCGACGCACCGACGGATAGCTCTTGATGTCGATCGCGCCGGGCGGCGTCGGCTCGGGATAGCCATCGGGAAGCGGCGACTCGATCATCGCGCCTTCGTAGCGGTAGACGCCTTCGACGACCTTGATCGAGATGTCGCGGTTTCCGCCGACGCGCTTGACCAGATCGGGCGTGCGCACGGCACCGAAGCCGACTTCCTTCGAAGGTGTCGCCTCGGCATTGACTGCGGTTGGAGGTGCGGATTCCGCTTGGTTGACTGCACTGGTGGCAGCGACAAGCGAAGAGACGGACGCGAGAACAAGTGGGAGTAGGTAAAGCATGCGCCCCGTTTCGGAACGAACTGATTGACGGATTCGTCACGCGCGCCTCAACACGCGGATTCGGCGTGTGCAGAGGGAATCACGGACCGTCTGCTGGTTTCGGGGACCACGCCGGCTGTGATCGCGCCGAGCACCGCATACGGCGAGGGACGCGCGAATCAAGCGATGAACTGAAGCCGCAGCGGGGTCCTACGCCCCCGATCGGGGAGGGCGGGGTGGGGGCATCGCGCTGGCCTGAAGCGCTCAAGTGCCGCCGCTGCAACGCAGCACACCGGGCCTCTGCGATCAGCGACCGGCGCCGTACCATGGTGCGGATGAGGCATGAGCCCCACGAATCGCGCCGGCGTGCAGTATGCGTGACAAGCTCGACACGGTGACCGATCCATGAATGACGTGCAGCTTGATCTCAATGAACCCGCGATGCTGCGGGCACTGCTCGACACCCCGACGATGCAGCGGTGGGAGATCTTGCGTCGCGCACAGAGGCCCTTCTCAGCCGCGGAAGTGGCGGTGGCGTCGAACGCGACGCTCGAGGCTGCGCAGCGGTCGCTCGACCTGTTGGCCGAAGCGCGTCTTGTGCGGAGGATCCGCGCGACCGTTCGGAGTCGTGAGATCACCTATCGAGCCGCGATGCGGCGGCTCTTCCTCGTGTGGGATCGCAACAAGCCCGAGGATCTTGCGGCCAAGCAGTTCTGGGAGGACTCGCTGCGCGACCACAGCCGGCGCGTGCAGGACGAGGCGCACGCCCTCGTGCGAGAGGGAGTCCTCAGGCCGAAGAACGCGGGGGGAGCGCTCTCGGTGATGCTCTCCGAGGAAGACTCCGCCAAGGTCCGCGAGGCCTTTCGCGCGCTCTATACGTTGCTTGTCGAGGCGGACCAGCGCGCGCGCAGTCTCCCCGACCAGTCCGCCTGCACGCCCTATCACATCGCATTCAGCCAGACGCGTCTTCGCGAGCCGCAGCTCGCAGGCGCGGAACTCGTCGTGCTCGACAAGGACTCCGTACGACGCGACCGAACGGTGTTTGTGGAGGCCGCGGGGAGGGTGCTCTCGCCGCGCGAGCTCCAGGTCGCCCGGCTGCTCGAGGCGGGACGCACGCGGCCCGAGATCGCGGCGGAGATTGGTCTCACGCCCAACTCGGTCGCTGCGCTCGGCAAGATCATCTATCGGAAGCTCGGGGTCCGGAGCCGCGCCGAGCTGGCGGCGCGCATGCGTTCATGAGGGGCGCCCGTCTCAAGCGCCCGACATCGCCGCGCGACCTCTGCCAGCGCTGCGCACGCCCTGATCCCCTCCCAGTCGGGAGGGGGTTCCGGAGCCATCTCGGTCAAGTGTGCCGCATTGCCATCGGTCCGTTGAATCTGCGCCAATTCAACGCAGTATCTCTATGGCGATCCTCGAGCGCGTACGGTGCGCACCCGAGGGTCGGCCTGCGCTTCACTGGAAAGAAATCCCGAGGGCTTCCTCCATGGCATTGAGAGACTACCGATCCTTGGCTACCGCAGTGGTTGCAGCGCTTGTCGCTGCGCTCCCCGCACATGCACAGTGTACGAGCGACTTGAACGCGGATGGGCGGACGGATGGTGCCGACCTCCTGGTGGTACTCGCGGGGTGGGGGACCTGCGGCGGTGCATCGGGTTGCAGCGGCGACCTGAATTTCGACGGGGTCGTCGACGG
>QLAH01000387.1_pt1 | contig 25060 bp, 26 predicted proteins | sample 4693081 | NCBI WGS metagenome assembly QLAH01 (sample SAMN09425401, study PRJNA476045) | Lake water metagenome, whole genome shotgun sequencing project. | reverse complement strand
GCCAGGGCTGATTCAGCCCTACGACGACGGGCATGCTCACCAGAAGAAAAAAGCCGCAGCAGTTCAGCTCAGGGGTGGAGTTCGCCGTGTCAGCCGGGCTGCTGCTCTATCGGCAACAAACTCCTAGGCGTTGATGATCTGGATGCAGATGCTGATGCTCCGGCTGCCCACGGCTGAGTTGGAAGCCAGGCTCAAAGGCGGCGAGGCCGGCCTCCAGGGTCTGCCAGGGATCCTCGATCGGCAGCAGCAGTACCCCATTGCCGAAGCGCTTCGCGATCACCTCGGTGCCACTGAAGCGGTACGCCTTCGGCAAACGCACCGCTAGAATGCGGCCGGATCGAAACAGACGCGCCGTGTCCATCGCCCTGGACTTGCGTGATGCCTGCTGATGGCGGTCGCTCCCGGTCTGCCGGTCTGTCAGTTCGTCTTCCAGAGACTGGAGGGCAGCGAGCGCGATCAAGGCCTTTGCGCCGGCCAGGCCGTGGACACCTTCTGAGCGGCCGTCACCCTGGATCAAGATGAGGCAGCCCTTGGCCAGGACACCTGGATCGCCGCCATGTCCCTTGATCAGCTGAAGGCCTTCCTGGCGCGCATGCAGGACGAACCTTCTCTGCGTGAATCGGTGCTGGCCTGCGCCACGGCGGATGACGTGGCCCAGATCGGCGGCTCCCTGGGCTACGAGTTCTCCGGCGACGAGCTGCTGCGCATCTCCGGCCAGAAGGTGGGCCGGGTGACCGTGACCAAGCAGGAAATCCCGGGTAATACAACTGAGCCCGCCTTCCCCTGGAGCAAGGCCCATCCGCTTCGGCACTGACACCGCCGCCGATCGAGCCAGTGCCGAGCAGCGGGAGTGGCTGATCACCAACGGGCTCGGCAGCTACGGCTGCGGCACCGTGGCCGGCACGCCCACCCGCAGCTATCACGGCCTGCTGGTGGCGGCCCTTGGTGCTCCGGCCGATCCCTGCACCCGCACGCTCCTGGTTGCCGGCCTGCAGGAGGGGCCGCCGCTCGATCGCCGCGCGATCGTGTCGTTCGCCCTCGAAGGCAGCGTGCCCACCTGGCGCTTCGCCCTCGGCGACGCCCTGCTGGAGAAGCGGCTCTGGATGCGGCCCGGCGCCCACACCACCACCGTGCTCTACCGCCTGTTGCAGGGCAGCCGGCCCCTGCGGCTCTCGCTCACCGTGCTGGTGAACGCCCGCAGCCACCACGGTGGCCCCTGGGAATCCGGAGGCGCTTGTCATCCGCCGATCGCTCTGCGGGCCGTGCCCCGCGGCGTGCAGCTCATCCCTGGGCTCGCCGGCGTGCCGCCCTTCCTGGTGCTCAGCGACCGGGGCGACACCGAACTGGCTGCCCCGGACGACTGGATCTGCGGCATCCCCCTCGCTGCCGAGGCCGAGCGCGGCCTGCCCGACACCACCGACCATCTGCGCGCCTGCCGGATCACCGTGGAGCTGAGCGCCGCTGCGCCCACCTTCACCCTGGTGGCCAGCACCGAGGCCGATCCGCCGCTCGACGGCGAGCGCAGCCTCCAGGAGCGCCGCAGCCACGATGCAGCCCTGCTCCACCAGTGGCAGGCGGCCCAGCCGCAGCTGGCCGCCGCCGCCCCCGCCTTTGTGCGCCAGCTGGTGCTGGCCGCCGATCAGTTCGTGGCGGCCCGCGGCGAGGGCCACACCCTGCTCGCTGGTTATCCCTGGTTCGGCGACTGGGGCCGCGACACGATGATCAGCCTCAGCGGCCTCACCCTGGCCACCGGCCGCCCTGCCATCGCCGCCCGGATCCTGCGCACCTATGCCAACCACCTCAGCGGCGGCATGCTGCCCAACCGCTTTCCCGAAGGCGGCGAGCCGTTGGGCGAACACGACTACAACACCGTCGACGCCACCCTCTGGTATGTCGAGGCGCTGCGCCGCCATCACCAGGCCACCGGCGACACGGCGCTGATCCGCGAGCTGTTCCCCTGCCTGCGGCAGATCGTGGAGGCCCACTGCCGCGGCACGCGCCATGGCATCCGCCGCGATCCGGCCGATGGTCTGCTGCACGCCGGCGCCGAGGGGCTGCAGCTCACCTGGATGGACGCCAAGGTCAACGGCGAGGTGATCACCCCCCGCATCGGCAAGCCGGTGGAGGTGAACGCGCTCTGGTTCTGCGCCCTGCGCGCCATGGCGGCCTTCGCGCCGCTGTGCGGGGAGTCCGGCGAGCCCTACACGGCGCTCGCCGAGCAGGCGCGGCAGGGCTTCCAGCGCTTCTGGAACCCGGAGGCCGGCTGCTGCTTCGACGTTCTGGATGGGCCCGGCGGCGGCCCCGACGCCTCGCTGCGGCCCAACCAGCTGCTGGCGGTGGCGCTCACCGATCAGCTGCTCAGCCGCCCGCAGGCCCGGCAGCTGCTGGAGATCTGCGGCCAGCGGCTGCTCACGCCGATGGGGCTCCGCAGCCTCGATCCGGCCGATCCGCGCTACCAGGGCCGCTACGGCGGCAGCCCGCTGGAGCGGGATCGGGCCTACCACCAGGGCACGGTGTGGGCCTGGTGGCTGGGACCCTGGGCCGTCGCCCATGCCCGCGTGCACGGCTCGCCGCTGCAGGCCCTGCAGTGGCTGGAGGCGATCGGCGATCACCTGGCCGCCGCGGGGCTGGGCAGCGTCAGCGAAATCTTCGATGGCGATCCGCCCCACCACCCCCGCGGCTGCTTCGCCCAGGCCTGGTCGGTGGCGGAGGTGCTGCGGGCCTGGACGGAGCTCACGGCAGACGCCGCCAGAGGGCCTGGCTAACAAGAAGCTGCATCCACCACCACCATGACCACCCCAGCAGCGGCGCCGGCCCCCGCGAGCGATCCGGGTGGAGAGGAGGCGGTGGAGACCGTGGCGCGGCTGTGGACCGGCCGTTTCGACAACGCCCGCCAGGTGCAGGCCTCCCTGGCCCGAGGGGGCCCCGCGGTGCCTGAACTCACCCGCGAACACCGCACGTTGGAGGTGGTGCGGCTGGCGGCGCCCCAGCTGGGCCCGGTGGTGCTCTACCTGCAGGAGTGCCGCGCCTCGGTGCCGTTGCGGGCCCACCGCCAGCGGGTGCTGCGGCTGCGACCCGACGAAGCGGGGGAAGGGGTGGTGGCCGAGCAGCTCTTCTTCCGCGACGGCCCCACCTACGACCGGCCCCTGCTGAGCGCGGACCAGGTGGCCGGCCTGGGGGAGGAGGCGTTCACCCGTTATCCCGGCTGCGATCTGCAGATCCATTTCGAAGCCGAGCACAACCGTTGGCGGGGAGCGATGCGGCCGCTCACCTGTCGTTACCACCATCCCGTGGACGGGGAGGTGTGCGCCGAGTTCGCCATGCTGCTCAGCGAGGGTCAGCACTGGTACCGCGACCGCAGCCTGCGTCTGGCCGATGGCAGCATCCGCGGCGAAGTCGACGGCTTCAGCTGGCTGCTCTTCGACCGCCACACCCCGGACGCCCCGCCGGCCCTCCCAGACCTGGCGCAGCAGATGGGGGTCTGGGAGGGCACCTTCCGCCGCTATGACGCGGATGGCGTTCTGCAGGAGTCTTTCGCCAGCACCATTGTGCAGAGCCTGGAAGAGAAGGATGGCCGTTGGCATTACAGCCAGACGTCGTTGTTCCCCGAGGCGACCCTTGGCCCACGCCGCATCGAGGCCACCGGCGAGATCATCGGGGAGCGTCTGCACTTCCAGTCGGAGCGGCTGCGCGGTTGGGCGATGGATGTGCCCGACGCCCCGGGCACCACGGTGCTGCTGTTTGAAAGCCTCGATGGCTCAGGCCTGCAGGTGCAGGAGGTCAGCCAGCTGGTGGACGGGGGACGTCGCCGCCTGCGCACCACCCAGATCCTGCGGGAGGGGCGCCTCGTGGGGCGCAGCCACATCGATGAACGAAAAACCAGCCACGACCCGTTCACCTGGACGGCGCCGCCATAGGCCCGCCTCAGGCCTGCTCCAGCGGCAGGCCCTGCCCCTTCCAGGCCCGCAGGCCTCCGCGCAGGTTGGCCACCTGGCTGAGCCCCCGTTTTTGCAACTGCTGGGTGGCGAGCGCCGAACGGCTGCCGGAGTGGCAGACCACCACCGTGGGCCGATCCGTGGGGATCTCAGCCGCCCGGCTCTCCAGCTCCGGCAGTGGAATCAGCAGACTGCCGGGGATGCGCCCATCAGGGCCCAGCACTTCCGCTTCCGAACGCACATCCAGCAGCGTCAGGCCGTCGCGGTGGCCCGCCACCCAGCCCACCGTCAGTTCCGGCAGGCCGGCGTAGCTGCGCTCGATCGGGGCCCAGTCGTCGACCTCGCTGGCCTCACGGTCATCGGGCTTGCCGGAGCGCAGGTTGGCCGGCAGGGCCACGGTGATCCGGTGCGGGTGGGGGAGGTGCAGGTTGTCCATGGACCCCACGAAGTCACGCTCATCGGCCTCGCCGCCGAGCCTGGCGTTGTAGGACTTTTCCTCGGCCACGGAAGTCACGGTTCGGCCGAAGTAATCGTGGGCCGGATGGAGCAGGCAGTGATCGGGCAGCGAGAGGATCTGTTCGGTGATCGAGCGATACAGCGTTGAGGCGTTCCCCTGCTGGAAGTCGCAGCGGCCGCAGCCGCGCACCAGCAGCGCATCGCCGGTGAAGGCCATCGAGCGCTCGTCCAGCACATAGGTGAGGCAGCCATCGGTATGCCCGGGTGTGCCGCGCACCTCCAGATGGCGTTGGCCGAAGGCCACCCGGTCGCCGTCGCGCAGCGGCAGGGTCACGTTCTCGGCCCCCGCCACGGCGGCCAGGCCGATGGCGCAGCCGGTGTCGGCGTGCATCAGCCAGCTGCCGGTCACGTGGTCGGCGTGGACGTGGGTGTCGAGGCAGGCGATCAGCTCGATCCCCAGCTCACGGATCAGCGAGAGATCGCGGGGGTGCTGCTCGTACACCGGATCGATCAGCACCCCCTGCCGGGATGCCACGTCGGCGAGCAGATAGGAGAAGGTGTCGGTCTCGCCGTCGAACATCTGGCGCAGCAGCAGGGGAGCGCCGCCGGCGGCGGCCGCCAGGGGGAACGGAGCGGAGGGAGCCATCGGAGGGTTGTGCGAAAAAGCTGCTGTTCTGATCAGGCCCACACCAGGTGGGTGGGCCATGGGACTCCAGTGGGCTCGCCGGTGGCCTGCTCGTAGGTCTGGCGGGCCTTGGGTAGGTCTTCCAGTTCGCCGCAGACGGGGCTGCAGAGCCACTGCTTGCGACCCTGGCGGCGATGGGAAACTCGAGAGCCGAGGCGCCCTCCGCCCAGGTCACCAGTATGGCCATGGCCTGCTTCACTTCCTGCACGCTCCCGCGGCCGGCGGCAGCGATCTCGCCGGCGATCAGCCACAGTTCGCCCGTGCTCCAGATCGCCTCGGGCGCAGCCTCGTACCAGCGCAGGCCGATGAGGCTGCGGATAGGGCGTGCGCTGTTCCACAAGGAACTGCGGACAGCGATGAAGGGTAAGGAGCTGTCAATGAATCTGAGGCCATGGCCCGGATGGGGGAGTCGTCCGTTCGGCAACAGGCCCAAGGGCGCTGATGATGGGGCACCCTTCTTCAAAGGGATCAGCCGGGGGCCTTCATGGAATGGTGTACGCCGGAGCCCTGGCTTGCAGGAATCCGGCTCGGCACCAACACCAGTTCGATCGGGTGCCCATGTCATGTCCCGCAGTCCATGGTCGAGCTGAGGGCGGTTGGACTTCGATTGACCGGTTCAGGGCCTGTTTTCAATCTATACTGACTTGGTGCATGCCTAAGGGCGATTGAATGAGCAGCCGAAAGCCCAGGGTGGGTAGCAATTCTTACTCCGCTATACTGATTAGCAATGACCACACCCGATCGAAAGGAATCGAAGCCTGCCTCAGGCAATAGTTCTACCCGTGCCTGGCTCAGTCCAACCGGCGCAATCACAGCGGTAGCACTTTTATTGGTGGCTGGCGCAACTTGGCAGTGGGGATTACCGCGAAGTTTCAAACTGCCCGGTGGCTTTGAGCTTGGTTTTGAAGGCAAAACGCCTGCTGGCGGTGGAGATATCACCCGCGTGATCTCCAGGAAAGCATTCGCAGGCCGTTGGCAGGTCGAGCAGAATTTTGGCCCAGTGAGCGGGTCAACCATTGTCAACTGGAATGAGGATGGTACCTTCGAAGGGATGTTCGAGCAGTTCCAGAATTCGACAGGCGCGGGACAGCGAGTGCACCGCGCGGGAACCTGGGATATCACCAAAGTTGATAGCGACCGCTTCAGGCTCATGGCCAAATTCGACGACGGAGAGACGTGGGCGAGCACCTTTCAAGTGCTTGGACCGGACAAGATAGAAAATAAGGACTATAACTATGTTGCTATCCGTCTTCCCCGCTGACATCTGGATTCAGGACAGGCCACATCAAGCAGCAGCTTCTATCCAGGTCTGCTGACATGATCATGTGTCTTGCTCGCCAGAGTTTTCTGCAGGAACCAGGGGTTTGATCCTCCTGCGACTATCGTGCCGATCCTGGTCGAGAGCGCCGCGTTGCTGATCCGCCTGGCGAGGCCGATAGGTCAGCATTCATTCACCAATCTGAGTCAGGCCTCTTCACACCGTGCCCAACAAAGCCCAGGGCGACGGCCTCGGGCGTTTCCTTCACAGCCGTCGTACCGGCCCGGGGGGAAGCCGATCAGCGATCATCCTTCAAGCCGCCGCAGTCCTGCCAGCTGTCCAGCAGGTGTGCAAGCTCATCCCTCTTTCAGAACAGAGCAGTTGCAGACACCGGCCCGTCGCATCTCAAGGCTCCTCGCCAGCTCCGGAATCGACACATCCACCCCAGGGCACGAAGGTCTGGAAGGATAAAAAATAAGCCCTGCCGAAAGGCAGGGCGAACGGAGCTGCGCCGAAGCGATTCAGGTCTGGACGCGGGCTTTGATCCGGCTTCTCAGCCTACGGCTGAAGCCAAAGGCTGCACCCAGACCGACGATGGGAAGTGGGCCAGGAACAGATGCGGCTTCCAAGGCATCGATGTTGTCGTTGGAAATATCAAACCCGTAACCCCAGAAGTAATCCTTGATGTTGTTCTCCGTATTCCATGTCCTCTCGCCAAAGTAAAGGAATGATGCAAGCCCGGTTCCAGACCAATCCCAGATTTCACCGCCGTCAAATTCGTCTAGGGGCTGGATGCTGAACAGCAGATCGTCCCCTTTAACCATGAGGGCGTCAAGGTCGATGCGATCAGCGAGGTCTGGTCTGCCAATGGCGGCAGCAATATCTTCCCTTGTATACTGCACACTGTTGTCCAAGTGCATCACTGAAGCAGAGCCCGTTCCATCAGGCAAAACGTCAAATTCCAGGGAGAATCGATTCGCATCCACAATCAGCTCTGGCCCCCAGATCTCGAGGGCATCAAGATCAAAAGCAGCTGGTCCAGTTCCAGTTCCGTCTAGTGGTGCTGGATTCCAAACCGTAGAATTGCTCGCCCAGAGAGAAACCGTGCCCGTAGGGCTTATCGCAAACACTGAATTTCGGTTTAGGTCGCCCTGCATGGAGAGCAATAGGAAGGTGTTATTGGCCCGCACTGCAGCAAAAAGTGCATCGTCAGCATTGGCCAGAGCATCAAGCTGACCTCTTGTTGAAGAATAGTTATAAGCATCGCTAACGCCTCCAAGACCATCCCAAAACATTGACTGGCCAGGAGTAGGAGAGTTCGCCGCGTTCAGGTCGAGAATCGTGGAAAATTCCTTGCCGGGAACTTGGCGAGGAAGTGGAAGGGTAGTGCCTGGTATTGGCGTAAGGAAAGGGCCTGGGGGTGTTGGGACGCCGTAGCTTGTATTTCCTGAGGCCAGAGCATTGCCTGCGCACAGGAGGAGGCTTGTCACCCCAAGCCGTACTCCCAAGCCTGCCAGTAATCTAAAGGATGGTAATAATAGGCCTGCAGACAGAGAAAGGAGATGTGTTGTTCTGGAATGCGCAAGAAGTTTCTTTCTCTTGAAATCGATTATGCAATGACCGATGGCCATGGACTTAACAATAGACCGCACTAAATTTTAGAGCCAGACCACAGAAGGCTTCGGCAGCTGCATGCCGCACTTTTGATGCAGAAGCGCATCGATACCAATGAAGTTCGATGCGCCCATTCAGTGGCGCTTGAATGACGTCGGAGGAACTGCCCCAGGCAGGCAGTCACCACCTTGGTGGCGCAGTAGGAGCGGTCGAGCTGCTTGACGCGGCGGCCGGCGAGCTTGGCGAGACGGGCGGGTGGTCTCCGGATCCTGGGGCTGCAGCACGGCATGGTGCGGGAGCACGGGGTATGGATCCATCCCCAGCCGCTCATTCAGAAGGTGAGTGGTCGGAGATGCGAACCAGTCGAAGTTGCCGAAACGGGAACGGGTGATCATCGATCAGCGTGCACTTGTACCAGAAGCTGTCACGCCTTTCACAACCGTCGCTAACAGCGACGTGAACACCAGCGTGCGATCGGGAAACCAGACGCACCGCGCCTGGATGGGTCCTTAGCTAGCCAGGCTTTTCCTGCCGCTTCAGCCTTCCTTCCGCCAGCAGGCCCTGGAGATAGGCCCCCAGGAACATCCCGGCCAGGCCGATCAGGATGGGTGCGTTGCCGATGCCCACGCTGGCCACCGCCGCCCCCGGGCACATGCCCGACAGGCCCCAGCCCACGCCGAAGATCACGGCTCCGGGCACCGTGCCGGCCAGCATCGGCTTCACCTCGTGGGAGAACGCCAGCCCCAGCAGGGTCGTCTGCCGCAGTTGCGGGGCCAGCCGAAAGCCGATGGTGGTGATCACCAGAGCCGCTGCCATCACCAGCAGCAGGCCGAGGTCGCGCAGTTGCAGGAAGCTCAGCACCACCTCCGGCCGGGCCATGCCGCTCCAGGCCAGCCCGTAGCCGAACAGGCTGCCCCCCAGCAGGATCGCGATCAGGCGCTTCATGGCGTCACCCCCAGCAGCATCACGATCCGGGCCGTGACGATCGCCACGCCCATGAACACGGCCACCGCCAGCAGCGAGGCCCTCGAGAACGAGGCCACACCACAGATCCCGTGGCCGGAGGTGCACCCCGAGGAGAGCCGGGTGCCGAAGCCCACCAGCAGCCCTCCAAGAGCCAGTCGCCACCACTCCACGGCCGTTACGAAGAAATCCTGGTGGATGGCGGCATACAGCCAGGCGCCGAGCACCATGGCGATGGCGAACTGCAGCCGCCACTGGCGCGAGCCGCGCTCCGCCTTCAGGGGCGTGACGTAGGTGAGCGTGGAACTGAGGAAGGAACTTGCTCCGGCTTTGACACCCAGAGTGAGATACATGACCATCAGCCCCAGTCCGAGGAGCACCCCCCCGGACAGATAGGACGTGACGCCATGGGGAAAGGGAAATCCCATCCATGCAATGGCCAAGGACGGTCTGAACCTAGGCAGATCGTTGGTGGCGCGCCATCCGTGGTGGGCGCCGGGCGAGTAACCCGAGATGAGCGATGACGGGCAAGCCGAAGGATCGTCCCGACCCCGAGGCAGCCATCAATAGCTATTCCCAGCCGGATCGGGAGCAAAGGTGCCACTGGTATGCACCTGCAGCGGAGGCCTACGCCCGGAGCAGACCCTCCTACCCGCAGTCCCTGATCCAGGAGGTGAGCGAACGGGCCGGGCTCACGCCGGCCTCACGGATTCTCGAACTGGGCTGCGGACCGGCCACGGCCACCTTGGCCTTCGTGCGAGGTGCACCACTGCCTCTCCGAGGTCTACCGGCGCCATGCCCCCTACCTGGATCGCCGCGACGACCGGCAGACCCGGCTCGCGACCCTGCAGACCCTGGGCCGACGGGTGGAGGATTCGGGCCTGTTCGGCCCGTTGGCGAGCGGCGATGTGGAGTCCGCGCTCACCTTCACCAAGGAGCAGTACCGGAGCCTGCTCAGCACCTATTCCCTCTACCAGGGCAGGATCTCGCCGTTGGCGTGCCAGAAGCTGCCGGAGTTCTCCAGGGTGAGCCCATCGATCCGCGCCAGCAGCCCCAGGACCGACTCGTCGGGGCTGATCCCCTGGGGGTTGAAGCCGATCATGCGGGTGCTCACCAGCCCGGGGTGCAGGATCGCCACGGCGATGCCGCGTGGCCGCAGGTCGATCGACAGCGACTTCCCCGCCATCGACAGCGCCACCTTCGACATCCGGTAGCCGTAGGAGCCGCCGGAGCTGTTGTCGTCGATCGAGCCCATGCGGCTGGTCATCAGGACCAGCTTCGAGCCCGGATGCAGATTCGCCAGCAGGGCGCGGGTGAGCTGCAGTGGACCGATGGCATTCACCTCGAACTGGCGCCGCAGGCTCTCCACATCCAGATCCTCCAGGCTGGTGTACTCGAGGATGCCGGCGTTGAGGATCAGCAGATCGATCGGCAGGCCGTCGAGCCGCTTCACCAGCTCCGCGATCGCCTCCTCCTCGGTGACATCCACTCCCGCCTCGATGCGCACGCCCAGGGCTTCCAGTTCCGGCGAGGGCGTGCGACACAAGGCGATCACCGTGTCGCCGCGCTCCTGCAGCTGGCGGCAGTAGGCGAGGCCGATGCCCCGGTTGGCGCCGGTGATCAGAGCGGTGGCCATGGCGGTGGAGAGGGGGGTCTCATCCTGGCGTCCGTGACAGGCACCGGCGGCCAGGTGACCCTGCTCGCCAATGGCCGGGCCATCGGTTCCGGCCGGATGCCGCGCACGGTGCTGATCGCCTTCTCCACCTACGCCGGCATGGACATCGGCCGCGACAACGGGTTGGTGGTGGACCGCGCGTACGAGGCCAGGGCTCCCTACGCCTTCACCGGCACCGTGCACCAGGTGGTCTTCGACCTCAGCCCCCACCCCCACGGCGAGGAGCAGGCGCTGCACCAGCAGGCCGCGATGGCCCAGGTGGGGCGGGGGGCCGCCGGCTGACGACAGCCGGCTCGGTGCCCTCCGCGCGGTTGGCGATCAGCCGTGATGGAGAAGGGCGCCGAGGCCGAGCTGCTGGAGGATCCCCACGCCGGTGAGGGCCTCCACCGCCAGGCCGATCACGAATCCGAGCATGGCCAGACGACCGTTGAGCAGTTCGGCGCGCTGGTGGAAGCCCCAGCCGCTGTCACTGCCGGGCCTGGCCAGGTACATCCTGGGTTCGATCACCTTGGGATCGAGCAGCTGCTGATCCTCGGAATCCCACATGCCGCCTTCGGATTCGGCGAAGTGGTGGGGGTGAACGTGTTCTTTGGTCTTGGTTGACGTTGTCATGGTGATGGTTCCTGTGATGAATCTGCTGGGCATGGCTTGAAGGAGGAGCGCGGGCTGAAGGTGTGCCATGGCTTCCGAGGGATGGCAGGTCGGCAGATGGGTGGCGCTTCGACGGTTCCCTGAACACTTGGGTTTCAGGTTTCCTCTTCTGAACTTCAAGCTAATCGCAACCAGCTGTCTGCAGCTCGCCGCCAGCACGGGTTGTCCTTCAGGGGCGGATTCCCCCTCGGTTTTCATCAGTCATGCGGTGCCCATCGCCTGGTTACCGCGTGTAATCCGTACCGGATTTCTGCCGGTGTCGCTTTCACCATCCGCAGCCTCTCCTGGCCCGCTCCGCTCGCATCGGCAGAATGGCGTTCCGCAGGATTGCCGTCGATGCCGAAGCCGCCACCCCGTCTGCGCAGCAATCTGATCCTGCTCGCTGTGCTGGCGCTGGTGGCCGCCGCGGTGGCGCTCACCCTGCGGGTGAAGCAGCAGGCCCGCGATCAGCACAGCGCCGTCTGCCGCCAGCAGCGCACCGAGATCGCCAAGCTCCGTCGCGACGGTTTCGACGCCCAGCTGGCCACGATGCGCAAGATGCGCCTCAACCCCGACCAGGCGGCCACCCTGCGGCGCGTCGAACCCGATGCCTATGCGCGCTATGCCCAGGCGTTCGGTGATCAGGTGGATCGGGTCGCCCAGGCGGCCGATCAGCTCGCGGCCAAGGTGGACGGCTATCGCACGAAGAACTGCCTCGAGGTGGAGTAGCCCCAGGATGAAGGGGGCGAACCCTCCCTTCCGCTCAGTCCTGCCGGTAGCGCCTGGAGAAGGTGGTGCTGAGGGCGTTCGTGGCCGGTTCGGGCAGCGAGCCCGCCAGCGCTGCAATCAGCCGGTTCACAGCGCCGGGCACCACCACCGTGCGGGAGCCCTCCAGTGCGGCGATGGTGCGGTCGGCCAGCTCCTCGCCGTTCATCCACAGCAGGCCGGGCAGGCGCTGGCGCATCCGCTCCTCCACCCCCAGCACCGCGTGGAACTCGCTGTGCACGTAGCCCGGGCACAGGGCGATCACCCGCACGCCCCGGCCCCGGTTCTCGAGCGCCAGCGACTGGGAGAAGTGGATCAGGAAGGCCTTGCAGGCCCCGTAGAGCGTGCTGCCAGGCAGGCCCGGCACCAGGCCCGCCAGCGAGGCCACGTTCACGATCCGGCCGCTGCCGGCGCGTTGCATCGCCGGCAGCAGGGCATGGCAGAGCTCGGCGCAGCTCCCCACCATCAGCTGCAGCATCGCCGCGGCCTGGGGCCAGGCCACCATCTCGAAGGTGCCGCGCAGACCGAAGCCGGCGTTGTTGATCAGGGTGTGCACCGCCACTTGTCGCTGCTGCAGCACCTGCAGCAGCGCTTTCGCTCCCCCCGCCTGTCCCAGGTCGGCGGGGATCGTCTCCACGCGGATGGCATGCCGGTGCGCGAGCTCCGCCGCCAGGGCCTCCAGCCGATCCTGCCGCCTGGCGGTGAGCACCAGGGGCGCGTCGCCGCCGGCCAGGGTGGGCGCCAGCCGCCGGGCCAGGGCCGCCCCGATGCCGCTGGAGGCGCCGGTGATCAGCACGGCTCCCTTCCCCGGCTCCAATGCCGGCGGTTCCAAGGGCTGCTGCGCCACTGCCCTGTCCGCTTCCCCTGCGATCCGATCCGCCAGCGACAGGCAGCGGTCCATCTCCTGCCAGAGCAGTTCCCGCCGCTCCGAGGTCACCCCGAAGGAGCGGTGGTGCAGATCGCGGCCCAGGTAGCGCAGGGCATCGGCGATGCGGCGGCGGTCGTCGCCGTCCATGGCGAGGTCGGGGGCTTCGGGCATGGGGAGCGGCAGATGGGACCCGCCGGTGGGGACGGCCCGCCTCCCACAATGCCGGCATGAGTGAGACCCCGTTCCCCCCCGCTCTTGAGGCCGGTGAAGCCCCGCGGCGCATCCTGCTCACCGGGGCCAGCTCCGGTATCGGTTTCCAGTCGGCCCTTCAGCTGCGGCGCGCCGGTCATGCGCTGGTGCTGCCCTGCCGCGATGCCGCCACGGCCGAGGCCACCGTCCGCCGGCTGGCCGAGGCGGCCGGCGGGGGGGCCGGCGGAGGCCCTGAACCCCTGGCGCCGGAGTGCGATCTCGGCGATCTGGAGAGCGTGGGGCGCTGCGCCGCCGACCTGATGCGGCGCGGCGAGCCCATCGACAGCCTGGTGCTCAACGCGGGCCTGCAATACACCGGCGCCCCCGAGCCGCAGGTATCGGTTCAGGGCATCGAGCTCACCATCGCCGTGAACCACCTGGCCCATCAGCTGCTCGCCCAGCGGCTGCTGCCGCTGCTGTTGGCGGGCCGCGATCCGCGCCTGGTGGTGACGGCCTCGGAGGTGCATGATCCGGCCGCGGCGGGTGGCCGGGTGGGCAGCCCCGCGGGCCTGGGCGATCTCGCCGGCCTGCGGGCGGGACTGAAGCCCGCGGAGGGCTTCGCGATGGTGGATGGCGTCTCGCCGTTCAATGCCGATAAGGCCTACAAGGACAGCAAGCTCTGCAACGTGCTGTTCGCCCGCGAGGCTGAGCGGCGTCTGCGGGAGCTCGGCCACCCCCTGCCGGTGACCGCCTGGAGCCCGGGGCTGGTGATTCCCCGCAGCCCCGGTGGTTTCTTCCGCCGCAGCCGTGTTCACAACGAATGGGGGCAGCGCCTGTTCGCCCTGGTGGCCCGCGACCTGCTGCGGCTCACGGAATCCGTGGAGAACGCCGGCGTGCGGCTGGCGGCCTTCGCCGGTGGTGCGTCCCCCCTGCCGGCGGGCTTCAGCTACTTCAGCAACCGCGTGCTGGGGCCCGGCCGCCTGCGCTTCGAGGCCGTCTCTCCCAGCGCCGAAGCCCTCGATGACGCGAAGGCCCGAGAGCTTTGGACTCTCAGCGCCAGGGTGCTGGGCACCGAGGGACTCGACTGAGGGCGATGTCTCCCCCCACCCCCTACCTCGAACTGGAGGCCATCGAAGCCTGGCTCGGGCCCCGGATGGTGTTCGAGAACCTCTCCCTGCGCCTGCAGGCCGGCGAGCACACCGTGGTCCTCGGACCCAACGGCTCCGGCAAGAGTTCGCTCGTGAAGCTGCTCAGCCGTGAGCTCTATCCGGTGGTGAAGCCAGGCTCGCGGCTGCGGATCTTCGGCAGCGAAACCGTGAATCTCTGGGAGTTGCGCCGCCGCATCGGTCTGGTGTCGCAGGATCTGCAGGCTGGTTATGTAGGCCGGGTGCCCGCTGCCGATGTGGTGCTCTCCGGCTTCTTCGGCTCGGTGGGCATCGGCCGCAGCCAGCAGCCCACGGCCGATCAGCACGCTCGCGTGGCCGAGTTGATGGCGTGGCTGGGTCTGGCCGATCTGGCGGAGCGTCCCTTTGCCCAGCTCTCCGATGGCCAGCGCCGGCGCCTGCTGCTGGCCCGGGCGCTGGTGCACGATCCGGCGGTGCTGGTGCTCGATGAGCCCACCAACGGTCTGGATCTGAAGGCCAAGCACCAGCTGCTGCAGATCCTGCGCGACCTCGCGCGGGGCGGCACCACCCTGCTGCTGGTGACGCACCAGATCGAGGCGATCCTGCCGGAGATCCAGCGGGCCGTGCTGTTGCGGGCCGGCCAGGTGGTGGGGGATGGTCCGGTGAGCGAGCTGCTCCAGGACGCCCCCCTCAGCGCCCTGTTCGATACCCCCCTGCGGGTGTGCCACGCCAGCGGCTACCGCCAGGTGGTTCCCGCCGGCTGAGGGGCCGTTCGGTGATCGCCCACCCGGTGGCGGTCCGGCCTCGCCAGAGTGGAGGGGACGGCCGCCGGCCGGGAGTGGCCCATGTGTTTTTCGGCCAGGGCCAGCTTCACCGCTGCCGCCCTGCTGCTCCCCCTCGGTGCCGTGGCGGTGCGGCACGTGCTGGGGGAGCGCCACGCCTCCGGCCGGTTGCCCCTGGCCCTGACCCCCCTGCTGTTCGGTCTGCAGCAGGTCATTGAAGGGTTGGTGTGGCTGGGCCTGGCTCCTGATCCCCCGCCGGTCGCCGGCGGCCTGCTGCCGGCGGCCAGCGTGGCCTACCTGTTCTTCGCCTACGGCCTCTGGCCCGGCTGGATGGGGTTCATCGCCTTGCGCTGGGGAGATGTGGGGCGTGGGAGGCACGAGCGTCGCTGGCTCATCGGAGCCATCGCCGTGGGTGTTCTCTACGGCCTGCTGCTCTGGCTCCCCCTGCTGCTCGATCCGCCCGGCTCCATCCCCTCGGTGCTGCAGGGGTCCCTCCACTACCCGGTGCCACGGCTGCTGCCGGGCTTGATCGGCCGGCTGGTCGGCCAGTCGCTCTATGCGGCGTTGATCGCCATTCCTCTGCTTCTGCCCCGTGGCGAGCTGAGGTGGTTCGGGCTGTCCGTGCTGCTGTCGTTCGTGCTCACCCAGCTCGCCTGGGCCCCCACCTTCGCCTCGGTGTGGTGCTTCTTCAGCGCTGTGCTTTCGCTGCAGATCGTCTGGATCGTGACGCGTCCACGCCCCTTCCCAGGAGCGGATGCCTGGGGAGGCACAACCTGAGAAGCAAGGGACCCGAATCGAATCCCTTGGTAGTCAAACGCACTTTTCTCGGGCGCGTCGCCTCCATAGCGTCGACGTCCGTTTCCCCTGCCCTGCCTCAATGAGCCGTCCGCCCACAGAATTCCTCTGCCTCTCCAACTCCGCCGCTCCCTACCGCGGCACCTGGCAGCTGTTCCACCACCCTGAAGGCGACTTCGTCGCCACCCACACCACTTTCCGCACCGCAGCTACCGGCATCGGCTGTGCCCTCGAGCAGCACAGCCTGCCTTCGCGCGAGCACCTGCGCCGCTTCACCCGCCATCTCCTCTGCCATGGCTGGGGCGTGCACACCCACGACGACCGCTACGCCCTCCTCTGGCAGGGCAGCGGTGCGGAGCTGGTTCTCGGCTGACCGGATCGGACGCGCTGCCTAGCGTGCCGGGAGGGTGTCGTTCTCCCTCCGCTCAGCCAGCGCGTTCACCATGGATCTCCTGATCTCCTCCCCCCCCGCGGCGGTGAGCGACGTTGTGACGGAAGCGGAGGCCGCCGCGCTCGGAGGATCGGTGCTGGATACCGGCAGGAGCTACCACCCGCTGCCGATGCTCGACATGGGGTGGGACGTGTTCGCTGTGCCGGGCAAGCGCACCATGGGCACCGGCGCGGCCATGGCTGCCTGGGGGGCGGCATGAGCGTTCCCGATCTCTCCACCACCTGGCTGGGGCTGCCGCTGCGCAGCCCGCTGGTGGTGGGGGCCGCCGCGCCCCTCAGCGAGGACATCGACGATCTGCTGCGGCTGGAGGAGGCCGGGGCCGCCGCGGTGGTGCTGCATTCGCTGTTCGAGGAGCAGATCGAGCACGACCAGCTGGAGCTGTGGCGGGTGGCGATGCAGGGCAGCGACAGCTACGGCGAGGCCCTCAGCTACTTCCCCGAGCCCTCGATCTTCCATGTCGGCCACGACCTCTACCTGCGCCACCTGGAGCAGGCCCGCGACCGGCTCTCGATCCCGGTGATCGCCAGCCTCAACGGCTTCCGGCCCGGCAGCTGGGTGCGCTTCGCCCGCCAGCTCGAGCAGGCAGGCGCCAGTGCCCTGGAGCTGAACATCTACAGCCTGCCCACCGATCCCGATCTCTCCAGCGCCGCGATCGAAGCCCAGGTGGAGGAGATCGTGGCCGAGGTGCGCGCCGAGGTGCGACTGCCGCTGGCGGTGAAGCTCGGCCCCTTCTTCACCAACTTCGGCGCCATCGCCCGCCGGCTCACGGCCGCCGGCGCTGATGGCCTCACGCTGTTCAACCGCTTCTACCAGCCCGACATCGACATCGAGGAGCTGGAGGTCCGCCCGAACCTGCTGCTCTCCACCCCCCATGACCTGCGCCTGCCGCTGCGCTGGATCGCCCTGCTCCACGGCCGCCTCGGGGCCGACCTTGCCGCCACCGGCGGCGTGCACCGCGGCAGCGATGTGGTGCGCCTGCTGATGGCCGGTGCCTGCGTGACCCAGGTGGTGGGGGCGCTGCTGCGCCACGGGCCCGGGCGGCTGGCCGGCCTGGAGGAGGAGCTGGCCCACTGGCTGCGGGAGCACGATCACGCCAGCGCCCGCGAGCTGATCGGCTGCATGAGCCAGGAAAAGTGTCCGGATCCGGCGGAGTACGAGCGGGCCCAATACATGCGCGCGATCCAGACCTTCCGGCCCGGCGATGCCATCCCCTGGCCCTCCTCAGGTGGCGCCTCTGCCTGAGGTGGTGTTCTTCTTATCCCTAAGCCACATATCCTTAACCAAGGCTTGGAGGCACAGGCCTACGTTCGCGCCAGTTTCTTTGCGCTAATGGCACTTTCATCCGGCCGAGTTTCCTGCCGTGCCGCCATGGGCGCCAGCCTGGCCGGAGTGGTGGCTCTGGCGGGGTGCGGCGGCCCTACCACGCTGAACGGAGCGGGTGCCTCATTCCCGGCGCCCATCTATCAGCGCTGGTTTCAGGAGCTGGCCAGCAAGGGGGTGCGGGTGAATTATCAGTCGGTGGGCTCAGGTGCCGGCGTTCGGCAGTTCATCTCGCGCACCGTTGATTTCGCCGCCAGCGATGTGCCGATGGCGGCTGAGGAGATTGCCAAGGTGCCCCAGGGTGTGGTGCAGATCCCGATGACGGCCGGCGCGATCGCGGTGGCCTACAACCACCTGGGTTGCGAGCTCAAGCTCACCCAGGCCCAGCTGGTGGATGTGTTCCTCGGCCGGATCACCAACTTCCACCAGCTCGGCTGCGCTGACAAGCCGATCCGGGTGGTGCACCGCTCGGATGGCTCCGGCACCACGGCGAACTTCACCGCCCATCTGAGCGCCGTGAGTCCGGCCTGGAAGGCTGGCCCCGGCAGCGGCAAAACGGTGAAATGGCCCACCGGGATCGGCGCCAAGGGGAATGAAGGGGTGGCGGCCCAGCTCAACCAGGTGCCGGGAGGGATCGGTTATGTGGAGGCGGCCTTCGTGAAGGAACCGCTCCAGGCCGCCGCGCTCACCAACGCTGCCGGGGAGCTGGTGACACCCACCCTCACCAGTGAGCAGGAGGCTCTGGCTTCGATCGACCTGGGCCCCGACCTCACCGGCAGCAGCCCCAACCCACCCAAGGGCTACCCGATCGTGACCTTCAGCTGGCTGCTGCTGTACAAGAGCGGCAACGGGCCCCGCCATGAATCGCTCATGAAGATGCTCAACTACACCCTCTCTGACGAAGCCCAGGCGCTGGCGCCGGATCTGGGGTTCATCAGCCTGCCGCCGGGCGTTCTGGTGAAGGCGAGGGCAGCCCTGGACGCGATCCAGCCCTGACGAAGCGGGGATCGGGATTCGCGCACCGAACCCGATCCCCGCTTCGTCAGGGTTGGCGCTGCTCCCGTTCCCAGTACTCCCGGAAGCCGCGCAGGGCTTCGGAGCGGATGCCATAGCGGATGGCCAGCAGCCGCAGCACCGTGATCACGGCGATCGTGATCCAGGCGCCCAGCAGCTGGTTGATGGCCAGCCCCTTCACCAGCGCCACGAACAGCAGGCAGCCCAGCAGGGCGAGCGATTCCTCCAGGGTGCCGGGCAGGAACATCGACGGCTCCCGGCGGATCAGCACATCGCGCAGGATGCCACCCCCCACGGCGTTCACCACGCCCACCAGCACCACCGCCGGCAGGCTCAGTCCCGCCGCCAGGGCCAGGTTCATCCCCACCACCGCATAGGCCCCCAGGCCGATGGCATCCACCAGCGCGAGGATCTGCGGTAGGTGCCGCAGCCGCTGGATGCGGGCCCCGGCGATCAGGATCAGCACGGTGGCCAGGGCGATCAGCAGCAGGTAGCCATTGCTGCGCAACACCACGGGCGGGCCGTTCTGCAGGAACAGGCCGTCGCGCAGTACGCCGCCCCCCACCGACGACACGAAGGCCACCGCAAGGATGCCGGGGATGGCGTAGCCCTTGCGGGCTCCGAGCAGGGCGCCGCTCAGGGCCCAGAGGAAGGTGGCGCCGTAGTCGAAGTAGGGCGGCAGGCTGAAGGGTGCCGCCGGCAGCGGGGGCAGGGGGGGAAGGGCGGCCAGGGGATTCATCACAACGGGTGGGGTTCACCCTCGAACACCACACCCTTCACGGCGATGTTGCGCAGGCCTTCGGCGCCCATGTCGTAGGGATCGTCGGCCAGCACGGCGAAATCGGCCCGTTTGCTGGCGCGGATCGAGCCGATCTCGTTCTCCCTGCGCAGGATCCAGGCGGCATCGATCGTGATCGCCCGCAGCGCCGTATGCAGGCTCACCCGCTCTTCGGGGCAGCGCAGGTTGCCGTTGATCGTGACCCGGTTGCAGGCGGCCCAGGCCAGGGTGAGCGGGGAGAGGGGCGCCATCGGGCAGTCGGAGTGGAGGGCGAAGGGAATCCCCAGCCGCTCCAGGGTGCCGAGGCGCACCATCTCGGAGCCGCGGTCGTTGCCGAGCCACTGGGCGCTGAACACATCCGAGAGGATGTGGTGGTAGTAGGGGTTGGCCGACACCAGCATCCCCAGCTCCGCCATCCTGCGGCACTGGTCTTCGCTGGTCGAGGCGAAGTGCTCCAGGGTGGTGCGGTGGCCGAAGCGGGGTTTGCGCTCGTGCAGGCGCTGCAGGATGTCGAGGTAGAGGTCGGTGCTGAGGTCGCCGTTGATGTGGGCATGCAGCTGATGGCCCGCTTCCCAGAACGCCACGGCGAACGCCTCCAGCACCTCCGGTGGGGCCATCCACTGGCCCACGTGGCCGTCGATGTAGCCGGGGAAGTCGGCCTGGGAGAGGCCGCCGAAGATTGCCCCATCCACCTGCAGCTTGAAGTGCCGATCGAGGAAGACGCGGGGGCTGTTGCCCCGGCTCCATTCCTCCACCTGGGCCAGGGCATCGGCGGGACGGATGCCGCGGGCGAGGAAGTCGACCGTGGTGGGGGTGAGGATGGCGCGGCAGGGCACCTGGTTGGTTTCGGCGATCTCGCGGATCAGGCCGATCTCCCCCACCGCATCGCCGAAGATGCCTACCCCCATGTCGAGCACGGTGGTGACGCCGGCCTGCTGGCAGAGGCGGAAGAAGGTGCGGATGCCGGCGCCGTAGCGCCCGGGCTCGAAGATGATCGGCCCCAGCTTCACCACCAGCGGCTGGGCGCCGTTCTCCCAGAAGTGACCCCGGTCCCAGTCGGATTCGGGCCGGCCGCGCACCTCCTCCTCCCGCAGGCCGAACCACTCCAGGGCGGCGGTGTTGAGCACCAGTTCGTGGAAGGAGCGGTGCCAGAGCACCACGGGCCGATCGGGGAAGAGCGCATCCAGCTGGGGGCGGTATTGATCGCCATGCCAGAGGGGATGGAAGCCCCAGACGATGAACGGCACGCTCCCGTTGTCGTGCTGGGCGTAGAGCTCCCGGAGGCGGGCGACGTAGGCGTCGGGGGTGGTGGCGCCGGGGAAGGAGCCGCTGGGCAGGGTCCAGTCGTCGGGCGCCAGGAAGGGGAACTGAGTGGTGACCGCCGGCAGCGAGGGGTGCACGTGCGGATCGATGAACCCGGGGAAGAGCACGTCGCCGGCGAAGCGGTCGTCGATGGTGTGGGGGAAGCGATCGAGCCAGGGCCCGAGGCTCTCGAGCGTGCCCACTGCCACGATGCGGCCGCTGGCCACCGCCACCGCCTCGGCGGTGGGCATGGCATCGGTCATGGTGCGGATGCGGCGCGCCCGGTAGACGGTGAGGTGATGGAAGGCGCCAGGCTCCATCGTCGGGTCTGGTTCGGTGCGGGTCGTTCCCATGGCTGGCTCCCTGTCCGGCTCCGCTCCGATGGTGAACATGCTGCAGGCAAAAACCCACCTTTCCCGTCTGGTGGAGGCGATCGAATCAGGGGAGCAGAGCGAAGTGGTGATCGCCCGCAACGGCCGCCCGGTGGCACGGCTCACCAGCCTGCGGCCGGCCAGCCCGCAGCGCCGCCTCGGCGTGGCCAACGGATGCTTCTAGGTGCCGGATTCGATCGATGCCGCCAATCCGCTGATCCAGGAGCTGTTCGAGCAGCCCTGATGCGGATCCTGCTGGACACCCATGCCTTCCTCTGGGCCATCGCCGACGATCCGCGACTCGGCCCGCTCAGCCGCGAGCTGTGAGGCGCTCACGCTGGTGAGCGCCGATGGCGCCTTCAGCGCCTACGGAGCCCAGCTCCAGCGGGCGGATCGATGAGGGCCTGGCCGCTCTCCAGCAGCTCCTGCAGAGCCCCGCTGCTGGTGGCTCCTCGGCGGCCGATCACCACCAGGAAGCTGGCGGTGGTGTCGTTGTCCCAGGTTTCCGCCGGCTCCAGGCTCCAGCGCTGGCCCACCTGCTGGAACAGCTGGCGCCGGCCTGGATCTTCCGCCAGGGCGACGAACCCCTTGGCCCGGTAGATCCCGGGACCCAGGCCAGCGGCGAATCGCTCCAGCTGGAGGCGCGAGAGGGGCTGGTCGCTGCGCAGGGTCCAGGTGTCAAAGCGATCCCCATGCGGCTGGGCCGCTTCGGCACCGGGCAGGTCGTCTGAAAGGGAGCTCGGCAGCCCGCGGCCCCGGTGCAGGCCCAGCAGCAGCTCCAGGGGCACCTCGCCCCGCACCATCTCCAGCCGCGGCACTCCGGGGGCGAGAGCTTCCAGCCGTTCGTGCAGAACGGCGTGCTGATCGGCCGTGATCCGATCGAGCTTGTTCACCAGCAGCAGATCCCCCTGGCGCAACTGGCGCCTCACCACATCGCCCACGTACCGGTCGGCGGCCTGGCGGTCGATCTGCTCCGCGTCGACCACCACCAGCATGCCGTCGACCGGCAGGCCGAAGCCCTGGGCCATCTCCGCCACCCGCACGGGTTCGGCCACGCCACTGGCCTCGATCACCACCTGATCGAAGTCCGCGGCGCGGGCCTTCACCTGGGAGAGCGCCTCGGCGAAGCCGCTCACCAGCGAGCAGCAGAGGCAGCCATTGGCCAGCTCGATCGTGTCGCCCGCATGACGGCGCACCAGGGCGGCGTCGATGTTGAGGTCGCCGAAGTCGTTCACCAGCACAGCCAGGCGCAGGCCGCCTGCCTGGGCCAGCATCCGGTTGAGCAGGGTGGTCTTGCCGGCGCCCAGGTAGCCGCCGATCACCGTGAAGGGCAGGGTCGTGTCTGCCATGGGGTGGCTCGCCACGGGTGGACTCAGGCCGCCTCTGCCTTGTAGACGCTCTTGCCTTCCTTGAAGGTTTCCACCACGCCGATCTTGAGGATGTCGGCGGAGGGAACGGCGGAGGGATCGGCGTCGAGGATCACCAGATCGGCGAGCTTGCCGGCGTCGATCGTGCCCTTCTGGCCTTCCTCGCGGATCTGCCAGGCCGCCTCGATCGTGAGCGCCTTGAGGGCCTGCCACGGGCTGACGCGCTCATCGGGGCCGATCACCTCCCCCTTGCGGGAGATGCGCTCGACCGCGGTGTAGACCATGCGCATCGGCTCCACCGGCGTCACCGAGAAGTCGTTGTGGTTGGAGCAGTGGAGCCCCTTGGCGATCGCAGAGGCCATCGGGCTGAGGAAGTAGGCCCGCTCGCGGCCCAGGTTCTCCACGTGCACATCGCCCCAGAAGAAGGTGTGCACGGTGAAGAAGCTCGGCGTGAAGCCCAGCTCCACGTAGGCATTGAGCTGCTCGGGCCGCATGAACTGGGAGTGGATGATCACCGTGCGCCGGTCCTGTTCGGCGGTGATGCCGGCGGCACGGGCCGCGTCGATCATCATGTCGATGGCGGCATCGCCGTTGCAGTGGCAGAAGATCGGGATGTTCTTGGCAGCGAGCTCCTTGATGATCTTCTGGATCAGTTCGGGGGGGAACAGGGGCTGGCCGCGCCAGTCGGGCTCGCCGTTCGGACCGCCGGTGAGCAGCGGTTCGCTCCAGAAAGCCGTCTTGCCCTGGGGGGAGCCGTCGATCAGCAACTTGATGCCCGCCAGCTTCAGGCGATTGCGGTAGGTGCCGAACGACTCGGCGGCGGTGTCGGGCAGTTCCATCGGCCCGCCGCTGAAGTCGGCGAAGTACTCCTTCACCAGCTTCGGCACCTCCAGCACCAGGGGCAGACACACCAGATCGAGATGGAGGCGGCCCTGCTCGCTGGCTTTGCGGATCAGCTTGAGGTCGTGGGCGCTGGTGGCCCCCTCCTGCATGGTGGTGACCCCGGCGCGGGCGTAGATCTGCTGCGCGGCGTCGAAACGCTCCAGCAGCTCCTCCTCGCTGGGCTGGGGCATGGCCGTGAAGATCGGCAGGAAGGCCGTTTCCATCAGCAGCCCCTCCGGTTCGCTGCTGCCGGCCTTGCGCAGGATCAGGCCGCCGGCCGGATCGGGGGTGCTGGCCGTGATGCCCACCACGGCGAAGGCGGCGGAATTGAGCACGGCGCCGTGGTTGGAGCTGTGGATCAGCAGCACCGGGTTGCCCGGGAACAGCGGATCGAGATCGTCGCGGCTGAGCTGGCGCCCGTCGGAGAGGTTCGACACGTCGTAGCCGTAGCCGATGATCCACTCCCCGGGCTTCACCGGATGGGCGGCTACGTGCTCGCGCAGCACCTGCAGGATGTCGGCGATGCAGGTGACGGGGCCGGCCGGCACCCCCGACACGTTCGCCCACTTCACGATCTGCAGGGCGTTGGCGAAGTGGCCGTGGGCGTCGATGAAGGAGGGCATCAGGGCGCGCCCGTTCAGCGCCACCACCTGGGTATCCGCGCCGGCGGTGGCCATCACCTCGGCTTCGTCACCCGCCGCCAGGATGCGGCCGCCGGCGATCGCCACCGCCTGCACGCGGGGGCGGGCGTCGTCCATGGTGAGGATTGTTCCGCCGTGGAAGATCCGCTCGGCCTGCTGGGTGGCCATCGGGGTTGGGGAAGGGGTCGTGCCCTTGCTAGTCATGGAGCGGATCCCGGGCCAACGGCGACGGGCCAGGAGATCCGATCGAAAGCAGTGATCGCCCCGGGCCCTGGGCAGGTGCGGGCGCTGAAGACTCAGTGAGCCAGCCCCACACGGTTAGGTGACATGAGCGATGCACGCCTCCATGGAAGGAAAGATCGGAATGATCTGATCGAGGCCCGTCAACTCGAGGATGGAACGCAACTGGCTGTTGATCCCGCATAGGCATAGCTCCTTGCCCTGTTGGCGAACTCTTTTCAATGCTGCAACCAGACAGCCAAAGCCACTGCTGTCCATGAACTCGACATGCTTGCAGTCGATCAGGATGTCTCGGGGATGCTCAACTAAAATTGAGATGATGCGTTCTCTGATGTCGGAGCCGTTCTGGGCATCGATAAAGCCTTGGGCGGTGATCATGTAATAGCTTTGCATTGACTTGTTGTTTCGTGTGGTCAATCTAGCCATTTTGGTAAGGATGCGATGAACTCCCTGGAGGTCCATCGGAACCGGATTCCGTACGAAGCTGTACCTCCAGGCGGTCGCCCCCGGATCCCGCAGATCCCGAGAGCGTTGACAATTTACTAAATTGTTGAGTGGTGCTAAACTTCTAGCACGTATGCACCTGAGGAAGTGATGCAGGCGGAGAAGCCAGAAGTCAAGTCGCGCTCGGTCGGGGTGCTGCTGTTTGCTGGTCCCCCGGGGCACAACGCTTCCATCTGACCCAGAAATCGCTCCCTCTTGGTACGTTTCATGGCGGTGGTCTGCTCGTAATCACCGAATCCGAGCTTCTCCCGCCCATGAACCCTGACTAATCCTGCGATCACAGGGACATGGTCGCGTGGATTGGATGGGTTTTCCAGGGTCTCCCTAGGAGCCTGTTGCGCAAAGATCCGCGTCCGCTTCTCCACAGACGCCCCTGAATCTGCCCAGATCCCTGTGACAGCAATGGATTCAGGCGAGAGAATGGGGCATGCAAAAGCCCAAGTCCTTCCGT
>QLAH01000386.1_pt1 | contig 25174 bp, 19 predicted proteins | sample 4693081 | NCBI WGS metagenome assembly QLAH01 (sample SAMN09425401, study PRJNA476045) | Lake water metagenome, whole genome shotgun sequencing project. | reverse complement strand
GATCAGTTTGTCTTCGACGCTCGCCAGTCGAGGCTTGCGCCCTCCGCCTACCGACCGCTCTCTCGGCTGCGGGCTACGACGGGGGATAGGCGCTTCGGCCAGGGCTTGGGCAAACGAGGGTTGCAGCGCTGTGAGCGCCTTAAGATTCAGGCCCGTCAACGCCCGCAGCAATCGGTCATCCTGTTTGACACGATCTAGATCCAGCATGGGCTACCGTCTCAACACCTGTATGGGTATAGCTAATTTTTCGGCGTTGCACAACAGGTCTCTTGTTGATTGGGTAACGGTTGACGATGGAGACGGCGCAAGTTGAGAGGGTGGGGGAGCGATTGCTGGGTTTGAGCGAGTCACCTGGGTTGTTGCTGCTAACGGCTCCAAAACTCTGGCAAGTTGCAGTTTGAATCCAGCCGTATCGTAGTTCAGGTGCAGTGTATCAGGTGATGCAGAGGAGCGGACCTGGGGATTGTAGGCGAACGACTGATTGTTGAGATGAAAAACGATATTTCCCTTGATTAAAATTAGCAAAAAGTGAAGAATTTGTCCCGATGCAATGGGACTAGGCAGGCTTATTTTCTCTTGTGCGCCGTTCATATTATCTATTCTCGACCATTGAACAATTTGCCCCTGGTTGAGATCAAAATCACCCGCCCAGGCGATATCTTGATCCGCAGCCAAACGTACCGATAAGCGACCAGGTGCCTGGCTAGTTATGGTTCCAACTAGCTCGAAACAAACCAGTGATCGTGCCAAGGGAATACTTAAATAGCAATACTTTAGCTCGCGCAAAACAAAGCCCAATGGATAGCGGACAAAACGAAGATGATTTTGGGCGATACTCGGTGGAAAAGACTGTCCGTGGGTGGCTTGATTTAGAAGTGAAGTACTGGGAGGAGAAATACTGGAATCAACAACTGGCAAAGGCAGCGAGGGTCGGGTCGGAACTGACCTGGAATCAGGCGCTTCTGGTATAGCCTCAGGAAGAGTTGATTCTGGAATAGCAATCTCAATAGCTGTCTTTTCAAACACCTGGATCGCTTGGGTAGTGCATTAATGTACGGGAAAGAGGAAAATCAGGCGATGCTATCGCGATGATGAGGGAGTCGGCTCCATGACAATAGAGATGACCTGTCCCACCTGTGGGTCTCATGAGATCTCCAAGAACGGCACCAGCCACCGGGGGAAGCAAAATTACAAGTGCCGGGACTGTGGACGTCAATTCGTCGAAGACCCGCAATGGCAACCGCAGCCAAAGGAAACAAAGGCGCTGGTGAATCGGCTGTTACACGAGAAGATCCCGCTGGCGGGCATTGCCCGTGCGACGGAGGTGTCGGAGAGTTGGCTCCAAGGCCATGCCAATGCCGTCTATGAAGCGGTTCCTCAAACAGCGGTGGTCATCGCCAAGCCGAAAGGCCCCCTGAGGGTGCAAATGGATGAACTCTGGTCTTTTGTCGATCACAAAGGAAATAAGCCATGGGTTTGGCTGGCCATGGATGCCGAGACTCGAGACATCATTGGGTGTCATATCGGGGGCCGCTCTCGGGAATCGGCCATGGCCCTATGGCAGTCTATCCCGGCGGTCTATCGACAATGCGCCAAAGTCTATACGGACTTCTGGGAGGCTTATGTCACGGTGATTCCAAGCAAACGCCATGAGGCCGTGGGCAAGGACAGCGGATTAACCAGTTACATCGAAAGGTTGAACAATACCCTGAGGCAACGGATTTCTCGGCTCGTGAGGAAAACGTTGTCCTTCTCGAAGACGCTCGCGAATCACATCGGGGCGATCTGGCTGTTCATCCATGACTACAACTGCCATATCCGGCAGAAGTTGGCCGAGCAAGGCGACCCCACCTTTTCCTCTAGCCTGCACTAAAATGCACTACCCCGCCGACTAAGTTTTGTCAGTCAACCAGCAGTAGCCCACAACAAGAGAAGGGACTGGAACATAACAGGCGGCGCATTCTAGCCGACTACTGGGGCATATCCTCCTCGGCCTCCCCATCATCCCCAGCCAAGAGAATTTCGGCACTGTCTAAAAAGAGGCCGTCGTCGATCATGGCAATGCTATCCAGACTCAGGCTATCTCCCGTTTGGGCAACACGAGCCGCGCCCATGGCATTGGGGCCAGCCCCAGCGGTGTAGATCACACTACCCCCGGCCTCAAGCTGTTCAGCAATGTCGGTTTTAATCGCCTCACGGATAAGGCTAGCCCCGGCAGCGGCAAGGGCCGACTCCAACTTTTCTACCCAGGTATGTTCAATCACCGCAATAATTGCTGACGTATTGGGCTGAAGGGCAGATCCCAGATCCTTCATTTCAGCCTTGAGGGGAGCGCTGCGCAACTTGCCCACCAACGCCCCAATCACACTACCTCCCGCAGCGACCGCCACTACTGGAGGGGCCAGCACCAAGCCAATCAGTCCACCGACCACACCGCCCGTTACCAACCCCTTGCGGCTGCGGCGCTTAGCATCGGTGATTTTGAGCTTACCCTCGGCATTTTTTACCACCACGGCAGCGTCTAGGATACCGATTAGGCCATCCCGCTTGCCCTGCTTAATTTCATCCATCACCAGGCCAGCCCCCTCGGGGCTATTAAAAGCAGCCACAATGACTTGAACCGGACTATCGCTCATGGTAGGTCTCTCCCACAACGGAAAATGAGGTGAATGGTAGGGGACGCAGCCTCTTGGGCTTTGTCCCACCGTACTGTAGGCGGCAATCCTAGGAAATTCGTAGGATTTGGCCACGGACGCGTGGCCCGATCCACCGACGCATTGGGCGGCGAATAGGTCACACTATATAGGTCGAGGATACATCTAGGGTTGAAAGAGACTGAGGTTATAGTCCACCAAGGTCGATCTAAACCACAGTTTTCTCTCGGCTAACTAGGGATGGCGGTCTGTGTTTGGCTCCGTAGATCCTTAACTAGCGTCATTTTCGTTATTGGCTTCGTTAGTTTGGCTTTGGTGCGATGACTCTGTTTACCCTGCGATCCGTTCACAAAGATTTTGGCATCAAGGAAATCCTGCGCGATGCCAGTTTTAGCCTAGACGAGGGCGACAAGGTGGGGCTGATTGGCACCAACGGTTCCGGCAAATCGACCCTGCTGAAGATGATTGCGGGCCTAGAACCCTTTGATAGCGGCGATTTTTGGATCAACCCTGGGGCCAAGGTGGTCTATCTGCCCCAGCAGCCCGACTTTGAGGCCGACCACACGGTACTAGAACAGGTGTTTGCCGATGCTGGGGAATCTATGGCGCTGATTCGGGAGTATGAGGATCTCTCCCACCACTTGGCCCAGGGCAACGGCAACGCGGATCGGCTGATGGCCCAACTCTCAGCAGTGACGGAGAAAATTACCGCCGCCGAGGCCTGGGATTTGGAAACCAACGCTAAGGTTATTCTCAGCAAGCTGGGCATTGAAGACTTTGATGCCAGAGTGGGAGATTTATCTGGAGGCTATCGCAAACGGGTGGCCATTGCGGCGGCACTCCTGTCTGACCCCGATGCCCTATTGATGGACGAACCAACCAACCATTTGGATGCTGAATCGGTGGAATGGTTACAAAGTTATCTCAGCGGTTTTCGGGGAGCATTGTTGTTGATTACCCACGACCGCTACTTTTTGGATCAAGTCACTAACCGCATTTTAGAAATCGACCGCGCCGATCTGTATAGCTATGATGGTAACTATGGTTACTATCTAGAGAAAAAAGCCCTCGTTGAAGCCTCAGAGGTGAGTTCTCAAAAAAAACATGCCGGGGTATTGCGGCGCGAATTAGAATGGCTAAAACGTGGCCCGAAGGCTCGCAGTACGAAGCAGAAGGCTCGCATTGATCGCATTGGTGAAATGCAAAATCGCGAATTTAAGCAGACCCTTGGCAAAGTTGATATTTCCACCGCTGGTCGCCGCATTGGCAAAAAGGTTATCGAGATTGAAAATATCTCTAAAAGCTATGAGGGACGCACCCTATTTAAAGATTTTACCTACGCCTTTGCCCCTGATGATCGGGTTGGTATCATTGGCCCCAATGGCGTTGGCAAATCGACCCTGATGAATGTGATCACCGGACGCCTAGAACCGGATAGCGGCACCGTAGAGATGGGGACGACAATCCATGTGGGCTATTTTGATCAGCATTCCGAAGACCTCTTCAAAAATCCTGAACAGCGAGTCATTGAATACCTGAAAGAAACCGCCGAGTTAGTGACCACTGCCGACGGTAGCACCATTACGGCTGCTCAAATGCTGGAACGCTTTTTGTTTACCCCCAATCAGCAGTACGCCCCTCTACATAAGCTCTCTGGTGGTGAGCGTCGCCGTCTCTTTTTACTGCAAGTGTTAATGTCGGCCCCCAATTTGCTCATTCTTGATGAACCGACCAACGATTTGGATGTGCAAACCCTGGGCGTTTTAGAGGAATATCTAGAAGAGTTTAACGGCTGTGTGATTGTTGTATCCCACGACCGCTATTTTCTAGACCGCACGGTTAATACCATTTTTGCCTTTGAAGGTAACGGCATTCTACGTCAATATCCTGGCAATTATTCCCTCTATTTAGATTACCAAAAAGCCGAGCAAGAGCGGAAGGCTGAACAACAGCGCAACGCGGCAAAACTCGCTAGCCCATCGCCTAATAGCGTTCCATCGCTCCCAGGCAAAATCGCCAGCGAGACGAAGGGTAAAAAACTATCCTATAAAGAAAAGCGAGAGTACGAACAGCTTGAAACCCAAATTCCAGCCCTAGAAGCCGAGAAAGCTGCCATTGAAAAGCGCCTCTATGACGATCCCCCCAGCGACTACGAAGAAGTGAGTCGTCTTTCGGAACAACTGGCGGATCTCTCAACCAAAATTGACACCGCCACAGAGCGATGGATGGATCTAGCAGAACGGATGGAGCAAGGCTAAAGGGGGGGTTAACGTGGTATTTCTGTCCAAACAATGTGGCGTTCTTGGGGAGATCTATAGCCGCTGTATTCTTGAATTAAACGACTAGCCTGAACGGGGTCAAAGTAGCGATCAAACTCGGTTCTAACCTTGGCGTTGGTGGTAGTCGCTTCATCTACGGCTTGGTTCACCTGTTCTAAACGGTCGGACTGGGCTTGGAGATAGGGCACCAAGTGGCTGAGGGCCGATAGGGACGCTACCGTGAGTAAGCCGTTGACGGTGAGGCGGGCGCTCAATTCAAGGATGGGGGTGTGGCGAGCCATCCGACGGGCAAGGGTGTCTCGCTGGGGGCGGCGACCAGGACGACGACCGGGGCGACGATGGGGAGAATGAATTGGAGCGTGCATGGGCAAGCAGGGGCGCAGTGAAAGCCTGTATAGGGTAGCCCTCATTATGGCCGAGAAGCCGCTAAACGTTACGGTTATTTGCATATTTTGGGGCATAGGCATCGTGTTTCCGTAGTTATGTACGGGTAACGGGTATTAGCTGGATTCTCATATTTGCGTAAAAATACGGTATTCTAAAGAAGGCTTTGATAAATCAATGTCAAAGTTCTGAACCCTCGGCTCGGCCACCCGATACACTGAGATAAGGCAGACTCGTTAGTTTCAGCCATGGTAGAGGCATGCGATGTCAGCCCCCTTCCCCATCAACGGATGACATGCCCCGACAGCTTTTTATTGGCGATATTCATGGTCATTATGATGGCCTACGGGCACTGTGGGATCTGATTGCCCCTGCCCCTGAGGATGAGGTGTATTGCGTAGGCGATCTCATTGACCGGGGGCCACGCAGTGCGGGGGTGGTGGAGTTTATTCGGCACCATGCGACGGGATGTGTGCGCGGCAACCATGAGCAATTACTGATCGATGCCCTAGGGGAGGGGGAGGGGAGCACTGTACCCCTATCATCCCTAGAAGGCTGGCTCTACAGCGGCGGACAGGCCACCCTCAACAGCTATTCAGCCGACCCGGCGCTGCTGGAGGATCACCTTGTCTGGCTGCGTCAACTGCCGTCCTACATCGACTTGGGGCATCTGTGGCTGGTTCATGCGGGGGTTAACCCGGCCCTGCCCCTAGCGCAACAAAGCCGCCATGAAATGTGCTGGATTCGCGACGTATTTCACAGTAGCCCTACTCCCTTTTTCCCCGATAAACTCATTATTACGGGGCACACCATTACCTTTACGTTTCCTTCCATTGAGCCAGGGCAGGTGGTGGCTGGCAAAGGCTGGCTAGACATTGATACCGGGGTCTACCATCCGCGCAGTGGTTGGCTCACCGCCCTCGACTGGGATAACCAACGGGTTTACCAGGTCAATGTGTTCTCCGCTGAGCAGCGGGTGCGCCCGTGCCAGGATGCGATCACCTACCTCGATCCGTCCTTAGTGTGCCGACGCCCCAGCGGCATCGTCAATCGGCTGTCGCGATCCCATCGCTAGCGTCTTCGGCAATCGGGAAAGCTCAATCCCTGGGGTGGCAAATTTCGCGCCGACGGGTTGGTCAACGCTCCCTATTGCACCTGGACGTTCTGATTGCTTCCCTCACTATCAAAGCGATCTGGCTGTCCTACCCAGTTAAACTGGCTGATGCGAAACCCCAGTAAACCTGTTTGCTGGGTAGGGCTATATTGGGCAAAGAGGCCATGGGTGCGGCGGCGGTATTCTAGGCTAAAGCTGGTGTCGATGGATCGCCCTGTATCGAGGTTGAAGGAGGTTTGTACCCCCAGGAGAATGGGGCCATAGATCTGCTGAACAACGCCTCCAGATAGGGTGTTTTGATCCACCAGGCGGTCAAAGAGGAAGGGCGAACTCTCTTCCCCAATAAAGCTGCTGGAGAGGCCCAGATTAAACTGGGTGTAGTCAAAATAGCTGCGGGTGAGATGCCCCATTTGCCCCACTAACCCCACCCCCGCATCAAGGGACTCTTGAAGATTATTGCTGGTGTAGTAGGTGGCCACACCCCGTAGGCCCGTGTTGAGGGCGAGAAACGGTACCACCGGACGGGGGGAATAGCGCAGGGCTTCAGTGGCGGTGCTGGGCTGGGCTTCCCCCTGCCACAGGATAAAACTGCGGCTCAGATTCACCGATCCCTGCAACCGCATGAGGCTGGTTAGCCCTAGGCTTACCCCCGGATCGAGGAGGGCAGCACGGTCGGTGTTGGCGGTCACATACTGCCCCGACAGTTGATAGCTGAGATTAATACCGCTCTGTCCGAGGGGAATTAGGGGCGACTCTAGCAGCACTCCGGCACTGGTTTGCACATCCTGAAACCCTAGGGAACCATTGAACAGCCGATCTCGGTAGGTGTATTCCACCCCGAGGCGGTGGGTACCTACCAAGCGCTGCACCCGCAAATTAGCCCGCGCCCGATTGCCAAAATTTTGCAGATCCAGCCCTGGCACACTCAAAAATCCTGAGGCCGAGGTGCGCGGGTCAAGGCGTCCTTGCCCCCGCACCACAACCCCAAAATTATCAAAATCGAGGAGACCATCACCCTCTTGCAGCCAGCGGGAGAGATAGATCTGCGGGGCTACCGTTACGCGAAAGTCGCCCGCTTGGGCTACCGTAAAATCGCGTCCGATGAAGAGTCCGTCGCGGTCGCGGTTGTCGTAGCCAACGGAGACGACGAGAGGATTAAAGGTATCGGGCGGCAACTGGCCCTGACGCAGCAGATAGCAGCGTCGCACTAGGGGAATACTCAGCCCTTGGTCAAACACCAGTCTGGGGTTATCAACGCAGAGCTCGTCCTCCTCTGCGGAAATTGGCACAAAACTCACCCGATTGCCACGTAGTTCTAGCTCTGGCGGCGAAAAGGGGTCGTTGGTCAGCCGGACATTGTTGCCATACCAACCATTGGCATCAAAATCGATCTGGCTGGTTTCAAAGCGCCATTGGCCTGGTGCAGAGCTTTCGCCTCCAAAAATCGTAGCATTGGGGCTAAGGGCAAAGGACAACCCACCGGGGCTAGTCACTTGGGAAATCGATCCCTGTTCCTGGAGACGGTAGTCGATGGTGGAACTAGCGACGTCATTGGGAAAGGTCGGCGCAAAATCTTCTGCCAGGGTAGACAACCGCAGCGAACCGCGTCCGTTGGTCATCCGACCGCTGCCCTGCAATAGGTTGTAGGTGGCGGTGTCTCCCTCCAAAATTTGCTGATTGCGGTTGAAAAAGACATTGCCCTCGGCCCGCAAATAGCGATGATTGAGATTCACCCACAGCCGATCCGCCGCTAGCTGGGTATCGCCAAACTGCAATAGCACATCGCCGCTGGCCGTCACCCACTGTCGTTCGGGGCTGAAGGTTTGGGTATCGGCCAGCAGCCGCAGGGGCGCAGGGGCCAGGGGCCGTTCTGGATCGGGAACTGGGGCGAGGTCTGGAGGATAACTTGGTGAAGCGGGAAGCTGGGTTGTGCCATTGCCCTGGCCTGGGTCAACGGTGCCTAGATCGGCCTCCGGGCGAGATCCTGGCTCTAGGGTAGCCTGCTCCCCCTGCAATGCCGTTGGTGCGGGCACAGCACCATTGTGCCAACCGGAGACAGCCGTGGCCTCTAGGGGAATGCTAGCTGTGGAGCGACTTTCCCCAGAGGTCGATGGGATGCTTGCCCCTGGATGGTTTGGGGGCAAGGTGTTGGGGATGACCGACCGATCGCGATTCTCAACGCGATTCCCATCTAGGGTTGTAGAAGGCAGAGGCGGGGCGTCAGTCGCGGGTGCAGGGATCGCCGCTTGTGTCAGCAAGCTGGCGGCTGGCGGCTGGGGATAGGCCTCCACCACCACCTGATGCACCATGGACGGCGGCGCTACGGCGGCGGGTAGGTCTGGCGGCATGGGCGGTAGAGGCATGGGTTTAGATTAACCACAGCAAAAACAAAGCCCGACAAGCGGGCTCAGAACCATGAGATAGACAGAGTGGGGGAAGAGTTCCCCAGGCCCCCAAACCCTACAAACCCATGGACAGAAGAACGTCTTGCACAGCGAAGACTATTCTTTCGATGCTATGCGAGACTACTCAAGATCTTGACGACCGGGGTTGCGGGAGGGGTCGCCACTGAGGAAGCCAAACACAAACAGCGCCACAAAGAAGGTGACGACAAGGTAAACCACAATTTTTAGAGTCAGCATGATTTTAAGTCTCCAAACAGCAAGCTCAGGCCGTAACCTCAGCGTAGGACTGGCTGAGGGTGGTGCTATCGACTCTGCCATGGCCCAAAAACCACGACAGAACTCAACTTTGGATCATCATATCGCCAAATGCCCATCAGGCTAAGGCCAACCTAAAGATGGGCGCGTAGCCATTGCCATGCCCGTTGCAGCCAAATTTCCACTTGGTGAAGCAGGGCATCGAGCCCGCGCAGCACTACCACAAGGGGATGATCCACGTAGGTGACGAGGGCTACCTGGGCTTCGATAGCGTCGTTTCCGGGCAAACCCTTCAGGTCTGTGCTGCCGCCCACGGTTTTGCCCCAGCCAGCGGTGGCGTCGTAGCGATGGTCTTCGTTCCAGGTGTCACCGTCCAGGTACGCCTCCTCAGCGGGGTCAGGCACCACCACCGTCCCCTCTGCGGTGAGATAGGTGACTACCTCGCGGGTGCGTTGGGTTTGGGTCGCTACAGAGGACACCCCTGCTACCACCAAAGCCTGGGTTTTGGGTTGATCCAGGGGAAGGGTTGCTCTTGTCTGATCCCAGACGGAAACCCCGTAGGGCACCGGAATGGAGGGATAGGGCTTCACCGCCATGGCAGTGCCATGGTTCACAGCAGCATCTGAAGCCGATGCCCCCAGCAACGCCGATGGCCACAATCCTGCCCACGATCCCAGCCGCATTCCCGCCAGCGACCAATCCCCCCATCCCGCCGTTCCGCCATTCCCCGATTGTGGGCCTAATTGCAGAACAGCCTCAGCCTCACCAAAGAGGTTGGTCAACTGGGCCAAGGGGCTAGTCTGCATCCAGGCTAGGGCTTGGTTGACCCAGCGCACCGGAAGCCACTGATTTTCTTCGGCTTGGGGCAGGGGCAAACCGGGGGATTGTAGTTGCCGTTGGTGCCACTGTTGACGGCACCAGCTTGCATATTCCGCCATTAGCAGGGTCATGGCCCGCTGAAGCTGCTCCCGCTGAAGGTCGGTGAGGCCATTGAAAATGACGTTATTTGTGGTGACGAGCACCAACTGCCGAGTATCCAAGTCTGAAGCCACCCCGCACACCGGGGTCTGCAACGGCACCAGTTGCCACTGGCCATTCACCATCACACTTTCGGCGCGAGACTGGCGCAGCAGTTCTCCATGACGATCCACAGGGCGCAAACGGCCCGGTTGGCGCACCGCCAGGGGTTGAGTCATCGAAAGCAAGGCCCGAATCGGGGAATCGGCGGATAGGATCGGCGGCTGGGGCTGTTCCCCGGTAAGTAGGACGACCACCTGCTGCCAAGGCTTTGTCGCTTGCAGGGTGCGGGCCGCAGATCGCACACCTTGAAAGGCGACATAAAGAGGGAACGCGATCACCTGTACACCCCACAGTAGGGCGGTTTTTCCTTGGTGAAGCAGACGTTCGGCCCCTTGGGTCATCTGTCGGTACCCGGCCAACAAACGGGAAACGGTCTGGCTTTGAAACGGGCGCGACGAAGAGGCCATAACGTTGCCGACTCTGCGTACACTGAAGACTGCCCTGATCATACCGGAGCCATGTCCTCTACCACCAATCCTGCGACCATCTCGCCCCAAATCGTCCGTGTGTTAGAGCAACTCCGTGGCCTCAGTCGGCGAGATGTGCAGGGGATCTGGCATGGTTTCCTAGAAGATGGCCCTCACCCCCGGCCCCTCTCCCAAGACCCTCACCCCCGGCCCCTCTCCCAGGGAGGAGAGGGGAGGCTAGACCCTCACCCCCGGCCCCTCTCCCAGGGAGGAGAGGGGAGAGAAGAGTGGCCGTTGGTAAAGCTCAATGGGCGGCAGCATATCGCATGGGAGCGGGGGCGGCGGGTGCTGTGGCTGCATCAACGCTTGACTTGGCCGGAGGATTTGGGTGGCTATCCGTTGGCGGGGCTGTCGGCTAGGCTGGCGTTGCGCTGGTGGGCGGAGTTAGCGGAGATCTATGTCAATGGCCAGTTAGTTCATACAGGGGATATTTTTGACTGCTGGACGAGGGTAAGTCTGTCTGAGGCCGTCAAACCCGGCGAATCGGTGGAGGTGATGCTCAAACTCGTCAGCCCTGGCCACGATGAGGGAGCCTTGGTGAAGTCGGAGTTGGTATTTGAATCCCAGGACGAGGCCAACCCAGAACCCGCCTTTGTGGCCGATGAATTGACGGTGTTGGAAACCTATCTGCGACAGTTTGCGCCGGAAAATCTTGGAATTCTGGAAGAGGTCTTGACAAAAATTGCCTGGGATCAGGTCGGTGATGCGCCCCAGTTTCACCAGTCCCTCAACCATGTGCGGGAGATCCTGACTCAGTTCACCCCCTGGCTAAAACAGCGCACGGTGCATTGTGTGGGGCACGCCCACCTGGATCTCGCTTGGCTGTGGCCCGTGGCCGAAACCTGGGACGCCGCCCAGCGCACCTTCCAGTCTGTCCTGAACTTACAAAAAGACTTTCCCGAACTCACCTTCACCCATTCCTCCCCAGCCCTGTTTGCCTGGATTGAGGAGCATCGTCCCGACCTGTTTGCCGAAATTCAGAATCAAGTGCAGGCCGGACGCTGGGCCATCGATGCTGGCCTGTGGGTAGAGCCAGATTTGAACCTGCCGGGGGGAGAAGCCCTGGTGCGGCAAATTCTCTACGGCCAGCGCTACTGTGCCGAGAAGTTTGGGACAGTGAGCGCTATTGCCTGGTTGCCCGATACCTTCGGCTTTAGCTGGCAGTTGCCCCAACTGCTGACCCAGGGCGGCGTGCGCTACTTTGCCACCCAAAAACTGCGCTGGAACGACAGCACCTCCTTCCCCCACGACCTGTTTACCTGGCAAGGGCTAGACGGCACCAACCTCACCGCCGTTACCCTGCCCCCCATCGGCACGGATATCGAGGCCCCAGACATCGCCCAATACGCCGCCCAGTGGGAAACCAACACCGGATTTCAAGCCTGCCTCTGGCTCCCTGGTGTGGGCGATCATGGCGGCGGCCCCACCCGCGATATGCTGCTCAAAACCCGCCGCTGGGCCAACTCTCCCCTCTTCCCCAGCCTCACCTTCGGCCAACCCCAACCCCTGCTAGATCATCTTTGCTCAACCGCAGATTCCTCGTACGGGAGCACCGCAGTGCGCCCCAACCCCAACCCGCCGCCCCCATCTCTCCCGATCTGGAACGACGAACTTTACCTCGAACTGCACCGAGGCTGCTACACCACCCACGGCGACCAAAAGCAATACAACCGCCGCTGCGAAGACACCCTATTCCAGGCGGAACTGTGGAGCACCATCGCCCATGTTCTGACCCAACATCCCTACCCCAAGGCCGATCTAGAAACGGCCTGGAAACAGGTGCTTTTCAACCAATTCCACGACATTTTGCCCGGAGCTTCTATTCCCGAAGTGTTTGCCGATGCCAATGCCACCTGGCAGGCCGCTCTAGAGTCCGGTCTGCAAATTTTGGCGGATGCCCTAGACGCGATCCTTTCTACGCTGCCCCTGCCAACACCCCCTGCGGAAGGGGCAATCCCCGTGGTGCTGTTCAACCCGCTCAACTGGGAACGGAGCGAAGTCGTCGAGATTGCCTTGCCTGATAAATGGGCCGATCATCAACACTGGCAAGCTCTGGATAGCCTGGGGCAATCGCTGGCGACGCAGTGGAGTAACCCTCACCCCCAACCCCTCTCCCAGGAAGGAGAGGGGGGCCGGAGAGACTGGTTTGGCTTCCCCCTCGCCCTTGGGGAGAAGGGGACTGAGGGGGTGAGGGCCAAGGTGTTGGTGTCGGTGGCAGGGATTCCCTCCGTCGGCTATCGCGTCCTTTGGTTAAAGCCCATGGACTCCCCACGCCCCACGCCCCACGCCCCACGCCCCACGCCCCCAAGTTGGGTTCTCGAAAATGACCACCTCCGCGCCACCCTAAATCCCGAAACCGGGGAAATCACCAGCCTGATTCACAAAGCCACGGGCACGGAAACCTTCAGTGCTCCGGGAAATCAGCTTCAGGCGTTCAAAGATGCAGGCCAGTATTGGGATGCCTGGAACATTGCCCCGGATTACCAAGACCATCCCCTGGCTGGCTGGCAGTTGGTGTCGATGCAGTGGGCAGAATGTGGCCCTTGTCGTCAGGTGGTGCGGGTGGTGAAAACCTTCAATCAATCCACCTTTGTGCAGGATTACGTGCTGGATGCGACCTCACCCTATCTGACCCTTCGCACCGAGGTGGATTGGCAGGAAACCCAGGTGCTCGTCAAGGCGGCCTTTCCGCTGACGGTGTCGGCCTCTCACGCTACCTACGAGATCCCCTTTGGGGCCATTCAGCGGGCCACCGATCCCCAAGCCCCGGAGGACAAGGCGAAATGGGAAGTGCCTGCCCTGCGCTGGGCGGATATGAGCCAGGGTGAAGGGATAGGGAATCAGGTCACAGGAAATTGGAACGCTGAGAGTCAGATCCTAGGGACGCAGATCACAGACCATCAGAACACAGGAAATCAGAGCATAGAAGGCCGAGGCGTGAGCATCCTCACCGACTACAAACACGGCTTTGATGCCACCCCCAATCAACTGCGGCTCACCCTGCTGAAAGCGCCCCTCTGGCCCGACCCCACCGCCGACCGAGGACAGCAGACCTTTACCTACGCCATCTATCCCCATGCCGGGGGCTGGCAGGCCGCCAAAACGGTGCAGCAGGCCCGCAATCTCAATATTCCGGTACAGCCTATCTCGGTGCAACCCTGCCTTCATGCCCAAGGGATGTCGATGGATGATTGGGCCGATGCTAGTGATTGGCCCATCTCTAGTTCATGCCGTGGAACCGGAAGTTTCCTGAAGGTTGGCAACACGACCTGGGTGCTGTCAGCCTTCAAACTCTCGGAAGATAGGGAGCATCAGGTCATTCTGCGCGGCTACGAAAGTGCGGGGCTAGCGGGCAAGTTATCCCTGGAGGGTAGCTTAGAATGGCGCAACATAGCTCCTGTAACCCTACTGGAGCAGCCCATGCTTGGCAACAGGACTGATGATGCCGTGGAGGCTAATACCATCAGAATTGCCCCTTGGCAGATCGGGAGCTTCTGGGGTGTCATCCGAACGCCGAACTGGCCCGAGCAAGCCGTATCCCACAATACCTGAGGAACTGGAGCTTTTGGGCAATCATCTATGCCTTGATCCCACCGTCTGATAGACTGAGAACTGAGATAGGGAACGCGAAAACCTACTAGATATAGGCACTTGGAGGATTAATCCCGTGGAAAGTACCCTCGGTCTTGAGATTATTGAGGTTGTCGAACAGGCGGCGGTCGCCTCGGCTCGTTGGATGGGTAAGGGCGAAAAGAATATCGCCGACCAAGTGGCCGTGGAAGCCATGCGGGAGCGCATGAACAAGATTCACATGCGCGGTCGCATTGTGATTGGTGAGGGTGAACGGGACGATGCCCCCATGCTCTACATCGGTGAAGAAGTGGGGATTTGCACCCAGCCCGATGCCAAAGCCTACTGCAACCCCGACGAACTGGTGGAAATCGACATCGCCGTTGACCCCTGCGAAGGCACCAACCTGGTGGCCTACGGTCAAAACGGCTCCATGGCGGTGCTGGCTATCTCCGAGAAAGGTGGTCTGTTTGCCGCCCCCGACTTCTACATGAAGAAGCTGGCCGCTCCCCCCCAAGCTAAGGGCCATGTGGACATCAACAAGTCTGCCACCGAAAACCTAAAGATCCTGGCCGAGTGCCTAAATCGGGCCATCGATGAACTGGTGGTAGTGGTCATGAAGCGGGATCGCCACAACGACCTGATCAAGGAAATCCGCGACGCTGGCGCTCGTGTGAAGCTGATCGCCGACGGTGACGTGGGTGCCGCTATTTCCTGCGCCTTCTCTGGTACCAACACCCACGCGCTGATGGGCATCGGTGCCGCTCCCGAAGGGGTGATTAGCGCCGCCGCCATGCGCTGCTTGGGTGGCCACTTCCAGGGCCAGCTCATCTACGATCCCGAAGTGGTGAAGACTGGGCTGATCGGCGAAAGTAAGGAAGCCAACATCGCCCGTCTGACCGAAATGGGCATCACCGATCCCGACAAGGTCTACGACGCCCACGAATTGGCCTCCGGCGAAACCGTACTGTTTGCCGCCACCGGCATCACCTCCGGCGAACTGATGAACGGCGTGCGCTTCTTCCATGGCGGCGCTCGGACTCAGTCCCTGATTATCTCCAGCCAGTCTAAGACCGCCCGCTTTGTGGACACCATCCACATGTTCGAGGCTCCCAAGACCCTGCAAATCCGCTAGGGTACGGATCGGTAGACGATCCACCCTGAGCACGGATCAATAACCGGAAAGGCGTGAGGTTGGCAACGATTTCACCCTTTCCTTCTAGAGATGTGGCTTTCCGCATCTCTTTTTTTAGGGCCGTTACATTTTTTGATGGACTTTTGTTGAGTTTCCTTGAGTCAGCGCCGATTTATCTCTAAGTTCAAACATATTGGCTTTTGTGCGCCCGATTCCCTGGGCCTCGTCCCTGCCCAGCCCGTCCTTGGGCCAAGGCAGTCGGGCCTCAATAAGGGATCAGCGGCCACCATAAATAGGTGAATAACTAACGCGTGGAGGAAGAATGAATATCGCCGTAATTGGCCTGAGCCATAAAACCGCACCCGTTCAAATTCGCGAAAAACTCAGCATTCCCTCGGCTCAGACAGGAGACGCGATTGCCCATCTCACCCACTGTCCCCACATCGACGAAGTTTCCATCCTCAGCACCTGCAATCGTCTCGAAATTCACATCGTTACCGAAGAGACCGAGCAGGGCATCCGGGAAGTAACCCAGTTTCTCTCCGAGCACAGCGGCCTACCCCTGCCCGAACTGCGCCAGCACCTGTTCATTCTGCTGCACCAGGATGCCGTTAACCACCTGATGCGGGTGGCGGCGGGGCTAGATAGCCTCGTCCTCGGCGAAGGCCAAATTCTGGCTCAGGTGAAGCACGCCCACCAGCTCGCCCAGCAACACAAGAGCCTGGGGCGGGTGCTAGATCGCCTGCTGAAGCAATCCCTCACCGCTGGAAAGCGAGTGCGCAGCGAAACCAGCATTGGCACCGGGGCCGTTTCCATTAGCTCGGCGGCGGTGGAGCTGGCCAAACTCAAAGTCCCCAACCTCGATCACTGCCACATCAGCATCCTCGGCGCAGGCAAGATGGCTCGCCTGCTGGTACAGCACCTCAACGCCAAGGAATCCTGTACCATCACCATCCTCAACCGCACCATCGACCGTGCCAACGAGTTGGCCAAGCAGTTCCCAGGGGCCAACATCTGTACGGGCACCCTAGACGCCATGCTGGAGACCGTGCAGGCCTCGGACGTGGTGTTTACCTGCACCTCCGCCACCGAGCCAATTCTGCACCGGGAAAACCTAGAACCCGTCCTCAATGGCAGCCGCCCCCTGATGGTGTTCGATATTTCCGTGCCCCTCAACGTCCACGGCAACGTCAACGAACTGCCCAACGTTCACGCCTTTAACGTAGACGACCTGAAGGCTGTAGTGGCCCAAAACCAAGCCAGCCGCCGCCGCATGGCCATGGAAGCCCAGGTTCTCCTCGACGAAGAGGTGGAAGGCTTTATGGACTGGTGGCGATCCCTCGACACCGTGGGCACCATCAGCAGCCTCCGCAACAAGGTGGAGACCATCCGCGAGCAGGAACTGGAAAAAGCCCTCTCCCGCCTGGGCAGCGAGTTTGCCGAAAAGCACCAGGAAGTGATCGAAGCCCTCACCCGTGGCATCGTCAACAAAATCCTCCACGACCCCATGGTGCAACTCCGCGCCCAGCGAGACATCGAAGCCCGCAAACGCGCCATGCAGACCCTCCATGTGCTGTTTGACCTAGAGCCAGTTTCTAACCAAAAGTACAGCTAGAGCCCCCTGCCCTGAGCAAAGGTGCGTTGGTGTGGCGGATTGCGGCCAGTCTAACGCACCGCCTAGTTCAGGCCTTGCATGGGCTTCCCTATCGTTAGACCACTAGACCGTTAAAGTAGGACGTTTTTCACAAACGGTATCTCCCTCTGATGTGACTTGCCAGGTTGTGGCTTCTGAGGGCCGCTAAGTCTGCTATCCGTAAACACGCGATAGCGGAGTTTTATCCGCATCCTCCATGGAGATAGACAGACAGGCTAGAATAAAAAGCCTATCTTCTTCAGCCTAAGTCGCCTTCATGTCTAGTTCTAACGTTGTTTCGGCCAGTTCTGTTGATGCTGCCGCGCTCCAAGCCTTGGATGATCAGCTTTCTAAGCGCTTCATTGAGCTTGATCCCCAGGGCTATTTCTTGATCTACTTGGACACCGAACAAGGGTTGATTTGCGCCAAACACTTTACCAATACCATCAATGAAAAGGGGTTAGCCTGCGATCCTACAACAGGTAAGCCGCTGCCCGTCCGTGGCCCGGTTGAGCGAGTGCCCACCCAGGTTTACACTGGGCGCACCGCCAAAGAACTGTGTATTGCTATTTTTGAAAATTCCGAACACCCCTGCCCCATTGGCTATCTCGATCATGCGGCTTACTTAGGGCGCGAATTTATGCGGGCTGAGCAGGCGTTGGTGGCTGGAGTTCCCTATATCCAAGACTAGGAAAGCTATGTTTGAGGCTCTGCTCATCCATCAGGCTACCCGCAGGATGGATGAGCTATTCAGCAAAATGAGGCCTGTACTGTTCTATGTCTCAGGGTGAGTTTTTCGGCGCTATGCTCAAAAAAAGCCACCTGCCGTAACAGGTGGCCAAGGAGACTCCACACATGAGGAACGCAGAACCGCTAGCCCTTAGAAGGACATCTGAGCCTGGAGGTTGAACAGGAAGATGTCGGGGTTGGTACTGAAGTTATTGGCGTTCATGATCCAATAGGCAGAGGGCATGATCGCAATGTTGCGGTTGAGGGGATAACGGTAGGACAGTTCAACCTCCTGCTGGGTGCCGCCATTGCCACCGCCCGACACCAAGAACTGCCGCCCCCCGGTGACATCATAGGGGATGAGGTAGGAAATCGTCCCCAACGCCCCTTCCCTCAGCAAGTTGGGGAAGGCTACCCCAAGTTGGAAGGATTGGCCATTGACATCCCCAATGCGGGTGCGGGTAACGGCGTCCGTGAGTTTGACGCTGCCATAGCTGTAGCGGCCAAATAACCCTAGCCAACTCCAAGGCGTCCAGTCAAAGTTAACCAAGAAGGTATCGGCGGGGGCATTGGTGAGGGCACCGCCAAAGCCGTTGTCAGCAAAGCCATACATGGGCTCGCTGAGGGTACCGCCAATTTGACCAGCCGCATTGGGCATCAGGTTGGATCGGGTGTATAGCAAGCGCAGGTTGAGGTTATCCGCAGGCTGGAGGCCAATTTGCCCCGTTAGGGTGTTGGTGCCGCCAAACAAGCCACGGGTGGGGTTACCTGCATCGCGCTGACCAGGGAGAAACTCCGTGCTTTCAGCCAGATACCCGACGCGCACATCTAGCCAGTCGGTCACGTCCCACACCGCTACAACGCCGGAGCCACGGTCTACGGCGTTGACTTGGGTGCCGCCACTGGAGTTAAAGCTATTGGCTCCAGTGAGGAAGAAGGTGTAGCGGTTATTATCGAAGTAGCTATACCAGTTAATTCGGGGGCCTACATCAATGGTGAGGCTATCTCCCAGGGGGAACATATAGCTCAGTTCCCGAATAGCAACGTCAAACTGATCCGGTGCTCCGGTTTGGAAGGTAAACGGTGCGCCGAAGGTGTTGAACAACCCCGCTGAGCCGTAGAAGTTACCTGGTGCAATGCCAGCCCCCGCCACAAACTGAAGCTTGAGGCGGTCTGCCCCAGTAAAGGAGGTGTCCATGTTAATCCAGGCCAACGCTCCAGTGGTCAGTTCGGCATCTCGGGTAATTGTGACTACGTCAGGCACACCCCCCACCCGGCGCGGCGGCACAAACTGGATGCTGCCAGGGAAAGCCGCTGCGCTGTTGCGTTCTGCCAAAATGTTGCCGTTGGAAAAGCCGCCGCCCACATGGGCAAAGACAGAACCCCGTAGCTTAGTTTGGGTCGCAAACTGCTGGGCGCGAAGTTCAGCGGTTTCGGCTTCCAGCATATCCACGCGACCCCGTAGGGTAGCCAGTTCCGTGGCAAACTCCTCTTGCAAACGGCGGATAGGCAGTAAGTCTTCGTCGGAGAGGTTGCCTAGGGTGGTTGCCAGAACATCTAGACAAGCGTTCAGACCAGCCGCAAACTCATAGCGAGTAACGCTCCGCTGTCCCTGAAACGTGCCGTCAGGGTAGCCCACCAAACAGCCATAGTTAGTGTGAAGGTTGTTGAGTGCTTGGAAGGCCCAGTCGCTGGGAAGAACATCGGAAAACTCAGTTACCCGTACCCCTTGGGATAGATTGGTAACGACGGGATCTACCCGTGCATCCGTCTCCAAGGCCGCTTCCAGATCGCTAACCCGGAACATGGTTCTGGATTCTGGCGTTGCGCTCTCAACCTGCTCAGCCCCGACCGCTTCAGCCAGGGTGGCGTCTGCCATCTGCACCCTTGAGCTGGGAACTACCGCCAGGTTGGCTCCGTCATCAGTGCCAGTAGCCTCGGTCAGCAAGGGGCTGAGGGTATTCGCAACAGGGCTAGGTAGTTCTTCTACGCCAAAATTGTCTTGCGGGAGTTGGGGTTGCCCCAGATTGGTCGCCCCCGCCGGAGCCGCAGCCAAAAGTAAAAGAGAAGCGGAAAGCCAGCTCGACAGGTTCCTGCCCCGTCCCCACATCTGCAACAGGATGATTAAAGGATGAATCTTTGACATTTGTTTTCCTCACACCAAATAACGATCATGGCGCAATGCGCCCTACCTCACAGGCCCTCGACAATGGTCTAAAGGCCTGTCTATCCATCTGATTTGCCCATGGCGATGGGTCTACATTTCAGACTCTTCGGCCATAGACTCTCTGAAGGAAGGCAACTTGGGCCGTCCTGGCAGAATCGTATTCAACACGATGGCAGCCAGTCCTCCAGTGGAAATCCCAGAGGAGAAGACGTTTTTAATCAACACAGGCTTATCGTCAAAAATTTCGGGATGATAGACCACACCCAAACCTAGGGCAAGGGAAATGGCCACCAGAATAATAGAGCGACGATCTAACCCGGTGGATGCCACAATATTGAGACCCGCCACAGCAATAGACCCAAACATAATCAGCGTAGCCCCACCCAAAACAGGCTGCGGAATTGCCTGGAATACGCCACCCACAATGGGCACTAGGCCCAGAATGACGAAAATACCTGCGACAAAAAAGCCCACATAGCGACTGGCTACCCCAGTCATTTGGATCACGCCATTATTCTGGCTGAAGGTTGTGTTTGGGAAGGTATTAAAGATAGCAGCAATTGCCGAATTTACGCCATCCCCCAGCACTCCACCTTTGATGCGTCGGAAATATACTGGGCCTTTGACGGGTTCTCCAGACACAGCGGATGTAGCCGTAAGGTCGCCGATGGTTTCTACGGCAGTAATCAAGTAGAGGATGATAAAGGGGGCAAAGGCTGCGAAGTTAAAGCCAAAGCCATACCGCATGGGAATGGGAAATCTTAAAATAGGAAGCTGGCTGAGATTGCTGAGATTCACAAGCCCCAGGAAGGCCGCAACTACATAGCCAATAATCAGGCCAATGGCGATGGCTCCCATCCGTAAAATTCTGTTTTCGGAAAGGGTCAGCAAAGTAACTATCGCTAGAACCATTCCTCCGAGAGCAAGGTTTTGGGTACTACCAAAGGTCTCGCTAGCCTTCGCGGGAGCCCCTCCAGCCAGACTGAAAATGCCAGTTTTAATTAAGCTCAGGCCAATGATCATGACCACCGTACCAGCAACCACAGGGGTGATAATTTCCTGAGCCAAATGAAGGAATCGGCTGAGAATAATTTCCACCGAAGATCCAAAAAAACAAACCCCAAAAATCAGAGCTAGGGCCTGTTCTGGAGTTGCTCCACCATTGATAGCCGCCGTACCAACACCGATAATGGGGCCAAGGAAGGCAAAACTTGTGCCCTGTAAACTCAACAGCCCAGATCCTACAGGGCCAATTTTTTTACACTGAATAAAGGTGCACAGGCCACTAGCAAACAGAGACATGCTGATGATGAAGCTAGTGCTGGTTGGCTCTACACCCAGGGCCGAACAAATTAGCAAAGGTGGGGTAATGATGCCCACAAAGGAGGCCAACACATGCTGTAGGGCCACAAAAGCGGCTTCTCCTATCGGTGGCTTATCTAGTAAGCCGTACAAAATTCCTGTGTTGTAATCAACTAAATCATCACTAGGTTCCATGGCTACCGAGCCAGAACCCTCATAATCGGTCTGTGTCATGTATCCTCCAAAATTATGCTGAAAATGACGGATTTTTGAGGAGATTTATTAGGATTGCCCCAAAGCCACAGGAAATACCCTGGGTTACTCAAGTGACCACAGAATGGCAAGCCACTCTAGTTTTTTTTGTGTAGAGAAATACAAAAAACGGCTTTTTTGTTTTCCTTTCCGATTGATGCCTCTCCAACTCATCTCCCCCAGGGGAACCCTCTGCCACCGGAGGCACAAGAACAACGACTATGCCGTGGCCCCAATAATGCCTTGCCCATGCAACGTACCGCCCCACGCTTTGATCTACGTTGATTCCTGAGCAGGTCAACTTCAGCCTATGGGTTTGCACATTGCTATCAACGCTTTTGGTGTACTGTATACAAGGTTATAGCAACCGTTCTACGGCCATTCTGTAGCTGTGAGTACAAGAACGGTATTCTTACTAACACCTAATCCTTGGGGCGGAGGCTAGCATGGGTAGCTGAGTGAGTCGGCCTAACCCAGTCTCAATCTCTAGGGGCAAGCGCTAACCATCTAAATCGCTTTTTAATTCATCATTCTGTTCCTCGGTGTGCCCCCATGCTTCGCGTTGTCTTGAGTTTGCTGATTACCCTTGCAGCCTGGGGGTGGGCCACGCCAAGTTGGGCGGATAAAGTGGCTCCGTCCCTCACCTTTGAGACCGACCCCATGACCGCTGCGGTTGCCATCTACGAAACTACGCCTGAAACCCAGGCAGATCTGGCTAAAGCTCTCCTCAAAACCAACCGATCCTTCTACAAGCCTATCGCTGGGTTTGAGCGCTTGGCCCTTTTTACCAGCACCGACGGTACCCGCATAGCCGCCCTAACGCTGTGGCAAGATAACGCCAGCTATGCCGCTTTTCAGGCTTCTCAGGCCGCAGCGGAAGACCTAGGCTACACCAAGTACTACGAAAAATTTGTGAAGGAAAGGCCGGGGGGGAGCGCCAGTTTGCCCACCCTCCCCGATCCCCTAGTTAGCGGGCTGCTCACTGTGGATCAAACCGTTGCCCCACCGAGCATGGTACCCATCACCGTGGAGGAAAATGCCCTAGTGCAACTGATCTGCCTAGAAGCCCCAGGTGCCGATCAGGCGGACGTTCTTTCCACCATGGCCCAGAACACGCTCCAATCGTTACCTAAGCTATACCCGGCTCCCCGTACGGCGATTTTGCTCCGAGATCCCGATGCCTCTCAGCTCATCTTGCTGGCCAATTGGGGGTATGCCGAGGAATTTAGAGACCTGAGCCAATTACCTGCCCTGCCCTGGTCTTTACCGCAACCCCTCCAGCCATTCGTCGAGGTGACCTCCTCCGAAGATACGCTACCCTTACCCCCAGGCCAACCGGACGGGGGCACGGATAATGGCATGGGCACGAGCGGAGAGGGCGATACGGAGGGAACGAACCCGACCATGGTCAACTCAGATAATCTCGAACCGAGTGGCGATGATCGGCGAGCCTTGTTCCCTGCAACCAACCTCAGCCAAGATAACCACCTCTACCAACTGGTCAAGGTGGTAGCGCCCAAGGTGAATAAGTATGAGGCCAATCAGTACGAAAAAGATAATTAGTCACCCTTGTTACTACGTGCGTTTAGATGACCTCAGATGATAACCATAGATACCCTCACGGGTGGGGGGCGACGGGACTATGCCCAGGCAATGGGCGTCCCTAAAACCGCAGGGTATCTGGGGAAACGGCCATCCCTCAGGTCATGACCCCCAATACTCGCGATTCTCTTCCTGCTTTCTGTTGCCTTTTCCAAGTCTATGGTTGCTACCTCTCCCCCAAAACCTGAATTTAATCTAGGTCAATATCTATTAGGCGATGGCCCCGCTGGCTTCATGCTGAGCTGGGTGGCTGGGTTTGTGGATACATCGGCTTTCATCATTTTATTTGGTATCTTTACTGCCCATGTTACGGGAAATATTGCCCTAGCAGGCTATGAATTCGTTCAGGCTGATGAGGAATCAACCATCACCCACCTACTCATGTTTCCAGTTTTTATGGTGGCTGTGGCAGCAACGTCTCTTTTAGCCCGCTATGCTCGCCATAAACAGTGGCCCGTCTTTGCAGTTTTGCTCACTGCCGAGGCCATTGCCCTCATTGTTTTTCTATGGGTAGGAGTCTCCCTTTCACCCTACCTCATTTTTAATGTACAGGAGGAATATATTCTTCCCATTGGCATGGCGGGAGTAGTCGCTATGGCCATTCAAAATGCAATCATGAAAGAGGCTCAGGGTGTATTTAAAAGCTATATCCCCACCACAGTAATGACCGGAAATACCACCCAACTCACCATTGACTTAGTTCAGGTTGCACTCTCTAAAATGGCTGCCAAAACCGATGAAAAAGCAGCCCTAGCTGCCGAAGAAGCAAAGGAACGGATGGGGCGAGTGGTTCCTATCATTATTGGTTTCGCCTTGGGTGGGCTAGCCGCTACATATTTTGTTTTAATTTCAGAAACGTGGTGGAGCCTAGTTTTGCCTACAATTATCATATCGTTCATGGCCACTGTAGCCTTTGCAGAACATGCCAAAATGTCCAAGCAAAAGGCTTCAGAGGAATGAGTCGTTCTCGCGTGCAGTCATTTTTTGAGACGGAGATTGTTTCAGTATGTTACGAACTTTTTTAGCGGTAGTAGTTTCTACCCTAGTAGCGGTTGTGGTTTTTATCAGCCCTGCCCAGGCAAAATCAGCGGCCCTTCCTTGGTTTCAGGGGATTGATTTCACCGCCGATCAGCAAGAGCTCATGGAGAAGCTAGAGTCTCAGTACATTCCCCAAATCGAATCTATCCTTTTTCCCGATCAGCGCGAGAAGTTTGAACAAGCAGTTCAAGAAGGCTACAGCCTACGGAAAGCCTTTAAATCTATGGCACTCACAAAGGAGCAGAAATCTGAGCTTTCTGCGGCTATGAAAGCCATTCCAACCCAAGAATTATTTGCAGCCCTCAGCCCTGAGCAAAAGAAAGAAGTTTTCATGAAAAAGAAAGAACTTTTCATGCCTACTCCGGAGGAAATTGTTGAGAAAATTGAAGCCGGCATGAAAGCTAAGGAGAAGTTTGCTACTGATACTCCTGGAGCAGAAATGGCTCCTACTGCTGAGGAGATTGGCGAAAAAATTAAGTTAGGCCTAGAAAAGAAAAAGGAATTCATGCCTAGTATGGAAGCCATTAAGGAGAAAATTTCCTCCCAAATGGAAGACACAACTGAAGCAGATGAGTAATCCTATCCTATGTAGCTAAGCTCCTGGCTCATCTAAAGCCGACTAAAAATAAGCTTGCTAGGAAAAGCTAGCAAGCTTATTTTATGCAGGGATACTTTATTGCCACGAATACAGCAGCCAAGCTAGGCTAAAGCTGTAGGAGAATGAATGGTAATATCATTGCGAGAAACTAGCCCTGGCCAAAGCCAGTTGTTTGGCAGATATGCGTCGTGGCGCTTTTCAAAATTTTCTGGCTAGTCGTCATATTCCAGTTCACTATGGGGTAGAAGATCTTGAACAGGATATTCAAAGCCTGTAGGAAATAGGACGGTTGTGATTATTGTTAGTGACACATCATCCATCAATAATCTTGCAGTCATAGATGCTTTTCATTGATATTGACTTATAGTTGCTTCTCATAAGAAGTAACTGTTCAGGGGGTGATGAAAGAGTCGGGGTTTCAATTGCAGCTCTTCAGGTAAGCTGATGCTATGAGTGTTGACGACCCCTCTGAGCTTGAGATTGGTGGCATCCGGCTTCCTGGAGGGGCCT
>QLAH01000385.1_pt1 | contig 25175 bp, 29 predicted proteins | sample 4693081 | NCBI WGS metagenome assembly QLAH01 (sample SAMN09425401, study PRJNA476045) | Lake water metagenome, whole genome shotgun sequencing project. | reverse complement strand
CGGGTCTTTCGAGAGCGTTTCCCGCTCAAAACCATGCTCTCCTTCATCCGCCAAGTCATTGAACGACATTTCCCCCTCGCCCAAGCTGTCTATCTCCCGATGTCTACATGAGTTTGTGATCTACTGAACCTGAGTAGTGCGAACCTGCGCGGTGCCGACATGCGCGGTGCCAACCTGCGCCGCACCAACATGAGCAGTGCTAACCTGAGCGGTGCCAACTTGAGCGGTGCCAACCTGCGCCGTGCCAACCTGCGCAATGCTGGCCTGCATGATGCGAACTTGAGCGGTGCCAGCTTGAGCAGTGTCAACCTGCGCGACGCCGACCTGCGTGATACCGATCTGAGCGATGCCGACCTGCGCCGCGCCAATCTGAGCGGTACCAACCTGAGTGGTGCCGATCTGCGCGGTGCCCTTTCATCATGGTAGGTGACGGTACCCTAGACGGGGCATAGGGTACCGTCCTGTTGGGGGTAAAATAGTTTATGAGAATCTAAATTCTCGCAAGCTATTTTGAGGGAACTAACCGTGGTGGGTACCTTAGCTCTGGTGGTGGGTATGGAACTGGCTCCGGTGGGGGCAGGGTTGCCTGTGGGGTCGCCCCATCCTGCGGCGGTCTACGTGGCGGGGTTGGGCGAGGGGAGTCGTCGGGCGATTGCTCGGTCGCTGGATTTGCTGGTCGAGGTGTTCATGGAGGTGGCGGGTGGGCCTGCCCCTGGTCGTGGGGTGGGCCTCTCCTTCCCCTGGTGGAATTTGCGCTACAGTCATACCTCGGCGATGCGCTCGCGACTGCAAGAGCGGGTGGCCCCCGCCACAGCGAATAAAGCCCTGTCGGCTCTGCGGCGGGTACTCAAGGAATGTTGGCGGCTGGGCTTGATGTCGGTTGAAGATTACCAACGGGCGGCGGATTTGCCCAATGTGGCGGGGGCGGTGCTGCCCTCCGGGCGCGACATCAGCCACGGTGAAATTTCAGCCCTGATGGCCGACTGTACGGCGGGTGAGCGCAACCTTGATTATCGGGATGGTGCGGTGTTGGCGGTGATGTTGGCAGGGTTGCGGCGGTCTGAGGTGGCGTCGCTGGCCCTGGGGGATGTGTCCCTGGATGATGGGCGGCTGGTGGTGCGGCGGGCCAAGCGCAATAAGCAACGGGCGGTTTACCTGCCTATGGGCGCGGTGGCGGCGGTGCGGGATTGGTTAGAACGACGGGGGGATATGCCTGGGCCGTTGTTTTTGCCCATCAATAAGGGGGATCGAATCCTCTACCAAGACAAGTTTCTGTCAGCTCAGGCTATCCAGGTGATTTTGGAACGGCGGCGGGAATCAGCGGGGGTGGCTCCCTGCTCCCCGCATGACTTCCGGCGTACCTTTGTGGGCGATCTGCTGGATGCGGGGGTAGACCTGGCCACGGTGCAAGGGCTGGTAGGCCATGCCTCTCCCACAACCACGGCCCGGTATGATCGACGGCCTGATGCCGTGAAAGCGGCGGCGGTGGCGAAGCTGCACGTTCCCTACTCGCGGCGGTAGGGCTGGGCTGATCACACCGAGGGGTGGGTTCATTCGTGGGAGAAAATTTGTGCAGCAAGGGGTCGGGTGGTTTCACGGCCTTGAGGCGGCGACTTCGCAACAGGCGGTGCTAGATTCGCTGTTTCCGGTCATGAACTAGAGATGGGGACGGATAGCCGATTTGGGCTGCTTCTGGGCAACAATAGTGAATGCCTTACTGGCGGCACCCTCTGGGGCGACTGTGGGGCGTGATCATGGTTCTGGTGGACGTGAGGATATGTTTGAACAGACGTTCAGAAATATTGACGATGTGCTTTGGAAGGAGGCGGGCTGCACCACAGAGCTAGATTACACCGAGCAAACGTCGTGGCTGCTGTTTCTGAAGTATCTGGATGACCTGGAGTATGAGCGGGCGATTGAAGCTCAACTGGTGGGCAAGCCCTACGACTTTTTGCTAGAGGAACCCTACCGCTGGTCGGCGTGGGCGGCTCCAAAGACGGCGGATGGGCAATTTGACCACGACAATGCCTTGGTTGGCCCCGACCTGATCGAGTTTGTTAATGGCAAGCTGTTTCCCTATTTGCAGGGATTTAAGCAGCGGGCCAGCAGCCCCAACACCATTGAGTACAAGATCGGCGAGATTTTTGGAGAAATTAAGAACAAGTTTCAGAGTGGCTACAGCCTGCGGGATGCGCTGGAGTATATCGACGAGCTGCGGTTTGGCTCCCGGGCGGAAAAGCACGAACTCTCGCACCTGTATGAGGCCAAAATCAAAAACATGGGCAATGCGGGCCGCAATGGGGGCGAATATTACACCCCACGTCCGCTGATTCGGGCCATGATTCAGGTGGTGAAGCCTCAACTGGGGGAAACGATCTACGACGGAGCTTGTGGCTCGGCGGGTTTTTTGTGCGAAGCCTATGACTATCTACGCCAGGGCCAGCTTACGACTCAGCAGCTTGAGGTATTGCAAACCCAAACCCTATTTGGCAAAGAAAAGAAGAGTTTGGCCTATGTGATTAGCATCATGAACATGATTTTGCATGGCATCGATGCGCCCAACATTATCCACACCAACACTTTGGCCGAGAATATCAGCGATGTTCAGGACAAGAACCGCTTTGATGTGATCCTGGCGAATCCGCCGTTTGGGGGCAAGGAGCGGAAGGAGGTACAGCAAAACTTCCCGATTAAAACGGGGGAAACAGCATTTCTGTTTTTGCAGCATTTTATCAAGCTGTTGAAGCAGGGCGGCAGGGCGGCTATTGTCATCAAAAATACGTTTCTGTCAAACTCAGACAATGCCTCACGATCTCTTCGTCAAGAGCTTTTGTCGAGCTGTAATTTGCACACAGTTTTAGACTGCCCTGGGGGTACGTTTATTGGGGCGGGGGTGAAGACGGTGGTGCTGTTTTTTGAGAAGGGCCAGCCGACGGAAAAGATCTGGTATTACCAGCTCGACCCGGGGCGGAATATGGGCAAAACTAACCCGCTAAATGACGATGACCTGAAGGAGTTTGTAGAACTTCAGGCGACATTTGCAGAAACCGAGAAGTCCTGGTTTGTGGATTTGGAGGACGTTGACCCCGAAACCTTTGACCTGTCGGTGAAGAACCCCAACGCCCCCGAAGAAGCCCCCCTGCGTGATCCGCAGGAGATTATGGATGAGATAGCGGCGCTGGATGCGGAAAGTGCGGAGATTTTGGCTGGAATTGGGGTAATGCTGTGAATAACTGGAAATTGAAGTCTCTAGGTGATGTTTGCTTAGTTATTGGGGGTGGTACCCCGTCCAAACGAAACAATGACTTCTATAGTGGTTCAATTCCTTGGGCAACTGTCCGGGATATGAAGCATGAAGTCATATCCAATACCGAATATAAAATTACCCAGGAAGCAGTTAAGAATAGCTCAACAAATATTATTCAAAAAGGCAATGTTATTATTGCAACTCGTGTTGGGCTGGGAAAGGTTTGTTTTTTGGCGCAGGATACTGCCATCAATCAAGACTTACGCGGCATAATTCCTAAGCGTCCTGATCAAGTCAACGAGCGTTTTCTCTTCTGGTGGTTTAAAAGTATTGCATCACAGATTGAGAAGGCTGGGACAGGAATGACTGTCAAAGGTGTCACATTGCCTTTTATAAAGTCTTTAAAGATTCCAGTTCCCCCGATCGCAGAACAAAAGCGTATTGTGGCGATATTGGATGAGGCGTTTGAGGGAATTGATGCAGCCATTACCAACACCGAAAAGAACCTAGCCAACGCCCGCGAACTCTTTGAAAGCTACCTAAACGCCATCTTCACCCGCAAAGGCGACGACTGGGAAAAGAAGAAACTGAAAGACCTAGTAAATATTTCGCATGGATATGCATTCAAAGGGCCGGACTTTGAGAAAAGCAGTGATTTGGATAAGCCAATCGTACTAACTCCCGGCAACTATTCTGAAGACGGAACTCTGTATTTCACGTCACAAAATACGAAACGCCTAACTGGTCAACCTGCGCCAGATGGATATCTTTTTGATGTAGGGGACTTGACTATCGTGATGACTGATTTGTCGTCGAAGATGAAGATTCTCGGAAAACCTGCTTTCATCGAACAACCTAATATCTTACATAATCAGCGAATTGGTCGAATTCATTTTCAATCAGACTCGGTAAGTCCGAGATATGTATACTATTTCCTCCGCACACAACTATTTTCTGACAGCATTAAAGCGACGGCGACTGGAACAATGGTTCGCCATACAGCACCTAAGCGCATTTTGGCTAATGAAATCCCCTATCCAATAAATTTGGATGAACAGTCGTTAATCATTACTCAACTGGATGAATTAGCGATGGAGGTGCAGAAATTAGAATCTATCTACCAACAGAAACTCACCGCCCTCAACGAACTCAAGCAGTCGATTCTGCAAAAGGCGTTCTCTGGTGAGTTGACGGCTGAGGTGGGCGATGCGGCTGGGTTGGGGGCCAAGGAGGTTATAGCGGCATGATTACCCTGGAAGACCTCAACCAGTGGCTTAATGCCCCCGCCGAAACCGAGCGGCTAGAGTTTAAGCAAGCCAAACAGAGCTTTAGCAAACCCGATCTGCTGCGGTACTGCGTCGCCTTGGCCAACGAGCGAGGCGGCCACCTAATTTTGGGCGTCACCGACAAGCCTCCCCGTCGCGTGGTCGGCTCCCAGGCGTTTCCCTCGGCCACATCCCTCAACGAAGTCAAAGCCCTCATCGTCCAAAAGCTGGGCTTTCGGGTAGACGCCACCGAATTGCAGCATCCCGATGGCCGAGTGCTGGTCTTTGCTATTCCCCCTCGCCCCCTGGGGCAGCCCCACGCCTTTGAAGGCACCTATCTCATGCGGGCTGGCGAAAATCTGGTGGCCATGACGCCAGACGTGCTGCGGGCCATCTTTGCCGAAAATCAACAAGACTGGTTCTCTCAGTCCGCCCGCACAGACGCTAGCGCCGATGATGTGATCGCCCTGCTAGACACCCAAACCTACTTTGAGCTGCTAGAACGGCCCTACCCCACCACCCGCGATGCCGTTCTAGAACGGTTGCAGAGCGAAGGCTTTATCCATCGCACCCCGGCAGGATGGCACATTACCAACCTTGCGGCCATCCTCCTGGCCAGAAAACTAGATGCCTTTTCTCCGAGTCTGGCGCGGAAAGCCCCTCGCGTGGTCATTTACGAAGGCATCAACAAACTCCAGACTCGCGATGAAATCGTTGGTCAGCGGGGCTACGCCGTTGGGTTTGAGGGCCTGGTCGATTTTGTCCACAGGGCTGCCCCCCGAAATCGCTTTGTCGAAGAGGTGATCCGAGAAGAAGCCAAGATGTTCCCCAGACAGGCACTCCGAGAACTCATTGCCAATGCCCTAGTGCATCAAGATTTTTTGGTGACGGGAACCTCGGTGATGGTCGAGATGTATAGCGACCGGGTAGAGATTTCTAATCCGGGCCTGCCGCCCATCCCCCCAGATCGCTTCATCGACGAGTACCGATCTCGCAACGAACAGCTAGCCGACATCATGCGCCGCCTTGGCATCTGCGAAGAAAAGGGCAGCGGTATCGACAAGGTGATCGACGCTGCCGAAGTCTACCAGTTGCCAGCGCCCGACTTTCGAGTTGGCGAAACCCGCACAACGGCTGTACTCTTTGCCTACCAAGACTTTGCCGACATGAGCAAATCCGACCGCATTCGGGCCTGTTATCAGCATTGTTGCCTGCTCTACGTCAGCAATCGCCAGATGTCTAACCAAACCCTGCGGGAGCGTTTTCGGCTGGGGGCCAATCAGACAGGCACTGCATCAAACATCATTAGGGCGACCAAAGAGGCTGGGCTGATCAAGTCAGATACCTCTGACTCCGAATCTACCCGCTATGCCCGCTATCTCCCCTTCTGGGCCTAAGAGTGCTTCAAAGCAAATCACAATCGGCCCCATCCAACCGCTGAAACCCTTATAAATCAAGGGAAAAAGTGCTTCAAAGCAAATCACCCCCCTATTTAGACCCAGTAACTTATCCTGTAACCACAGTTCAGCTACTCCCAGCCCGGTTTCCCCGCTGCATTAACCTCTCCTGCAAGCCACCCACCTACCCCTACTGACAACGGCCCAGCCCCTAAGCCATGATGGAAGCGGCCCTTGAAGGCTTTGGCCAAACGTGCTTTAACGAAAATCGAGATGTCCATGAACGAAGCCGAAACCCGCGCTGAACTGATTGATCCTGCTCTGCGGGCCGCTGGCTGGGGCGTCGTAGACCATAGCCGAGTGCGGCGAGAGGTCATTGCCCCTGGGCGACTGGTGGGGGGTGGACGACGGGCCGCCGCCGAATTTGCCGACTACGTGCTGGAATATCGTGGCCACAAGCTCGCCGTCATTGAAGCCAAACGACGGAGCGAACCCGATACCCTGGGCGTGGCCCAGGCCAAACGCTATGCCCAAAAACTCGAAACCCGATTCGCCTACTCCACCAACAGCGACGGCATCTACCAGATAGATAGGCATACCGGGGAGGAAGGCTATATCGGCCAGTATCCCACCCCCGACGATCTGTGGGCCGCCACCTACAGCAAAGCAAACCTATGGCGTGATCGCTTTGCCGCCATCCCCTTTGAAGACCGCAGCGGTACCTGGGAAGCCCGCTACTACCAGCACAACGCCATTCAGCACGTTTTAGAAGCCATCTGCGAAGGACGCCATCGAATTTTGTTGACGATGGCCACCGGAACCGGAAAAACCTTTGTGGCCTTTCAGCTTACCTGGAAACTCTTTCAAAGCCGTTGGAACCTCAGCCGCGAGCCCAACCGTCGCCCCCGCATTCTCTTCCTCGCCGACCGGAATATCCTGGCTAACCAAGCCTACAACGCCTACTCCGCCTTCCCCGACGATGCCCTGGTTCGCATCGACCCGGAAGCCATCAAAAAGCGGGGCCGGGTGCCCAAAAACGGCAGCGTCTTTTTCACCATTTTCCAAACCTTCATGGCAGGTAAAGACGACTCCGGCAACCCCGCTCCCAACTTTGGCGACTACTCTCCCGACTTCTTCGACTTCATCATCATCGACGAATGCCACCGGGGCGGAGCCAAGGACGAAAGCACCTGGCGCGCTATTTTGGAATACTTTGCTCCCGCCGTGCAACTGGGCCTCACGGCCACCCCTAAGCGGGCCAACAACGCCGACACCTATGCCTACTTTGGCGATCCCGTCTACACCTACGCCCTCAAAGACGGCATCAACGACGGGTTTCTCACCCCCTTCAAGGTGCGACAATTCGAGACCACCCTCGACGAATACCTCTACAGCCCCGACGATGAGGTGGTTGAAGGGGCCGTCAATACCGAGAAAACCTACACTGAAGCCGACTTTAACCGCATCATCGAAATCAAAGAGCGCGAACGCTACCGGGTACAGCTCTTTATGGAGGCCATCGACCAAAACCAAAAGACCCTGGTCTTTTGCGCCACCCAAGACCACGCTCTCGCCATCCGCGACCTGATTAACGAATTCAAAATCAGCACTGACCCCAACTACTGCGTCCGTGTTACCGCCGACGATGGCAACCTGGGCGAACAATTCCTACGCACCTTCCAGGACAACGAAAAAACTATTCCCACCATTCTCACCACCTCTCAAAAGCTCTCTACTGGGGTGGATGCCCGCAACGTACGCAATATCGTCCTGCTGCGGGTCATCGGCACCATCATCGAGTTCAAACAAATTGTGGGGCGCGGTACCCGGCCCTTTGATGGCAAAGACTATTTCACCATCTACGATTTCGTCAAAGCCTACGAACACTTCAATGACCCCGAATGGGACGGCGAACCCGCCGAACCCGTCCCCGTTACCAGCCGCCGCAGCCGTGAATCGGGTGGGCAGTACATCACCGACCCAAACACCACCGATCCCAGCAATGATGGACAGGAGCGAGACGATACCCGCCGCCGCCCCGAAAAAATCGTCATTCAGCTTGCCGATGGTAAAGCCCGCACCTTGCAAAACACTACCCAAACCCGCTTTTGGAGCCCCGACGGCACCCCCATCACCGCTACTGAATTTGTGACGAAGCTCTTTGGCGACATCCCAACCCTGTTCAAAGATGAAGCTGAACTGCGCCACCTTTGGAGCCGCCCTGATACTCGCAAAGCCCTGCTAGAGGGGTTAGCTGAGCGGGGTTACGGTGACGAACAATTAACCGAGATTAGCCGCCTAGTAGATGCCGAAAACAGCGACCTCTACGACGTTCTAGCCTACATTGCCTACACCACCGATCCCATCAGCCGACAAGATCGAGTCGCCGTCCGCAAACCTCAAATCTTGGCCCAATATGGCGATAGCAAGCAGCAAGAATTTCTAAACTTTGTTTTGGATCAATACATCCACGCTGGAGTTAGCGAACTTGACCAGAGCAAATTGCCGCACCTGCTAGAGCTGAGATACCACAGCCTGAAGGATGCGGTACGCGAGTTGGGCAGTGTGACCACCATCAGTGAAGTTTTTATCGGCTTTCAGCGGTATTTATATTCCCAAGATGAGGCTGCCTGATCCGAGAGGCCATCAGCTTAGAAAGGCCATATAGCTAGCCGAATTTTCGCGGAGTACTTGGTTATCCGTCTTATAGTCAGGGTGCTCAGGATCGCAAGATTCTTCAGCCATGCGACTACGACACAGTGCCACGAATAGCCGATCCTTACCGCCATAGCCTTTCAAAAGAGCCTTTTTGACTTCATTCTCCAGCTCAGCCATCAAGTCTGTCAGTGCCTCTTTGTAGAGGGTCGAGCTATCTTCGCTGCTGCCAAAGATGAAATCTGGGCCGATGAGCTGTCCCAGGCGTACGCCGGAAATATCTAGCTCTTCTGCCCAAGCGGTCAAATCCGTTTCCACATCCTCATCAAGATAGAGCGTGCAAGCCGTGTAGTAGTACTCCGCTAAGCACAGCAAGCGAACCAGGGTCTTACAATGCTCCAGACCATTGGAGTCATCGGTGAGGCCAGCTTTTGCCAAAAAGCCCCATGCTGTCTCGGCCCACTCTAAATCTCCACCACTAGACCAGATATTAAAAAAACGATCTGCCAAATGGCCAACTTCGTCCCACTCTAAAGTCATTGGGCTATTCCTTGTTGTCTTCTTTAATCATGTCTAAGCTCCTAGCCCATCACGGTCAAGGGCATAGATGATTACCGCAATGCTCTGGAGGATGTCTGATGGCCTAGTCGCCCCTTGCATCCGATGCCTTCTCTCGATTCCAGTCCAGAAATTTCCCCGCAACTTGGCATGGAGGAGCACTGACCAGACACTCTTATTCTTCATGGTGGATTGAAAAGCACCAGGTTATCAGCCACCCTATCCTCTTACTCATGACTTGATAACGACTCATTCACGACTTGATGACGGCTGAATGGTCTTGAGCCTGAAGAGCATCTGAGATTCCCTTATGATTCACGACTTGATAACGACTCATTCACGGCTTGAGCGTGGACTTCCATCTTATCCATCATCATCGTGATGAGAAGCCGTCACCCATCACGACTTGATAACGACTCATTCACGACTTATTTATAGCTTGATTCAGGAGCAGGACTCTCCTGCTGTAGCTGGGGGAGTGGGACGGGGGCTGCACCCCTCCACGTTGTTTCGGGGTTCCGCGTTTCACACACCACGCCCAGCCCTGGGCCAGGGGTTTTCTGAAACCAAGATGTATCAAGGGATTCGGACATAGGAGATGATGGTCGGTCGTGGTCGTCTTCCCTTCCCATCATCGGCCTAGCTGCTGTATCAGGGCATTCACCCGCCGTTGCTGGTCGTGGGGTACGTTCATCGGTGGCCCACCCTTGGCCCTGCGGCTGGCATTGAGGGCGGCGGTACGGGCGGCGATGATCTGCTGGGGGCTTGGGTCTGCGGTGGGCAGGTTGGCGACAAACATGGTTCCGGCATTGGGTGATTGGGTGTAGCCATCGAGGGCGGCAACCATGGCGGCCTGACTGAGGGGCTTGCCGAACTTGGCCACGGCTTGGCCATTGATGCGCTGCTCAGCCTGCCTGAGCGTGGCCAGCTATCGCTGATCGGCCTCCTCTGGGCTGTTGGCGCAGTGCTGGAAACTGAAGGAACCGATATTAGGGCAGCGCCCCTGCCACCCTGGATCGGTGTGGCCAAAGAACGCCTGGGTGGGGTTGCCGTTGGCATCGCGGGTTCCCTCTGCCCGACCGATGGCGCGTTTCAGTAGGTCGTCTGAGATTTGGCCTTGGGTAGCGGCGGGGGCTGGTGTAGCAGCCTGGTAGCTGTTGGGGCGTAGGGCGCTGTGAAATTGGAATGTCGAAATCGGGCGGTGCTGCACAGGGCGGGCTGCGGTGGGTCTGTCCACCATCATGCCCCCGCCGAGGTAGATGCCAACGTGGGTAATGCGGCCACGGCCTGGGATGGGGCTACGCCCTGGCCCGTTGTAGGTGTTGGCGAACATGACGATATCGCCCCGTTGCAGTTCGCTGGGGTTGAGGATGATCTGCCCCAGTTCGCCCCCGTGGAAACTATCCGCCATCAATGGCCCTGCGCTCCCACGGGCGACGCCCAATTCGACCCCAGCCTCCCTCAGCACCGTGCGGATAAAGGAGGCGCACATGGCCCTAACGTCCGGTTTGTAATCCCGTCCGGCCCACCGTAGGGAGGTTTCGGCCACCCGGTCGCCCGTACTAGATTGGGCGCTGGATGGTTGAGCGGGGGCACCATCGGCGCGGCGTAGGGTAAAGCGGTCGTTGGCGTCCTTGTCCACCATGACCCAGGTTGAGGCACCAATCAGGGCAACGCAGCCCAGTTTGAGGGCAACGTCCCCAGCTTGGATGGCGGTGCCAATTACCCAGCGCCACACCGGGGGTAGTTCTGTCCAATGGGGTTTATGGTTAGCGACTGAGTTCACTGTGGGTCACAACTCCTTCATGCACGGTGATGTCTACGGCCAAGCCGTTGTTGAGAACCCAGCGGTACACCCCGTTCCCGAGGGCACAGACGGGGGCACCGAGGGCGGTTAGGGTCAGCACCTCGGATTCCCCCACCAAGGCCCGCCGGATGTTGGCGGCGCTGGCATCAATGGCAACGGGTTCGGCGGTGATGGTGTCGCAGTTGAGTAGGCGGGTATCGTCTGGGCTGACTCGGTTTTGCTCGATCCACTGAGCGACCTGGTGCGCCTCGATGGCGGATCGAACTCGGCTAACGGGATTGATGAACTTGCCCCGCCCTGGCTCTAGCAGGTCTAGAAAAGCCACCCCCGCCACGGCACAGGCAAGGATGGCTAGACGGCGGGTTCTAACTCGCCACAGCAGCATGGGCTACTCCCCAACCCGGACGGCGCGGGTGTAGGGGCGAACCTCAATGGGTTGACCGATGCGTTCTTCCCCGGTGAGTACCTTGTGGGCGCTGCCAGCGATGGACTGGGTTGGAACCACCAACATGGCCCCAAAGTTAGTACCAGCCACAACTGGGTTCCAAATGTCCCCACTGGCCTTAACGGCGCTGCCCTGGAGGACGTTCAACCCAGCCGCCAGAACAAACAGCCCACCCCACACCGAGATAAAGGCACCGCCCATCGTTTGCAGGGGATAGTTCCTGAGGCAGGACAAACCAGAGCGCAACACCGGGAAAATGCTCCATGGGTCGGTGGCGGGGCTGATGACAAACACGGGTTTGCGTTTGCCTGCGGAGGCATCGAACCACCCCCCGTCTTGGATGTTGGATTGCATGGAGTTCCTAGGGGCGAGTTGTAGTGAGCCACCCCGAACGGGGCTGGGTTGGATGTCGATTACTTGGGCGTCAATCACCTCTGGCCCCTTGCCTGGGGTGCGGGCCATGGCGCTGCTGTTGGCGGGGGTGCGGCTAGTCATGGGTAGAGTTCTCCTGAATGATGGCGAGGATGCGGTCGTACAGTTCGCCCCCGGCGGCGTAGCGCTTGCCCGTGTAGCCGAGGACGTCTTTGATAATTTGGGAGCGGGTCAAGCCCTGGTGCAGGGCGTTCGTTACCGAGAGAATGAGGGCCAAATCGGGGGTATTTTGGGCGGATTGAAACTCGGTAACTTTCGTTTCAGGTAAGGCCACAGCCCCCGCCCCGTCTGGAGTTGGCGACCGTTCGGCCTGAGTTCCCATTGGGGAACTTAGTTGTCCGTTTTCCCCTGCGAGTTTCGGCACTTCATAGGCCACCATGGGCAACCATTCAGACAGGGCGCTGTGATAGAAGACCGCACCTTTGGGGCTAAATGACCGCTCGTAAATGCTGGGGTCATCAATGGGTGGGATGGTCTTGTCAGAGGCCCGCAAGGATTCCAGGTGCCCCTGGCTGGTTGGGGTCTGCAAGGTCAGCAGATCGAACGTGGCCCTCATGCCCCCGCTCACTCCGATGTCACCGACTAGGCTGCTCTGAGTCATGGCCCACAGTGCCCGATCATCGGTTTCGCCTGAGGACAGTTCCATCACCAACTGGGGTTTCAGAAAAGACTCATACCAGGTCTTGAAGGTGGTCTTGAGCATGGCCAGCTCGTCAACAATCAGCAGCTTGGGACGCTGGGGAATTTGCCGCCACGCAAAGATGAACTGCTGCATCTCTTCCTGCATGGCCTCGATGTCTTCCTTGGGTTCCAGGCTGTCGGCCATGAACCCCAGGACGTTATCGGCGGCTTCCCAATACCAGTGTTCTTTGGGATGGTACTTGGGCTGGATGACCCACACCGCTGCCCCGTTGGCCTGCGCTTGTCGGTAGGCATGGGCCACGGTTAGCCCCTTCCCCACCCGTGGGTTCGCTGCGATGAGGGTAGGCCGTAACCGTTGGGCCAAGATGGCAGCGGGGTTGCCCACGCGGTAACTATCCGGCTGGCTTCCTTTGGGCATGGGAACCGAACCATCCCACGCGGGCGCTGTGGGGGCCGTGGGGGCCATGGGCGAGGCGGCGAGGGCAACGGTAGGGGTTTCTCCCTTCAGTGCCCAGGCAAGGCCAGAACCGACCGATACAGCCCCTAGGAGCATGGCCAAGGGTAGGTAGGGATTTGTTACCCGGTATTCCACCTGCCCACCGTTGGCGAAGGTTTCGAGGTCGGCGGGGGTGAGGTTAGAGGCAGGGCGCTGCACCCCGCAGAACACGCCCAAGGCAGCGCTACCAATGGCGGTATAGAGTAGGGCGTTACCGTCTATTTTCATCGGGTGAACCTCCAGAAAAACTGCTGGGCAACCTTCACCACGGCCATGCTCAACAACAGCAGGCCATAGGCCACCAGCAGCACCGCCAGCAGGGGGATAACGTGGTTCAACAGTTTGATCAGGGCCAAGCCAACAAACCCGGTTAAAGGCACCACAACGGCGGCTTGAGCCAGCAGGGCGGGGGACTGTTGATTTAGCAGGGCGAACACTAGGCGGGAAAGTTTAGTCACGTACTTCATGGGCTTGCACCTCCTGCGATAGGGAATGTTGACGGTCGTGGTATTGGGCAATGTTTTCGATGGCCACAACGGCTAGGTTGATCGGCGGGTCTTGGGGCAACCGTCCCAACGACCGAGCCAGCTCTACTGCCTCAACTCGGAATAGGGCGGCGTTGGCCCGTTGCCAGTCCCGTTCGGTTTTGGCGATGTCTAGGGCGGCTTGGGCGTCCCGCTGAAACCGATTCAGAGGGCAGATCAACTGCTGGCCAAAGCACGGGTCAGTTTCCAGGCGAACGGCCCGCTCGGCCTCGGTGCGGTAGCGGTAGGCTTCGTTTTCCAACACCGAGCGCTGCACGTCATCCAGCACTAACCGAGAGTCCTGGTAGTTGCCGCTCAGTCTGTCCTGGGCGGCGGCGATGACGTTCTCATAGTTGGGGGCGGGGGTGTCGCGCTGATAAACCCCTGCGTTGCCCTGGCCCAGACTGGGCCAGGGCAAACGCAACCCCGGTGAGGGCAACCAGGGACAGGCCACCCACCGCCCAGTAACGGCGGTTCTGCCACCAAGGCAACGGGACGAGGTGAATGTTTTGGATCGGCCCTTCGGGGGCTTTCTCGATGGTTTCCTTGCGGTAGTCGAGAGGGACGGGTGGAGGGATGTTCATGGCGGGAAACTTGGAGTTACTTCGGGTTAGGGGTGAGTTACCAGGTCGCTGGGTCGTACAGGTCGTTGTCCAGGTAGTCGGTGTTGAGCATGAAACTTGCTAGAAATCCTGGGCAACAACTCATGTCGGCGGCGTTGGGATGGGTCTGGCAGAACGCGATAACGGCGGGGTTTTCCTCCTGCAAACAAAACTCGGCGGTGGGGTCATCGGGCGCGAAATAGATGCAGTCGGTACAGGCGCAACTCATGGCTAAACGTCCTCAAAGCCTGGGCAGTGGCTCATGTCGGCATCGTTGGGGCCGTTGTAGGGATCGGTGAAGGCTTCCACCGCTGGGTTGCCTGCCAGCGCACACCCCGCAGCAGGGCACCAATGGGCGCAGTCTAGGCAGGAGGCGGGGCAGTCGGTGGCGTCAATCTCAAACTCAAACTCGGTCATGGCGGGGTTCCTAAGCAGGGTGAATTTCGTAGGCCGGAATCTCGCAACCTGCCAACCCGGCAACCTGGTAGAGCCAGTCCTCGATAGCGGTATCCCAGTAGGCGCGGGTAATGGTGCTGCGGTAGGTGGTGCCCTCGATGTCCAGCACCACGAGCTGGCCAATCGAAAACTCGGCGGGATAGGTGGGCATGGGTCTAGTCCTCCAACGTGGCGATAGCAGATGCCAGGGCGGCGCTGGCTTCAATGGCCTGGGCTAAGGCGTCCCACAGCGGGGCGTTTTCAGGCTTAGCGAGGTCAGCTTCGTTGGCCTTGGTGGCCAGAATTTCAAGGGCAGCAGAGATAGCTTGGGCCGTTTCGGCGGGGGTGGGACGCTCCATGGCTTAGTCCTCCAACGTGGCGATGAACTGCTCAAAATCGGCGTAGCATTCAGTCGCAGTCTCGAAACCGTCCTCGCTGCAATACACCTCGGTTTCCCAGTGCCAACGGCCCAGGATTAGATACTGTTCGTACTCGGCCCGCAGTTGGTCTTGAATGGTCATCGGTGAATCCTCAAAACAACAGAACGGCGATCAATGCCCCCGCAAGGGCGAGGGCGAGGTAAACCCCTACGGCTGGGGGCTTGCGGCGGGTTGCTGGGGCTTTCCCAACACAGACATATCCCGTTGCACCTGGGCATCAATAGCGGCGTTGTGCAGGGCCAAGGATTCAGAACGGAGCTTGTAAACCAGGCTGGCTTCTTTCACCTGCTCAACCTTGGCCTTCACCGCTGCGGCCTGCTGGGCCTTGCGCTGGGTGATGGCCTGTTGCTGGTGATAGTCGGCCTCGACAGCCTCTAGGAACCCGTCACAGCTACTCAGAAAGCGGTCAACGTCCTCAGGCTCAAAGCTGGTCAGGGCAACATCTCCCCGGTAATCGGCCAAGTTGATGGCGGCTGGGGCATTGGGCAGGGCCAACTGCCCCCGATGGTTGCCCACCTCAATCACCGTGGGGGTGATGGCAGTAGCGTCGGTGGGTTCGGGCTGCGGGTCTGCAATGCGGAAATGGGCCTTGGCAGCGGCGACGGCCTCAGGATTCATGCCCTGCGAGGTGTCATAGCCGTTGTCGTTCAGCCACCGCTTAACGGTGGTTTTAGGAATCTCGTACTGAGTGCAGAAGGAATGTAGGGATTGCATAAGCTTTTGTCCGTTGTGGGTACTCGGTTGGAACGGATTGGAACACCGTTGGAACGGCCTACGGAACGGGGCAACCGTGCTACACATCGGGCGAATCGGTGCCAGCCCCGTACCTATGCCGTTTCGGATATGGAACGCTTTTAAACCTGAAAGCGATGGTAGCATAGAGACATCAAAGTGGTAGCACTATGGTTTTACAGTTTTTCTACAGGCTGGCTACCATTGGCCCAGAAAACCTCTATTCCAGTAGCATTGAGGGGAAATCATGTATCTGAGTGAGAGTGTGGCTACAGATAAGGCCAAGCTGTTTGCATACGTTGACCCGGCACTAAAAGCCAAGATTGAAAGGTTAGCTGATCAGCGTTTGCGGTCTGTCAGCAACTTGGTTGAGTCCGTCATGGCTGAAGAAGTGGCTAGGGCAGAACGATCTGGTGAGCTTCCCACTGAAACCAGCCAGGGGGCTAAGTAAGCCGTTTTACGAATGACACCTTCTGGCCTTGCTGGGTCTCAATGCCTTGTCCCATCAGGTCTATACGACGGACACTTTTCAGGATATGGCCATGCCCTATCGCCATCGGCGGAGCGGGTCTGACCCTACCCTGACTCACATTCCTCCGCATGACCGCAACTTCAAGTCGGAGAGCTTCAATCTGCTGACGTTGTGCCCTGCAACCTGGGCAGTGCTGCTGCATGATGATTTGCCCCGTGACCATCTTTGTTGTGTTCAGCATGGATAAGCGGCACCTTGCACCTAGCTAATCCCAAAGCTAATACCTAAAAAGCGTCTATCTTTTTTGCTTTACAACTATGTTGTCGAACAAAACGAGAACACAATTTCATTTTTCAACTACATCAACAACTTGATTGATATTGCGAAAATGCAATAAAAAGCCTTGCAGATCAAGGCTTTCAGATCCCGACATCCAAAGGTTTAGCCTATAATTACCCCATGAATACAAAACCCGTTAACCAGTCCGGTAAGTATTGGCTAATCCAGCCAACCAACCGACGTGATCGCCTGGTCGCGGCCCGAATTCCTGCGGCTCTGGAAGAAGAGTTAGAGGCAGAACGGCAGCGGCGAGGTGTTCCAAAGTCGGAGGTTATCTTCCTGGCTCTACAGGAGTTCCTGGGGAAAGCAGGCTAAAGACTAAAAACCCCGTGGGGCTGGCAGGCTCCACGGGGTAGGCATTACGGGTGGCTAGACCCTTCAAAAAAAGCGAGGTGAAAATGCTTTTTCGCATTATATCAACTGGCAGGGGAACCCTCAACCCCTCACTCCGTGAGCGTTCCATAGCTCCTAAGGGGGTGGCGTCATGACGGGTGGATTACGAGCAGATCACCGTCAGCACTTCAGGGACGACGGTTGGAAGGAAGAGGAAATTGACCTGGCCATTCAGGAGTATGGCGTTCGGTCGGTCTCCCAGGAAGAAGCCGTTGCTCTGCTGGGCTTCTCCCAAACCTCAGGCGGCTACCCCGTTACGTCTGGGATCTGGTTTCCCTTCGATGACAAAGGGTTTGGGCAACTGCGCCTGGATGCCCCTGGCGACGGTGGCCCCAAGTATCTCAGCCCCTCCAAGAAGAAAGCTAGACCCTGCGTTTGGCGACCAAGGGGGGTTAAGACACTGGCCGACTTGAAGGCTGTTACGGAGGGTTGGAAAGATGCCTTTATTGGGACGATTCGCGGTGGTCAACCTATCGGCGCGATTGCAGGAGTGAGCCACGTTCCGACGACTCTGCTAAAGGGGGCGGGGCTAACCCTGGTCTTCGACTCTGACGGCCTCAGCAACGCCAACGTGGCCCAAGCCCTGATTAAGGGTGGGCTTCACCTTGGCGGAAAAATTGCGCTGATTCCTCAATCGGCTGGGGAAAAGGCAGGATTTACCGAATTCTTTAACGCTGGCTTTGGGCAGGAGGACTTCAACAATCTGCTGGCGGGGGCCGCTAAGCCTCGCAAGTTCCTGTTGGACTGGCTAGACTATCTTCTGGCCGCGCCCCTTCCCAAGCACTGTGACACAGAACCCCGGCTCTATACCCGGCTGTGGCAGCTCTCTTGGCTGATTAGTCGGGATTGCGTTGACCTCAAGGCGCGGATCGAAACCTTCTGCTTGGCCCACTCAAGGGAGCACGGAGCAAAGCTCTCCAAGCCCGATATTCGCTCCCTTAGAAACCTCGCCCTTGCTCAGTTCTTCAAGGTTGAGGTCGCCCAAAAGATTGAGGCCCGCAAAAAAGAGGTGAGGATACCCAAGGGATATGCGGCTTGGGCGACGAAGGACTGCTTCGATGGCCTGATTGGCCTTGGCCCACGGGGGAGTATTGTTCTGCCCCAGGCGGGCAAGCTGGCGGCGGCAATGGAGCATTCTTGGGGACGGGAACTCCAGTATCGTTCCGATCTTGCCGGGTTCTACGCTTATGGTCGAACGATTCCGGGGCTTTGGGAGCGGGTCAGCGACCGCGAGGTCAAGGAGCTTGTCCAACGAGAACTGGATGCAGCGGGGGCGGCAGGAGAATACGGCCAAACGGCAGTTGATAGTACTGTGGTGCTGCTCAGCCAACGGGTCGCTGTGCGGCGGTGGCCCTCCTCCGTTGGTCTAGTGCCTTTCCCAAACGGGGTCTTGAGGCTGTCTGACAAGACGCTGCTGGCCCACAGCCCCGCCTACGGCCTCACTTGGCAGCTCCCCTATCCCTATACTCCTGGGGCAACCTGCGATCCCATCGTGGACTGGTTGACCTGGGCTGTGGGGGACGATGCTTCAGTGGTTCAGTTACTCCGGGCTTGCCTGAAAGCGATTGTGCTAGGACGGACGGACTTCCAGCGCTATCTGGAATTGATTGGCCCTGGCGGTACGGGTAAGGGTACCTTTATTCGGCTGGTGCAAGCGCTGGTGGGAATCACGAATACCGTCAGCACTTCCTTGTCCAGGATTGCCAACTCCCGATTTGAGACATCCCGGTTCCTTGGCAAGCGCCTGATTTTTATCCCCGACGCAGATTACAACCCTACGGCGGTGGACACACTGAAGCAAATGACGGGAGGCGATCACCTGCCGTTGGAGCGCAAAAACGAAAACCCCGACTACAACGACGGATTTACCCTTGAGGGCTTGGTTCTGGTCGCAACGAATAAAGAAACGATCCCTAGCGATAGAACGAACGCCTTGTTTCGGAGGCGAATCCCGATTTACTTTAGCCGGGTGGTGCCGGAGGGGGAGCGCCGCTGTTTGCTGGATTTTGGCCCGGATGGGAAAGCCAAAGGAGATTTTCTGGAGTGTTTACCCGGCCTCTTTAATTGGGTGCTCGATCTGCCCGATGAACTCATGGAAGCCTATATTAAGACTCCCCTAGAGTATGTTCGCTCGATTGGAGGGTTCCAGGCTGACAGCCTCCTCAACACTGACAGTATGGCCCAGTGGATAGAGGAATGGGTGGTCTACGAACCGGGGGCGTGGACGCAGATTGGGAATAAAGGGCAGTCCAGCAAAACTTACCTGTATCCGTCCTATTGTGCCTACTGCGAGGGCGCAAACATTAAAGCCGTTGGCCTACCGATTTTCGTCAAGCAGTTTGAGAGTCTATTTTCGCACCAGCTTGGCCTGGAGACGAAAAGAGGTCGCCTGAACAGCTCAACCGGGAATGGGTTTTATGAGGTTCGACTCCGCAAAACCCAAACCGAGCCTCTGGGCCAAGATGTTTACGGCCCCTCTGAAGAAGTGCCCGTCGAGGAAGCACCGCTCACGGTATCCAGGGCGCTACAGGGGCAAATCATCGATAACGGTAAGCCTCTAAGCGGAGGTGACTTAACCCGATTACTCAATCTGAACTGTGACGATCCCGACATTTATCAATCCGAACTGACCTGTCTAACCCCTGAACAAGTGGACTATCTCTACCAGGAACTTCCGGAGCTAAAACCCCAACCCAATGAGGTCAATGGCCATGCTAGGCACTAGAGAATTCGCTGATCTGATGGCGGTGGCAAGGGCTGGCCTGAGTGGTGAAACCCGCGACCTAGCGGATCTGCTGGATCTGTTGAAGCGGCTGGAACCAGAAGATAAAAAGCAGTTTTGGGACTACTTGAAAGCCCATAACCCACTGCTGGGGCAACGACTGAAGCGGGCCAAACAACGGGTAGAGGCGAATCCACCCAAACCTGCCCCTTGGTATGCAAAGCGATTAGGGAGTGAGGCCAATGCGGTTTGAGGTTCAACTGCTGACCACAGAAGAAGCCTGTGAGATGCTGCGCTGCAAGCCTGACGCACTCAAGAGCCTGCGCGACCAGTGGATTTGTGGCGTTCACTACGTGCGGCGTGGTCGTGGCCCTACAGCCCCCGTGCTCTACATCAAAGAGATGATCCTCGATTGGCTAGTGAATCAGGATGCCCCCGAAACTCACCTGGCCGCTATCGAAAACTTCCGGCGTAGCCTTCCCAGTGGGCAAAAGCGTTCCTTTGGTCGGCGGGCAAGCTAACCACGGTTGGCTCCCGCAAGGCTGTGCGGGGGATATAAGGGAGCATGTGAAGGGGACAAGTTCGACCCCTTCACACACAAAAGCTTTGTCGCTAAAGGGTTTTAGCGTAATTGTGAAGGGGGTGAAGGGGTAGGAAGGGGTTTACTTTACTACTCAGCACTGCAAAAAATTAAAACAGTTCCGGCGTGGTGGGGTGACTTTTAATCAGTCCGGCATAGTTCTTGTAAAGGGTCTTCACGTCATGGCCCGTGATGGCCGCCACCTCTACCGGGTTCATCCCAGCTTCTAGAGCATGGGACACAAAGGTATGGCGGGTTTTGTAGGGCGTTCGATAGGGCACTCCCTGCGCCTCCAGCACCTTGGCCCATCCCCGCTCACTGAAGTTACCCTCGGTGATTGGGCCTCCCTCCGGTGCCGGAAATACCAAAGTATCGGGGTCAACGTCCTGGGGCATTCGTGCCCGCAGCATCTCAGCCAACGATGGCGACAGCTTCACCTCCCTGGCTTTGCCCGTCTTGGTGTCCTTGAATTGGCCGTGGGTGTGGCTCTCCCCAAACCAAACCACAGTGCAATCAGCATTCAGGTGTCGCCACCGTAGCCCGTTGGCCTCTCCCGTCCGGCATCCCGTCCCAAACTTGAACCGCACATAGTCCGTATAGTGCCTGTAGTAGCGGCTTCCCTCGAAGCCCTCCAAAATGCGCTTCACTTCATCTTTGGTGAAGGGCTTATCCTTCTGCTTTGGGGGATTCCTAACCGTTAAATCAGCCCACGGGTTCACCTCCACCAGCCCTTGCCCCATGGCCCATGTCCACCCAGCCCGCAACAGCACCAGGCGCTCACGGGTGGTAATCGGTTCCAAGTTCTCAGCCAACCACTCAATGAACGCCTCGGCTTCAGCTTCTCCCCCAGGGCGATCACCAAAATAATCCCGTAGCCATGTCACCAGCCCTCGGTACTTCTCAAGGGTACGTGGCTGTACCCGTTTTGCCTTCCACTCAATGAAGCGCTCGAATAGGTCAACAGCACCTATGGCTTGGGTCTGTTGGCTGCGGTCGGTCTTGTACTTGGCTAACGTGGGGTCGTAGTTCCCGCTGACGATATCTAGGCGAATCTGGTTGGCTCGTTGCTGCGCCACTGCCACGTTGATCGGGTCATGTCTCAGCCCCAAAGACAGGGTTTTCCGCTGGCCCTGGTAGCGCCACCGTAGGCGAATCCAGCCGTCTACGTTCTCAATTGCCACTTCACCTTTGGGAGTTCTAGCCATTTTTGGATACCCATTCTGTACCCATTGAACCGCTAAAACCCGCATTCTTTCGTCAAATTCCGGTAAGCCCGTACCTGTTTGAAGGCGCGATAACGACCTTTGACAATAGCCAGAAACCTTTGAAATGGGGGCTTTTCAAGGAATGGACGTAACTGGACTCGAACCAGTGACCCCCACGATGTCAACGTGGTGCTCTAACCAACTGAGCTATACGTCCTTGCGGATAACCAAGGTATCACAGTAGGAGTAATCCCCGCAAGATAGACTTACGGTTTGGAATTTCTTGGGGGGAGAAGTCGTGGTTGGGCCGTGCGGGCTAGTCGTTTGTCGATTAGGCCGTGGGCGGAGACGACAGCGATTCGGCGATCAGGCTGTCGTAGAGGGTGGAGAGGGTGACGACCTGGTAGCCCTGGCGTTCCATTAGTTTCAGCAGGGGCGGCAGGGCTTGGGCGGTTTGCAGGCAGCGCTCCATCGACCCGCCGTGCATCACAAAAATCGCCCCCGGAAAGATGAACTGCGACAGATACCAGGTGTTGAGGGTGGGAGTGCTGAGGGGTTGGAAGGTGTCGAAGGGCACCATGGAGGCCAGGGCCACGAGGGATTCGTAGCCTGGGGTGAGTTTGAGGTGTTCTACCATGGCCCGGTTATAAAAGCCTCGCCCAGGACGGTACCAGCGGATGGGCTGCTGGGTAGTGTTGGTAATCAGGTCGTGGGCTTCGCGGAAGTGGCGTTCAAATTCGGCGGGTTGGAGGATGGCTGGGGTGGTGTCGGTGGTGCCGTGGTTGGCAATTTCGTGGCCCGCCGCCAGGATGTCGGTCAGGATGGTGCTGCCCGGATTGAGGTGGTCGGTAATCACAAAAAAGGTGGCCCGCACGGGGTGTTTGGCGGTGCGGTTATGGGTGTCTAGGGCGGCGAGGATGAGGCGGGTGGAGGCGTCATCTTGGTCGCCGGGTGTGGGGATGTCATCGATGGTGAGGGCAATCTGGCGCTGCTGGATGGGGGCGTAGAACAGCGCCTCTGGGAACAGACGGGCCACCTGGGTGAGCAGGGCTGGGGGCGGCGGGGCGGGGGGCACCATGGGCTACTCCTCCACGCGATAGCCAAAGTCTTCTAGGCGGCTGCGGGACTGTCGCCACTTGGGCACGACTTTGACAAACAGTTCCAAGTAAACCTGCCCCATGACGAGCTTTTGGATTTGCTGGCGGGCCTCGGAGCCGATGGTTTTCAGCATACTGCCCCGCTTGCCGATCAAAATGCCCTTTTGGGAGTCGCGCTCGACGTGGATGGTGGCGAGGATGCGGGTGATAGTGGTGTCTTCCTCCACCCGGTCGATGGCGATGGCAACAGAGTGGGGCACCTCTTCGCGGGTGTGCAGCAAAATCTGTTCGCGGATTAGTTCGCCCATGATGAACCGCTCCGGCTGGTCGGTCACCAGGTCGGGCGGATAGTAGTAGGGGCCAGGGTCGAGCCGTTCAATCAGGGTTTGCAGCAGGGTATCGAGTTGCTGCTCATGGAGAGCGGAAAACTTCACCAGAGGCCAACCGTGGGTGTCGGCCATGGTCTGGTAGCTGGCGTCGATGGCCTCGGCTTCTTCGGCGGGCTGCTGGTCTATTTTATTGAGACCCAAAATCACGGGCACCGCACTGGGGGCCAACAGCGAGGCGACAAACTCATCCCCCCGCCCAGCGGCAACGCTGCCATCCACCACAAACAGGGTGGCATCTACGGCATCGATGGCCATGCGGGCGTTTTTGACGAGAATTTTGCCCAGCTCGTGGTGGGGCTTGTGGATGCCGGGGGTGTCCACAAAAATAATCTGGGCCTGGTCGTTAGACAGAATGCCCCGCAGACGGTTGCGGGTGGTTTGCGCCGTAGGGGAAGTAATCGCCACCTTTTGCCCCACCAGGGCATTCATCAGGGTAGATTTGCCCACGTTGGGCCGCCCCACAATGCCCACAAAGCCCGATTTGAACCCCTCCGGCGGCGTGGGGATGGTGCTAAAACTCAGCGGGTCAAAGGAATCGAAGGAGTCGGAAGTCACAGAAGCAGGTATTACAGGAACAGCATTATAGAGTAGTCTTCATGGCAGGCACTGCCCTCCATTGTCGCAGATCCCTAAGCTAGGGTGCATCGGTTTACCGCAACGGTAGTCGATTTCAGCCTAGTTAAGAACATTTGTTCATCACGCTTGCCAACCGCTCAACCCCAAACTATCATGGGTACCTAATTCTAGTTTCGCATCCGAAACATGGCTGGCCAATACCTCTCTGTGAAAGAAACCTCTGAGATCCTCAACTGCTCGGAGCAATATGTTCGTCAACTGCTGCGACAAGGCGAAATTAGCGGAGAGAGAATAAGTAGTCGATGGATCGTAGCCTCTGAGTCTGTCCAGGACTATTCTGTTCAAGAAAGGGGAGAAAGCTTAGCTGTTCCTGATCATGGACGACGTTCATTCAGTAAGCCTAACTTGAAAGCTTTGAGCTTTTTCTCTGGGTGCATGGGACTAGATCTAGGTCTTGAAAAGGAAAGTATTCAAGTGCTGCTTGCTTGCGAAATTGATGCAGCAGCACGAAAAACCATTGAAATCAATCGACCAGACATGGCTCTAATTGGGGATATTCGTGACTACTCAGCGATAGAAATTCGTGAAAAGGCAGGTTTGAGTGTATCAGACGAGATTGACCTGATTGTTGGTGGCCCACCCTGCCAAGCCTTTAGTAGTGCAGGAAAACGGCAAGGATTTAATGACGAACGAGGCAACGTTTTTTTGACGTTCATTGATAGAATCATTGAGCTTAGACCTAAGTTTGCGGTAATCGAAAATGTTAGAGGACTATTATCTGCTCCTCTAAAGCATAGACCCCACGAAATGAGAGGCGAAAATTTTCCTTCTCTGTCCCAAGATGAACAAAGAGGGGGCGCGTTACTATTTATCATAAAACGGTTAAAAGAAGCAGGCTATAGCATTACATTTAACTTGTACAATGCCGCTAATTTTGGCTCTCCGCAGCAGCGCGAAAGGGTTGTAATCACGTGCAGTCGTGATGGACAAAAGCTTCCCTATCTGACCCCAACCCATGCAGAAAAGGATCTGTATGGACTTCCAAAGTGGAAAACGTTACGAGAAGCATTAGAAGATCTACCTGCAAATGAACACCATTTTGTTAAGTTCCCTGAGAAACGACTCAAGTACTACAGGCTACTCAAAGCAGGTCAATATTGGCGAGATCTACCCATAGAAATACATCAAGAGGCATTAGGTGCTTCATTTCATGCAGGGGGAGGAAAAACAGGTTTCTACCGTAGGCTAGCCTGGGATAAACCTGCTCCTACCTTGGTAACTCATCCAGCGATGCCTGCGACTGATTTAGCTCACCCAGAGGAGGATAGACCTCTCAGCATTGAAGAGTACAAGCGCATTCAAGAGTTTCCCGATGATTGGATCATCGCAGGCCGATTGTTAGACCAGTATCGCCAAGTTGGTAATGCTGTTCCCTGTTCCCTTGGACAAGCGATTGCTAGAATGATTCTAAGTCATTTAAGGGATGAAAAGCCCCTCATTTATCCAGATTTCCCCTATTCTCGCTACCGCAAAACTGATGATGTCAGTTGGATGGCAGACCTGGGATATTGTGAAGCATCCCAGGTTGAACAACGCCGATTCTAGAATGAAGTGCAACACCTAGACGCTTCCCGTAGAGGGGCTCATAGGATAGTCTGATGTTTCCTACAACAAAAAGACACCCTATGAGCTATACCCAGCTTAGCGCTTCTGAGCGGAATCGAC